>ERZ772960.2556-NODE-2556-length-13080-cov-9.874933_pt1 | contig 13080 bp, 8 predicted proteins | sample MGYA00580678_ERZ772960 | MGnify/ENA primary metagenome ERZ772960 (study PRJEB29015, sample SAMEA2737930) | human oral metagenome | biome: human oral; feature: human-associated habitat; material: dental | place: China | collected 2059 ... | reverse complement strand
TAGTACGTCTACAGCGAGCCCGTATGGTGGGCCGGCGGTAGCCGTTGATCGAAGAGCCGATCGCTAAGAACGAAAAGCCGGGTGCGTGCGTGGGCCTTGCCTTCCATGTGCCCGGCTATTATTTTTAGATCCCCGTCTATATTTGCCCGGCGTAAAGAGAGGACATGCGTAGAGACGATGAAATCTCCGATCCATCTGAGCACTTATTTTTCGGGTACACTCCCATCCCCCGAGGGGATAGGAGCTAATTTCAGGATAACATCCCCATCCCCTGAGGGGATAGGAGCTTTCCAGACGGGTACACCCTCATCCCCTCAGGGGATAGGAGCTTTCCAGACGGGTACACCCCCATCCCCTCAGGGGATAGGGACTTTCCAGACGGGTACGCCCTCATCCCCTCAGGGGATAGGGACTTTCCAGACGGGTACGCCCTCATCCCCTGGAGGGGATAGAAGTAGGTGGTGCCTATAGTTTATTTACAATTCACTCAAACACCAATAAGTAAGAATGAAGCCGATAAAACGAATCGACGAACCGAATTGCAGGCGCTATCAGCTGGACCTGCACACCGATTATTTACAGCGCCTTTATGACGTAATCTCCAAGATTGGGCCGGAGAAAATCCTTCTGGACGCCTCCGACATTGTCACTTGGGACACGGGCCTCAAGGAGCAAGGCGAGATCACCCGTGAAATCAAGGCCTCCGAAGAATCAGAGTCACTCCTGAAAAAAGACGAGGAACGTGATCAGATCATTAGCGCACTCTTCCAAGACATCCGTAGCGCCGCCCGTTCGCCCCTACCCGCACGCCGCGAAGCCGGTCACAAGCTGAAACTTGTGGTCGATACATATAAAGGATTGCAGAAAGAACGGTGGGCCGGTGAGACAGCGCATATCAAGGGCTTGCTCAACGATTTGGACAAATCCGAATACGCCGCAGCGATTACGACCGTCGGTGTGGCTGAACTGATCCAACTACTGCGCACCACAAACACGGCGTTCGACACGCTGCGCATGGCACGAACACTAACCTCGGCCGGCAAAAACTTGCCTTCAGCCGCAGAGGTGCGTAAGAAGAACGAAGACGCCTTGTATGCTATCCTCTTTCACATCGAGGTGGCCTACACGATGGCACCCACCGAGCCGGAGCGCAAGGTGATTGGCGAGCTGATCGACCAAATCAATCGGATCACCCACGAAGCCAAAGCCACCTTTAACCAAAGCGACGCTCAGCGCAAAGCTGCCAAGCAACCCAAAGAGCCGAAGCAACCGAAGGAACCCAAGCAGCCCAAGGAACCTAAGCAACCCAAGGATCCCAAGCCAGCGCCCGACCCGAAACAACCGAAACAACCGGAGCAGCCGAAGAAGCCGGACGAGAAGCCGAAGGATCCGAAGAAACCCGACGACGGTAATCCAGACATCAAGCTGCCGGAAGAATGAATGATTATGCCGGGTATCCCCCTCAGTGGGTGCCCGGCATTTTTGTGTCCGGGTGCGCACAGCAGCTCCCAGCAAAAGCAGGCCTACTTTTGCCCCCCCCTACATATATAGATCCTATGAACAGAGCAGTCATTACCGGCCTGGGCATCTACTCCTGCCTGGGCACCACGCTCGACGCCGTCGAGCAATCCCTCCGCGAGGGACGGTCGGGCATCACCCTCGACCCCCAGCGCAAAGACCTCGGCTTCCGGTCGGCACTCACCGCCCGGCTCGACACACCCGACCTCAAGGGCGAACTCAGCCGCAGCCAGCGCACCTACATGCCCGAACAAGCCAAGTACGCCTACGTCGCCACCCGCGACGCCCTCCGCCAGGCGGGCCTCGACGCCGACTACATCGACCGCCACGACGTGGGCATCCTCTACGGCAACGACAGCACGGCCGAGGCCGTCGTCCACAGCATGGACATCCTCCGCGAGAAGCGCGACACGACGCTCATCGGCTCCGGCTCCATCTTCCAATCGATGAACTCCACCGTCACGATGAACCTCTCCTGCATCTTCCGCCTCCGCGGCATCAACCTCACCATCTCCGGCGCCTGCGCCAGCGGTGCGCATGCCATCGGACTCGGCGCACTGCTCATCCGGCAGGGCTTGCAGGAGTGCATCGTCTGCGGCGGTGCGCAGGAGGTCAACCCCACGGCCGTCGGCAGCTTCGACGGCATCGGCGCCTTCTCCACCCGCGAGAGCGACCCGACGCGCGCCTCCCGTCCCTTCGACCGCGACCGCGACGGGCTCGTGCCCGGTGGCGGTGCCGCCACCGTCGTCCTGGAGAGCTACGAGCACGCCCGACGCCGTGGCGCGACGATCCTCGCCGAGGTGCTCGGCTACGGCTTCTCGTCCAACGGCGACCACATCTCCGTGCCCAACGTCGACGGTCCCCTGCGCTCCCTTCGCATGGCCGTGGCCGACGCCGGCGTGCCGCTCGAAAGCATCGGTTACATCAATGCCCACGCCACCTCCACCCCCGTCGGCGACCGCAACGAGGCCCTCGCCCTCACCGCCCTCTTCGACGGCCACACCATGCCGCCCGTCACCTCCACCAAGTCCATGACCGGCCACGAGATGTGGATGGCCGGCGCCTCCGAGGTCGTCTACTCCCTGCTTATGATGCGCGGCCAGTTCATCGCCCCCCACCTCAACTTCGAGCACCCGGACGACGACACCGCCCCGCTCCGCATCCCCACCGAGCGCCTCGACGACTACGCCTTCGACACCTTCCTCTCCAACTCCTTCGGCTTCGGCGGCACCAACTCCACGCTGATCATCGGGCGCGTTCGCGAATGATTTAGAGGTGCCCGGACCAAGTTGGCCGGCGTCCCTGACGCCTTGATTTTCTTTTCGCCTCCTTTTCCTTGTATCAAGACAAGAAAAGGAGGAAACAAGAGAATCCTCCAGCTACCCGGGCGCATACCCGCAACTACCGTGGCTTTAGCCGCATAACTACCCAGGCGCAGCCCGTAACTACCGTGGCTTTAGCCGCATAACTACCCAGGGCGGGCACAAGGCCCGCCCCTACTACCGCGCCGAAGGCGCATAACTACCCCTATTCATGCACGACATCATCATCATCGGCAGCGGTCTGGGCGGACTCGTCTCCGGCGCCATCCTCGCACGGCGCGGCATGAGCGTCTGCGTCCTCGAGCAACACTCCCAGGCCGGCGGCTGCCTCCAGTCCTTCCGCCGCGGTGGCGCCACGTTCGACACCGGCTTTCACTGCGTCGGCGGACTCCGCCCCGGCGAAGTGCTCCATCCCTACTTCCGCCACTTGCGGCTGCTCGACCTCCCTTGGGTGCAGATGGACGAAGCGTGTTTTGAGGAGATACATATCGGTGACGATGTCTACGCCTTTGCGCAGGGTCGGGAACGCTTCATCGAGACCCTCGCGGAGCGTTTCCCCGCCGAGCGCACCGGCCTCGAGGCGTTCATGGACATGCTCGAAAGCACGGGCCACTCATTGGCTCACCTCTTCGACGAGGCCGACACGGCCCGCGATCATACGCGAGAACGCTTCGGTCAGTCGGCCTACGACTTCCTCCAGCGCACCATCGCCGATCCTCGCCTGCGCAGCGTCCTCTCCGGCGCGTCGATGAAGATGGAGCTTCACGCCGACGCCCTGCCGCTCTACACCTTTGCCCAGATCAATAACTCCTACATCCAAAGCGCTTGGCGACTGCGTGGCGGTGGTGAGCCTATCGTCCGCCGACTCGTCGAGCAGATCGAGGCTGCCGGCGGCACAGTCCGCACCCGTGCCCGCGTCACGCGACTCATCGCCGCCGACGGTCGCCTCACCGCGGCCGAGCTTTCCGACGGCGAACGCGTCGAGGGTCGCACCTTCATCTCCGACATCCACCCCGCGCTCACCGTCGGGCTTATCCCGTCCGACAGCGGCCTCCTCCGACGGGTCTACCGCCAGCGCATCGAGTCGCTCCGAAACACGTTCGGCTTCTTCACCCTGCACGTCCACGCGCCCCACACCCCCATCCCATACCTCAACCGCAACGTCAGCATCTACGACGACTACGAATCGCTCTGGCACAACGACCGCAGCGACATCTCCCCCAGCTATCTCATCTCCTGTCGTCCGCCGGACACACCCGACTCGCGCACCGTCACCACGCTCGACGTCCTGCACCCCATCACGCCCCGCATCAACAGCCTCCTAGCTTGGGACACCAAGCATTATGCGCAAAACCCCAGATACACCGCTTGGAAGTCCGTATCGGCGGAGCTATGTGAGCAGAGACTCCGCGAACACGTCGCCCTCCCGCCCGGCTTTACCATCGAGCGCGTGACCACCTCCACGCCCCGGACTTACCATCGCTACACGGGCACGCCCTACGGCTCTGCCTACGGCATCCGTCGTGACTGTCGCGACCTGCCGCGCACGCTTCTCTTGCCGCGTACTCCCATCCCGAACCTCCTCCAGACGGGCCAGAGCGTGAACGTCCACGGCGTGCTCGGCGTCACCGTCACCGCCTTCCTCACCTCGGCCGAGCTTCTTGGCCGCGAGACGATACGCCGTATGCTGGTGGGGGAGGAGTCCAATTAAAATGAACCACATAAACAGATAATCAGATGAATATAAAAGATCAGATCAAACAATTGTTTTTGAGAGAAACAGAAATGCTGCAACGCACGCAGCACAACGGAGTCAGCATCTTCTATAGGGATATTCCCGATGAATTGAAAGGTGAACTCCGCGACAAGCTCAATCTGCCGATGGAGGAAGAGATTCTTTTCATCGGAGATACGTCACAGAGGGACTTTAAGGAGGTAAGCGATCGAGTCAAAGGTTCTTTGTCAAAGACGGCCTCTTTCTTTCGCAAGCTGGGAACGTCTTCGAATGCCCCTCAAAAAGAATCTTCGATAGAAAAAATGATAGATGAAAATCTCCCGTGGATGATGAAGAAGGGAGCTCAAGGTATTGCAGCCGTAGCTGGTATATATAATATAGATTTTAGCAAGCAGAAAATAGCTATGATCACTACGTCTGGAATCAGAACTGCTACCTCTGGTCAAAGTGTCTTCTTGAAATGGTCGGATGTGAAGAAGTTTGAGTACAAGGATTCCAAGCTCTATGCTATTCAATATAACGGTACGAAAATTCTGTTTGACCTGTCTTTATTCCTGAAGAATACGGATCAATATACGGATGCTGAGCAGTTGGCTGCCGCCTTGACAAAGCTGGCTAACCTGTGTGATCCGCAGAAGGTACAGCAGAAAATAGAGGCACTGATCAAGGTTTTTGATCTGTCGGAGGCTGAGCGTGAGTGTCACCTTTATCAAGAGACTTACGGCAATGATCTTCGATTGAGATTAATGCATGCTGCCATTGCCAATGGTCGGGGAGACTTTGTGAAAGCCGAAGATGAGGCGGAAAGGGTGATTGAACTGATCGACAAAAACGAGGAGAAAGCCACGACGTCTCTTGCATTGAAAGGTGATGCTTTGGCTATGATTGCAGAGATTAATCTTGGTCAAGAAAAATACGGCGCGGCCAGAAGGCGCTTTTTTCAATCGAAGGCACTTTCGTCTGGCGTCAAAGAAGAAGACCGCCATAAAAAGTATCTATTGGCTAATCGGCTTTTCAATGAACACTTCCTCGAACAAGATTACAGATATCGTCGTGTATTGATGCCCGTAGATCGGGTTCGGAACTTAGACTCTAAGGAGATTGCGGTAATGGAGGTCAATCAAATGAGAAACTTGCTTTTCTCGGGCGGTCTTCCCATTGTTGGGCAACTCTATGTGGCGCATCCACATAGGGCGAATAAGTATTTCTCTTTTTTCGATGATTACGAAATCGAATTATTGAAGGATCGTTTTGGAGAGTTCTGTCAATTGGTACAAGGCTTGGGCGCGACGAGAATTTCTATCCGGAGCGAAAAAGATCTATCGAGCTCTGACCGATCAGACAAGCATCACGGAGGAACCTTTGATATGAAGTATGGTGAAATCGGCGGAGATGCTTCTTATGATAGGAGTCGTGAGAACAAAAGGATGGATAGTCTGAAAAACGTGCTGTCATTAAGTCAAGAATTCTCTCCCAAGCGGAAGCCTTACATTCCAGAAGGGCTAGTTTGGTTCCCTTTTGAGGAAACGTGGCGGAAAATCGCCAAGCAGCGGATTGAGGATCAATCGCTGAATAAGTATACCGAACGGATGGAAACAAACCATTCGGGAAATGAGCTGCTGAAGTCGTCAGATTTGGGTAAGTTGAAAGTAGACTACATGCTTTTGTCCGGAAAGGCCTCCTTTAGTCGAGAGGTAGAGGAATCGTTTGAAAAGAAGGAGAACATCTCACTTGTCATCGATGTCGAATTTGCTCCTGTCGATCAACTGACAGAATAGATTGCCCCTTGCCCAACCTCCCCCCCGAGTGACTGTGCGGGTGGGGCCGATCGTGGCGCACTTTGCGGATATTAAAATCGGGGTACTTTTACGCCCCGTTAAAGAATCAATAATCACTATTCAAGTCACGTAAGACGTAATCGTAAACAGAGTATTTCTATGAGAAGAGACAAAGCAATCTTCGAGATTATCGAACGCGAACATCAGCGTCAGCTGAAAGGTATTGAGCTGATCGCTTCAGAGAATTTTGTCAGCGACGAGGTCATGCAGGCCATGGGCAGTTGCCTGACGAACAAGTATGCCGAAGGATACCCCGGCAAGCGCTACTATGGCGGTTGCGAGGTGGTGGACGAGAGCGAAACGCTGGCCATTGAGCGGCTGAAGAAGCTCTTCGGCGCCGAATGGGTCAACGTGCAGCCGCACTCCGGCGCACAGGCTAACGCCGCCGTCTTCCTGGCGGTGCTCAACGCTGGCGACACCTTCCTCGGCCTTAACCTCTCGCACGGCGGACACCTCTCGCACGGTTCGCCCGTCAACAGCTCGGGCATCCTCTACCACGCCCTGGAGTACAACGTGAAGGAGGAGACGGGCCGCGTGGACTACGACCAGATGGAAGAAGTGGCCCTCCGCGAGCGTCCGAAACTGATCGTCGGCGGCGCCTCGGCCTACTCCCGCGACTGGGACTACAAGCGCATGCGTGAGATCGCCGACAAGATCGGCGCCCTGCTCATGATCGACATGGCACACCCCGCCGGACTCGTCGCTGCCGGACTGCTCAACAACCCGTTGCAGTATGCCCACATCGTCACCTCTACGACCCACAAAACCCTGCGCGGACCGCGCGGTGGCGTCATCCTTTTAGGTAAGGACTTCGACAACCCGTGGGGCAAGAAGACGCCGAAGGGCGAGGTGAAGAAGATGTCGCAGCTGCTCGACTCGGCCGTCTTCCCCGGCATTCAGGGCGGACCGCTGGAGCACGTCATTGCCGCCAAGGCCGTGGCCTTCGAGGAGGCGCTGCAGCCCGAATACAAGACCTACCAGACGCAGGTGAAGAAGAACGCCGCCGTCATGGCCCAGGCCTTCGTCGACAAGGGTTACAAGATCATCTCCGGCGGAACGGACAACCACAGCATGCTCATCGACCTGCGCACGAAGTTCCCCGACCTCACCGGTAAGGTGGCCGAAAAGGCGCTCGTGGCCGCGGACATCACGGTGAACAAGAACATGGTGCCTTTTGACAGCCGCTCGCCGTTCCAGACCTCCGGTATCCGTATCGGTACCCCAGCCATCACCACCCGCGGCGCCAAGGAGTCGCTCATGGGTGAGATTGTCGAGATGATCGACACGGTGCTCTCCAAACCGACGTGCGACACCACCATCGCCTCCGTTCGCGAGAAGGTGAACCACACGATGAAGGAGTACCCCATCTTCGCTTGGTAAACAGATCTCCCCGAGAGGGGCACTATTTTTAGCTTAACTCATGTTGGCATGCTTCCCGCGTTTGTCGGGGGGCATGCCTTTTTTTGAGGGTGACTCTGCGGCGAAACCGTTCGGGAACGGCCCAGAAACCGTGTATCTACGGTGAAACCGTCCGGGAATAGCTTAGAAACAGTGATTCTGGGGCGAAACCGTTCGGGAATGGTTCGGAAACCGTGTTTCTGGGGTGAAACCGTTCGGGAATGGTCCAGAAACAGTGATTCTGGAGCGAAACCGTTCGGGAATAGCCCAGAAACCGAGTCGGCACGCCGCGGGGGGCGCAAAAGGGGCGCCAAACAATCTTTCTACTTTTGGCCCGTGAAAATCAAAGAAGAAAACAGGGCACACGTTCCTCCCTCCGACCTCGTGCGCGGCGGTGGAGACGCCCGACAAACAATAACCAGTATGGAAACGGACAGCATCGTCATCATCCCGACGTACAACGAAAAAGAGAACATCGAAAACATCCTCCGCGTCGTCTTCGGCTTGGAGAAGGCCTTCCACGTATTGATCATCGACGACGGCTCGCCCGACGGCACGGCCGACATCGTCAAACGCCTCCAGCGCGAGTTTCCCGGGCGGCTGCATCTGGTCGAACGCAGCGGCAAGCAGGGCCTCGGCACGGCCTACATCTGCGGTTTTAAGTGGGCCATCGAGCACGGCTACGACTTCATTTTTGAGATGGACGCCGACTTCAGCCACAACCCCCAAGACCTGCTTCGGCTCTACGCCGCCTGCACCGAACAGGGCGCCGACGTGGCCGTCGGATCGCGCTACTGCAACGGCGTGAACGTGGTCAACTGGCCCCTCGGGCGCGTCCTCATGTCGTACTACGCCTCGGCCTACGTCCGCTTTGTGACCGGCCTCAAGGTGCACGACACCACGGCCGGATTCAAGTGCTACCGCCGCCAGGTGCTCGAGACGATCGAGCTGGACAAGATCCGTTTCAAGGGCTACGCCTTCCAGATCGAAATGAAATACACCGCCCACCGCTGCGGATTCAAGATCGTGGAGGTGCCCATCGTCTTCGTCAACCGCGTGCTGGGGACATCCAAAATGAACTCATCCATCTTCGGCGAGGCGCTCTTCGGCGTGCTCCGGCTCAAGTGGCAGGGCTTCTTCAGGAAATACCCACAGAAAAAAATCGGATAAACAACCCGTAAACACGGGGGGCGCACATCCTCATAATGGACGCGCCCCCCGTTCTTTTTGCCCATAAGAGAGGTTCCCCCCTCTACTTCTAACTACCCTATACTACCCTATACTACCCTATACTCTCCCCCCTACGATTCCTTATATGAAGACATTGATTCAAGACGCCGTGATCATCAACGAGGGACGCTCGTTTGTCGGATCGGTACTGATCGACGGCGCATTCGTCGCCGCGGTCTATGAAGAAGGCGATACGCCGCGCGTGGACGGCGCCACCGTGATCAACGCCCGCGGCCAATGGCTGCTGCCCGGCGTGATCGACGACCATGTGCATTTCCGTGAACCCGGCATGACGCACAAGGGCACCATCGCCAGCGAGAGTCGTGCGGCCGTGGCCGGCGGCGTGACCACCTTCATGGACATGCCCAACACGAACCCCAAGACCGTCACACGACGCGAATGGGAGTGGAAGATGGAGCGCGCGGCCGAGACATCGGTCGCTAACTACGCCTTCTATTTCGGCGGATCGGACAACAACACCGACGAGATCCGTCGCCTCGACCCCACCCGCGTGCCCGGCCTCAAGCTCTTCCTCGGATCCTCCACCGGCAACGGCGCCATGAACGCCGACACCGTCCGCCGCATCTTTGGCGAGACCGACCTGCCCATCGCCGTCCACGCCGAAGAGGAATCCATCATCGAGCGCAACCGCGAGCGCTACATCAACCTCATGGGCGAGGATCTGCCGCCCGCCTTTCACACCAAGATCCGCAACGCCGAAGCCTGCTACGCCTCCTCGTCACGCGTAGTCGAGTTGGCCGACAAGATGGGGGTGCGGCTGCACGTGCTGCACGTCTCCACCGAGCGCGAGCTTTCGCTCTTCGCCACCGGTCGGCCATTGACGGAGAAGAAGATCACGGCCGAGGTCTGCGTGCATCACCTCTGGTTCACCGACGCCGACTATGCCGCCTACGGCAACCGCATCAAGTGGAACCCCTCGATCAAGTCGTTCGACGACCGCGAGGCGCTTCGTCACGCCCTCCTCACGGGTGCCATTGACATCGTCGCCACCGATCACGCGCCGCATCTGCCGGCCGAGAAAGAAGGTTCGTGCCTCACGGCCGCGTCCGGTGGGCCGATGGTGCAGCATACGTTGGTGGCCATGCTTGAGCTGGCCGCGCGCGGCGTCGTGACGCGTGAGCAGGTGGTGCAGAAGATGGCGCACAATCCCGCCGACCTCTTCCACATCGACCGCCGCGGCTACATCCGCCCGGGTTATTACGCCGACTTCGTGCTGGTCGACCCCGCCTCGCCGTGGCGCGTCACGCGGGAGAACTTGCTCTACCACTGCGGTTGGTCGCCGATGGAGGGCCAGACGTTCCAGCATGCCGTACGGATGACGTTCGTCAACGGTCAGCCGGCCTACGCCGATGGCCGCGTGTCGGACACGGTGCGAGGCATAGCCGCGCAATTCGTCCGGTAAGTAGAAAATACGGGACGAGCAAATTCTCAAAACATGTTGTAGAACAGGTCCGAAAATTTGCAGGCCTATCAGCTTTGCCCCTTCTTTGCGGGCAGATAACCAGAACAATCTTTACGCCTTATTCATGATACCCGAAAAAGATTTGGAGTTTTGGCAAAAGCGACCTTCGTAATGAAGATCGCTTTTGTTTTTTCAGTGAGGATATAAGAAAGCCCCCGAACCCTTCCGTTTGTTGCGGAGGATTCGGGGGCTGTTCTTACGTATGGGGCTGTTTTAGCCGATCAATTCCACGCTGCGGCGGATGAAGCGGCTCAGTGGCTCACCCTTCAGCAGACCGTTGGCCAGGAGGGCGAGGTCGATCAGCTGACCGACCACCTTGTTACCGGCGGCGTACTCCGTGAGGATGGCGTCGCGACGGCCGCGCAGCTCGTCGAGCGTGCGGTTCGTGTTCGTCATATCCTCCTTTTCGGCCTCGGTCAGTTCGTCTTCCTTCTTCTTACTCTGCGCCTCGCGGAGGTCGTGTTGGCGTGCCTCCCAACCCTTGATGTCGGAGAGGATGGGCTGCAACTTGTCGGTGCAGGCCTTCTCCTCGTCGCTGAGGACGGAGAGGATGAGCGGGTGATCGGTGTTGAGCACGAGGTTGTAGCTGTCGGGCATCTCGCCGTAGAACGACATGCCGGGTTGCATGGCCGACATCTCACGCATGCGGCGCATGAACTCGCCTTGGGTCAACATGACTGGGTTGGCCGACGGGCCGAGCGCCTCGAAAGTGACCACGAAGTCCGTCTTGCCCATCTTCGGCAATCGGCTGCGAAAGACCTGTTGCAGCGCCTGACGCTGATCGTCGGTGAGGCTCACCGTGGGGGCGTCGGCCTTGAGGATGAGGCGGTCGATCGTGTCGCTATCCACGCGGACGAAGCGCGTCTTCTCGATCTTCTGCTCCAGCTGTCCGATGGCGTGGACGTCGAGCTGACCGTCCATGACGAGGACGTTGTAGCCGCGATCCTTGGCCGCCTGGATGTAGCTGTACTGCTCGTCCGGGTTGGTGGTGTAGAGGTAGATGACGCCGCCTTCCTTATCGGTCTGCTCGGAGGCGATCAGCTTGCGATACTCCTCGAGGGTGTAATAGGTGCCGTCGACGTCCTTGAGCAGGGCAAACTTCGCGGCGCGGTCGTAGAACTTCTCGTCGCTGAGCATGCCGTATTGGATGAAGAGCTTCAGGCTGTCCCACTTCTCTTCGAAGGCCTTACGGTCGTTCTTGAAGATCTCCTCCAAGCGATCGGCTACCTTCTTGGTGATGTGCGCGGAGATCTTCTTCACGTTCTGGTCGCTCTGCAGGTAGGAGCGGGAGACGTTGAGCGGGATGTCGGGCGAGTCGAGCACGCCGTGCAGCAGGGTGAGGAACTCGGGTACGATGCCCTCCACGGAGTCGGTGACGAACACCTGGTTGCTGTAGAGCCGGATCTTGTTGCGCTGCAAATCCATGTTGCTTTTGATGCGCGGGAAGTAGAGGATACCGGTCAGGTTGAAGGGATAATCCACGTTAAGGTGGATCCAGAAGAGCGGCTCGTCGGCCATCGGGTAGAGCTCGCGGTAGAACGCCTTGTAGTCCTCATCCTTCAGCTCTGAGGGCTTGCGCACCCAAGCGGGCTGGGTGTTGTTGACGATGTTGTCCTCGTCGGTGTCGACATACTTGCCGTCCTTCCACTCCTGCTTCTTGCCGAAGGCGATGGGGATGGGCAGGTAGCGGCAGTATTTCTCGAGCAGGGAGGTGATCTTGTCCTTTTCGAGGAAGTCCTTGTTGTCGTCGTCGATGTAGAGGATGATGTCCGTGCCGCGGTCGTCCTTCTTCGTCTCGGTCATTTCGTATTCCGGCGTGCCCTCGCAGCTCCACCGCACGGCCGTGGCGCCCTCTTGATACGAGCGGGTGACGATCTCCACCTTTTTCGACACCATGAACGAGGAGTAGAAGCCGAGCCCAAAGTGGCCGATGATGGCGGCCGCGTTGTCCTTGTATTTCTTGACGAACTCCTCGGCGCCGGAGAAGGCGATTTGGTTGATGTAGCGATCGATCTCGTCGGCCGTCATGCCCACGCCGCGGTCGGAGATGATGAGCTTGCCTTTCTCCGTGCGGATGCGGATCGTGAGGTCGCCCAGCTCGCCCTTGAACTCGCCGACGGAGGCCAGCGTCTTGAGCTTCTGCGTGGCGTCGATGGCGTTCGAAACCAGCTCGCGGAGGAAGATCTCGTGGTCGCTGTAGAGGAATTTTTTGATGACGGGGAAGATGTTTTCACTGGTTACGCCAATGTTCCCCTTGGTTTCTTGTTTTGCCATAGTGGTCTTCTGTCTATTTGTTGTTTATGAATGGATCTATTGGATAGTTGGTGGTGATCTTTCGGATCACGCGCCGGCCCCTTGGGTCAAAAAAAATGCCAGTCGCCACCGGACTGACATTTTGACGGAGTCGTGGGTATTTGCGGAACTTCCGCAAGTGCCCCGAGAAACTTTTTGGTGTTTGCGGGAGTCCCGCAAGCCTCTCGGGAAACTTTTTGGTGTTTGCGGGAGTCCCGCAAGCCTCTCGAGAAACTTTTTGGCGTTTGCGGGAGTCCCGCAAGT
>ERZ772960.2555-NODE-2555-length-13082-cov-2.784524_pt1 | contig 13082 bp, 10 predicted proteins | sample MGYA00580678_ERZ772960 | MGnify/ENA primary metagenome ERZ772960 (study PRJEB29015, sample SAMEA2737930) | human oral metagenome | biome: human oral; feature: human-associated habitat; material: dental | place: China | collected 2059 ... | reverse complement strand
TTGTTATGGTGGACGAAGTTCAGCTTTGTAAGCAGTTTGAACTAGCCGTCAACAGCTTATACAATAGTCGAAAATATGATATTTATCTTACCGGCTCTAATGCATTTTTACTAAGCTCTGATTTGTCTACACTATTTACAGGTAGATTTATAGAGATTCCTATATTTCCTTTTAGTCTGTCGGAGTACTGCACATACTATAATTTCAAGAGAACTGATACGCAAATTCTTCAAAAATATCTTGTGGAAGGAGGATTGGCAGGAGCATACATTTACAGGGATAAAGAAGATCAAGTATCTTATATAAAAGATGTATATCAAAGTGTTATTAAGAGGGATTTGTTGGATAAGTACGGCATAAAAGAAGAAGCTCTTTTAGACTCTTTAACGGATTATTTGATGGATAATGTTTCCAATCTTACCTCTGCCAGCAAAATAAGTACTTTTTTCAAGCAAAATGGGTATGAAACAAACCACATGACAATTGGAAATTATTTAAAGTACTTATGTAGTGCGTATATGTTTTACAAAGTAAAACGATATGATATTCGCGGGAAGAAATATCTGGAAACCTCCGATAAATACTATCTTAGTGATTTAGGATTTCGTTATGCCATACTAGGTAGTAGAAATATGGATTATGGCAGGGCTTATGAGAACCTCGTTGCCTTAGAATTAATGCGAAGAGGATATGATATTTATGTAGGGAAATTATATCAAAAGGAAATTGATTTTGTGGCGATGAAGCAAAGCGAAAAAATATATATTCAAGTTTCAGACAATATTTCTGAACAGATAACCTTGGCAAGAGAGTTGGCTCCGCTGAAGTCAATCAAAGATTCTTATCCCAAAATGCTTATAGCGAATACAGGACATGAAGAGTATGACATTGAGGGCATAAAAATATTGAACCTGAGTGACTGGATGCTTAAAGTATAAAAATATTCTCCCAAAATATTAAAATATTCTCTCTTTTCTTTCTTTATTAAATCTTTTAGAATAAAAAGAGGGATGTTTTAGAATGTGAAAAAGAGGCGAATATGGGGAACAGTTTGGTTCAAATGAAAAATATTTCCAAGTCTTTTTCCGACACCAAGGTTTTGAAGGGTGTGCATCTGGAATTAGACCATGGAGAGATTTTGGCGCTCTTAGGAGAAAATGGTGCAGGAAAATCCACTTTAATGAAGATTCTCAGCGGAATTTACAGTAAAGAGGAAGGAGAAATCTATTTAGATGGAGAGCTTTGCCATTTTCAAAATCCGAAAGAAGCACAGAATAAGGGCATTGCCATCATTCACCAGGAGATGAACCTCTGTAATGATTTGACCGTGAGTGAAAATATTTTCTTGGGAAGGGAAATCAGCGGTACTTTGCAACTCAGTCGAAAGAAAATGGATGAAGAAGCGCAACGCATTCTGGATTCCCTCGGGGTTCCCATGAAGGCTACGGACCTGGCCGGCGACTTAAAAGTATCGGAGCAGCAGATGGTGGAGATTGCGAAAGCACTTTCCGAAGAGGCGAAGGTTCTCATTATGGATGAGCCGACTTCCGCATTAAGCCGAAAAGAAATTGAAGATTTATTTCGGGTGATACGACGACTTCGGGACGAGGGCCGGGGAATTATTTATATCTCGCACAGGCTGGATGAGCTTCGTGCCATTGTTGACCGCGTGACGATTCTTCGGGATGGGGAAAATGTGATTTCCGCGAAACTGAGTGACCTTAGCATCGATGACATTATCCGACATATGGTGGGAAGGGAAATTCAAGATAAGTTTCCGCATCTGTCCTGTGAGAAGGGCGTGGAAATCCTTCGTGTTGAAAACCTGGAAGCCGGACCGAAGGTGCGGAATATTTCTTTTTCTCTCTATGAAGGGGAGATTCTTGGGATTGCGGGACTCATGGGGGCCGGCAGAACAGAGATGACGAGAGCGCTCTTTGGCGTTGATGAGAAGAGTGCGGGGAAGGTGTATCTCTACGGAAAAGAGATTTCAATACGCAGCCCGAAGGATAGTATTGAACACGGAATGGCATTGATTCCGGAAGACCGGCGAAAAGACGGACTGTGTACGGAACTCAGTATTCGTGAAAATATTGCTCTCCCCAACCTGGATAGTTTGATCGGTCCGTTTTCCGCTCTTTCGAAGGAGAAGGAAAAACAATTGAGCGGACAGGCGATGCAGAGTCTTAATGTAAAGGCGGAGAGTGAGGAGATGATTGCGAAGAATCTTTCCGGAGGAAATCAGCAGAAAGTGGTTCTCGGGAAATGGCTTGTTCGAAATCCGAAAGTGATTCTCTTCGATGAACCGACCAGAGGAATCGATATCGGTGCGAAGGTAGAAATCTATCAGATTATGAATGAATTGAAAAAGAAAGGCGTCGGGGTGCTGTTTATTTCCTCTGAAATGGAAGAAGTACTGGGAATGTCCGACCGGATTCTTGTTTTCTGCGACGGAAGAATTACGGGAGAGCTCAGTAAAGAGGAATCCAGTCAGGAAAATATCTTAAAGTTCGCAACACAATATGAGGTAAAAGTGTAAAAATACATATAAAAAGGCGGTCAGGATCAAGATGAAAAACAAGGTGAAAGAATTACTGAAAATCAGGGGTATGAGAGGGGCGGTAACCGCTTTTTTCGGATTACTGGTGATTTATGTGGTTTTCGGCTGTATCAACGAGAAGGTATTTTCTTTACAGAATAACTTAAATCTGCTTCGCTCCATGGCGAAGTATCTGCTGATCGGGATCGGGCAGAGCTTTGTGATGATTACCGGAAATATTGATTTGTCCATCGGCTCCGTTGTGGGAATGAGTGCCATGGTGACGGCTACGTTAATGACGAAAGGTATTCCCATCCTTTTCGCACTACTCGTGAGCCTCGCTCTGGGACTGCTTATCGGTTATCTGAACGGAGAACTGGTCGGGAAGTTCCAGATGCCGCCGTTTATTGCGACGCTGGGAACGATGTTCGTTGCAAGAGGCATAGCGTATCTCATCAATGGAAACCGGAATACGGACAATATTGCAGCGGTGCTTGGAAAAGCGCAGGGCGACTTTTTTCAGAATGCGTTTTACTACGGAAAGATTTTAGGCATTTACAATACGTTTTGGATTGCTTTACTCGTTTTTCTTCTCTTTTCTTTTGTACTCGGAAAGACGAAACTGGGCAGACACATCTATGCGGTCGGATCGAATAAAGAAGCATCCAGACTGTCCGGTGTGGATATTGTTTCCGTGATTAAGAAGACGTATCTGATTTCCGCTTTCTGCTCCGTTCTGGTCGGATTTATTCTTTCCGCCCAGGCGGGGATGGGCAATATGGAAGCCGGAAATATGTATGAAATGTATGGCGTGGCGGCAGGTGTTATTGGCGGTGTATCCCCCTTGGGCGGTTCGGGACTCTTACTCGGAACCTTTCAGGGCGCGTTACTTTGGCAGACTTTGGAGAACGGTCTCAATATGGTAGGCGCACAGGTCGGGATTCAAAGGATTGTCATCGGTGTCATCGTAGTTTTGGCAGTGCTCATGGATGTACTGGTTCGTAACGGGAATTTGTTTTCGAAACGGGCAAAGCATGGAAATGAGAAGGCCTAAGCATAAAAAGAGAGGAGAAAAGCAATGAAAAAGAAACTGATGTTTGCGGTAGTGCTTTTGTCCGCTGCGATGCTTTTCGGTTGCAGTGCAGACAAGAAAGATGGGCAGGAAACAACGGCAGCCGTAAAGACCGAAAGCACGAAAGCGGAAGAAAAGGCAGAGGAGAAGACGGAAGAAGCGAAGGGTAGCGCGGGAGACGCGGTAAAGGCGAATAAACCGTATAAGCTTGCTTTAATCACCATGGATTCCATCGACCAGCACTGGGTAACTCTGAACGAGGGTGCACAGGCGGAAGCGAAAGCGGATGGCGTGGAAGTGAAGTTCATGTCTCCGGATACGAAGGACGACTCCAAGCAGATTGAGTGTGTAAACAATGCCGTAGCAGGCGGTGTGGATGGCATCATGATTGCGGCAAACGGTCCGGATGCGATTTCTTCTTCTTTAAAAGAGGCGAAGGAAAAAGGCATTAAGATTGTTTATGTCGATTCTCCTGCAAATGTAGAAGCGGAAGCAAGCTTTGCAACCAATAATAAAGCCGGCGGAAAAACAGCCGGAGAGGAGATGAAGAAGGCTTTAGAGGCACAGGGAATTACGAAGGGCGATATCGGAATCATCAGCACCAATGCTTCAACGCAGTCTACCGTTGATCGGGAGAGCGGTTTCCGTGAAGCCTTTGAAGGAAGCGATTTTAAAGTTCTCGAGACACAGTACTGTGACGGGGATGCGGCGAAGGCACAGACCATTGCAGAGAATTACATTACAAAGGGTGTAGTGGGCATCTTCGGTGGAAATGAAGGTTCCACCGTGGGCATCGGAAACGCCATCAAGGCTTCCGGAGACAATAAGATTGTCGGTGTAGGCTTTGATAAGTCCGATACCATCAAGAGCCTGATTAAGGACGGTTATCTTCTTTGCACTATGGCGCAGAACCCGGATGTCATGGGAAAGAAGGGGGTAGATGCCCTGGTAGAGTGTTTAAACGGAAAAGAGCTGAATGGCGAAGTGGTGGATACCGGTGTTTCCGTTTTGAATAAAGATAATATTCAGTAAAATAATGTTGCAGAATGAACGAGTTTTCGCCCGTATTGCAGGTCTTGTCCGGAAAAAACTGCCCGGCATGGTGCAGGCTCTACTCGTTAAGAGAGAAAGCGACTTTGGGCAGATTCCGAAGCCGCTTTTTTTCAAAGAAAGGAAGGAAATCGGAGTATGGTACAGCATTATCTCGGATTGGATATCGGCGGAACAAAGTCTGCTGTCATTCTCGGAAAGCGGATGGGAGGAGGAATCGAAATCATGCGGAAAGTCGTGCTTCCTACCTTTGAAGACGGGAGAAAGCCGATGGAAACGCTTTCCCTCTTATGCAGTCGGGGGAAAGAACTTCTCCGGGAAGAGAATGTAACGATTGCGGCTACCGGCGTGAGCTGTGGAGGCCCGTTAGACGAAGAAAAGGGCTTGATTCTTTCTCCTCCCAATCTGCCCGGATACGATAGAATTCCCATCACGGAGATTCTCAAAGAACGCTTTTCCGTTCCCTCTTTTTTGGAAAATGATGCAAACGCCTGTGCGCTTTGTGAGTGGCGTTTTGGTGCAGGTGCGGGAACGAAGAATATGCTCTTTCTTACTTTCGGTACGGGGATGGGTGCAGGACTGATTCTGAATGGCGCTTTGTATAGAGGAAGTACGGGAATGGCGGGGGAAGTGGGGCATCTTCGTCTTTCAAGAGGCGGCTCCTACGGATATGGCAAAGAAGGTTCTTTTGAGGGATTTTGTTCCGGTTCGGGAATCAGAGAAATGGCAATCCGGATGCATCGGGAACAGCTGGAAAAGGGCAGTCTTTCGGAGGAAGACAAAGCGATACGGGATTTTACCGTGAAAAGTCTTTCGAAATGCGCAGAGGAAGGCTCCGTCTTTGCGCGGGGAATCTTTTCCCGTTCCGCTTTCTATCTTGGACGGGGGCTTTCGATTCTAATTGATGTTCTGAATCCGGATTGTATTGTGATAGGCAGTATTTATGCTCGCTGTGCATCGCTTTTTACGGAGACAATGCAAGCTGTTATAAAAGAAGAGTGTTTGGGTGCGACGGCGGAACACTGCCATATAGAGAAAGCGAAGCTGGGGGAACAGATTGGGGATTACGCTGCGCTTTCTGTAGCGATGGAATCTTCATTAGGGAATCCTTAAGAATTGTGTATAGGGAATCTATAGGAGAGAGTGCTAAAGCGTACTGCTTGTTTAGAGGAAGAAGGGGTATGCGGGAGAATAAAAATTACTATAAGAAAAAATCATTCTATTTTTATTTATTTTAACGATTATATTTGCAATTTTAAGTCTATACGGTTATTATCATACGAAGATTTCCGATCCGATTCAGTTATGGTCTGCTGTTTTATACGGGACGGTAAAGCTCTTCCTTTTTGCTGCACCGCTCTCCGCGGAGAATCCGGGCGGAATCTTTTATGAACTTGCCAAGTGGCTGGCACCGATTTTGACTTCCGCATTCATATTCACACAGATTTCCAATGTTTTACTGCATCTGAAGAATATGTTCCTAAACGGAATCAGCAGGAAGCACGTCATCCTTTTTGGAGACAGCCCGGTTGCAAGAGCATTGCTTACGAATCTTCTCGCGGATCGGGAATCCTATCGTATCTCTTTTGTGACGAAGCAATTTCTGGAAGAGCAGAGGAAGAATAAGCTGGAGAAAAAGGGAATTGCAAGCTATCAGCTGGATTTCGAAAAGTGCGATCAAAATGAAATCCGTGATCTTTTTCTTGCCCTTCATATTTCTTCTGCAAAGTATCTCTTTTTTACCGGAGAGAGTGATCTCGAGAACTTTTCCCTCTATGCCTCCGTTATTGGTCGGATTCGACCGAAAAAGAATATCGTTTCTTTCGTGCACTGTGAATCCAATACGGTAATCGGCTATATGGAAGACCTCCGACCGGAAGGAATGGATACCGTGTAGTTTGAGGAGGAGGAGCTTACGGTAAGAATGCTTTTAGAGAAAAAAGCGGTTCAGGAAAGACTCTTTTCCTCCTTTTCCCGCCTTCCTTTCGCCGATTCGGGAAAGGAACGAGTTGACAAAGGAAAAGAACCGACGGTAGAGGAAATAGATGCGACCATCCTTCCGCCGCATGTGCTGGTTTTCGGTATCAATTCCCTTCTCTTTCCTCTTTTGAAAAAGCTGGCAAATGATGCGACGCTTTCCTTACAGAAGAATGCGAGAGTCACCGTTGTGGATACGGACGCGGGAAAGAAACTGCATGAACTTTTTCCCGTACAGGGAAAGGAAGGCATATTTCGCGCTTTAGAGATTGATTCTATAGAACTTTGTTCCGAACATTCTTCTTATCGGAAAAGAGAACAAATTCGTGCGTTTTTAAAGAGCATGGAGCAGGAGGAGTGGCCATCGTTATTTTTCCTCTTGCAGGAGGATGTCATAGAGAATCTGAAGGTTTTACAGCTTCTTCGTTCTTCTTTTCAAGAGGCGCCGAAGTTATTCCGAAACAGTTTTCTGCCGTTGTTCTATCCAATGTGCTGAAAGAAGAGGGGGAGGAGGTAGAGACCTTTGGGGATTTGTCTACCGTGCTTACGGAGCCTGTTCTGATTCGTGCAAGTCTGGATAATCGGGCAAAGGCATTTAATGAAGCATACAATAAGGCGGCGGAAGCTGCCGGCATGGGAAAAGGAGGCGGCTGGAACACACTATCCTATGTTCGAAAAGAGTCTTCCCGACTCTCGGCAAGACATGCTTCGGTGAAAGAGGCATTTTTACGACAGTTTTTCAGAGACCGATCGGATGCAGAAATTCGAGCTTTTTTATCACGGAAAGAGACGGAATTTCGTTCCTTGGAAGAGTTGGAGAAAAAGGATAAACCTGCCTTTCGGGAGCGGTTTCGCCATTTTCTGAAGGAGAATCCGGAACTGGATTTTCTCTCCCGATTAGAGCATAAGAGGTGGTGTAACAGCTATTATGCCATGTTCTTCCGTTATGGGGAGAAGAAGGATGAGAGCAGAAAGACCCATCCTTGTCTTATTGACGAATGGGAAACCGTGATAGGGGAGAAATTCGATCTCTGCCATCCGGAGTATGATTTACTTTCTGTCTTTGCCCTGTTTAAAGAAGTTTGATCTATAGCACAGGGAATGAATGCATGACAAAGGGACAATGCGAGCGAAGTGACAGGGAAGGACGGCAGAGGAGAAGGGGAGAAAGTACGGAGAGCAATAGGATAAAAGCAGAGACAACGATAGGATAAAAGCAGAGACAGCGATAGGAAGAAAGTGCAGCGATAGATGGGAAAAGGATAGCGAGACAAGGAGTAGGAATGGGCGAAAACGAGAAGGTTTATAAGTATGATGTATTTATCAGTTACCGACATATGGAACCGGATCAGTCGATAGCAAAAGAAATACACCGCATGATTGGGCGTTTCACACCGCCAAAGGAGTTTTATAATAAGGGGAAGAAACCAAGCTATCGTGTTTTTCGCGATCGGGAAGAGCTTGCTGCAAGGGATTTAAGCAGTTCCATTGAAGAAGCGCTGAAGGAGAGCCGCTTTCTGATTGTGATTTGCGGGAAGAGGACAGCACTCTCCGACTGGTGTGTGAAGGAAATCGAAACATTTCGAAGGCTGCACGGGGATAGTCGAATCATTCCGGTCTTAATTGAAGGAGAGCCGAAAGAGTCCTTTCCTCTTCCTTTAAAACAGCTAAAGAGAGAGGGAAAAGGCTTTGAACCGGAGGAAGAGCAAGGTACGAAGGAGGCGGATTTTTCAGATGTGCTTGCCGCAGATCTCCGCCCGAAGGCGGTTAAGGAAAGAGACTTTCCCGGATATGAGGTGCTCGAGAAAGAGGACAGGGAAAAATTGTAGAAGAAAAATTGGATTACGGAGGAACAATCCCTTCCGAGTTTTATTTTCTGAAAGACGGAACGAAGCTTCTGGCCAATTCCCATGACGGACAGACGATTAAAATTCTCGATATGCAGTCCCGCGTTGCGGAAACGCCGTTGAATGCCCGAATCATTGCGAGTTCGGATGACGGTTCCAAGATGGTGCTTTTTGACGGAAGCAATTTTCTTCTTACGTCCGATCAGGGGAAGACCGCGAAAAAGATGGAGGTGGATCAGAATTTCCTCTTCGGTTTGATGAAGAGCACAAAGAGCCACACTGTTTCGAATGACGGAAGATACTATGCTTCCGTGTGGCAGAAGGCAGGGAGCGGGCTTCCCGTCCTCCTTCTGTATGACACGGAGAAGGAAGAGAAGCGGGAACTGGATTTGCAGTCCGTCTCTCCGAATCTTCGTTTTTCAGAAGACGGAAAATCCATCTATCTACAGGACGAGAAAGAAGGGGTAAAGGTTTATAACACTGCGGACTTGTCGAAGAAAGCTTCTTATCCCGCTATAAAGGACAGTGCGGAGAGCATTTTGCTCTCTTCCGACGAGAAGATTCTTGCCGTAAATCGCTATACAGGGGTTGTGAACTTATATGATTTGGAAAGCAAGAAGAAACTCGAAGACGTGCAGGGGGAAGGAGTCTGGCTTTCCCACGAAGGAGGGGAAATCCTCCTGAAGGGCATATTGAACAATTCCCTCTTCCGCTACAGTAGTGTGAACGGAACGGAAATTACCGCCCTTGATGAAGTTTGTGCGGAAACACCGGTTTCGTTTGACGATAGAAATTTTTATAATGAAAAGAAAAATCTGCTGCTTCTCATTCGGAATAATGATACGGAGCGGAAGGTATATCTGATTGATTTTGCAACGGGAAAATCTAAGTTCGTGTTGAGTCCGTCCGTCAGTCGTTATGATCTAAACGGACAATTATCCACAGATGGAGAAACGCTCATTGTGGATCAGAATTTCTATCCGATGGACTATAAAGACAAAGACAGTAAGGATTCTTTCAGCGCCGGAGTTTATCGCATCTTAAGTAAAGAGGAAGTGAAGAGAGCGGTGGAGGAAATGCTTTCGGGGAGAACGCTTACGGCGGAGGAGAAAGAAGAGATTGGGATTACAAGTTAAAAAGGTGGCGAACACCCTGGAAATGGAAAAGGATAGAACCTAATAAAGAAAAAGAAACAGGAAAAGGCACAAGAAGAAAAGATACAAGACGGAAAGACACAAAAAGAGAGGCATTGTACGGAACGGGTACGATGCCTCTTATCTTCATAAAGAAAAAATATTAAATTGCCTGAGAAACAGCTTTAGTTATAAAAGCTGAAAAGAACAACACTGTATTCATTTCCGCTCGAGTCGGTGTAGTGTCCTGTTCCGAAACTGACAAAGTCGTGCCGGAGCATCACTCTATTATGCTTCGGACTTTTTCTCCAGGCGGAGACTGCGGACTCCGGTGTACGCAGATTGCAAGCCAGGATTTCTCCGCAAACCTGTGATTCGGAGAGAATGGTTCCGTCTTGCGGTCTGGTGTGCGAGAAGAGTATCGCACATTCTCTTGCTCTCTTTTCGGCAAAATTATCAAGAACTTCATTTTCTCTGCAAGGACGGAGCCCTCTACCGGCACGATACTGATTGATGCGATTTAAGACTTCGTTTTCATAAGCGTCTTTCGGATAGGCGGAAGGAGACGCAGCAGTGTTTTTCGCTATTCTTCTGGTTTGTACGACTCCGTTTACAGTCCATGCGCCGTTCTGGTTAACCGTGTAACCGTCTGCCGTTACGGTGTTTTCCGCCATCCATCCCTGATTATCAAAATGGTAGCACTCTGCATAACCGTCGCGGTCGTCGTCTATCCATTGCCAAGAGGAACGATAGTAATTTCCATTACCCGTATCATACCACCAGGCATTTTTCCCCGGGTCTTTTATCCAGCTTCTGGCCAAAACCTCTGTGCCGGAAAGCAGGGTGAAGAGCCCAAGGGAAAGTAGGATTCCCGGAAGGAGCCTCCGTCCCGCTTTTCTTTTTGCGGATAAACTATTTTTTTCTTCTTCAAAAGGGTTTGTTTTTCTTTGCGGCTTCCCTGCCATCTTTTGTATGTTTATTTGCTTCATGCTTCTTCTCCTTTTTTGCATCGTAATTCAAGTATTGTGCGTAAAGCAAGCGAAAAGAAGCAAAATAAATAAAATGTAAAACAAATGTGATAATAATTAAGCCTTATGATAAGAAAAATTAAGCGAGTTACTGTAACCGTTAAGATTTATGTCAAAAAACTTAGTAATTTTTGCTTTTTTTTGCCGCTTTGCGGAGCGATGATCCATCTCAGCTTCTGATGGAGGAAAAGAATAGATTGATTGTCTTTTTAAGAAAAATAAGAATCACAAAAAAAGCCGCTTTTTAGAAAAGCAGACACGATTGTTTCACAAGGAATCCTGCACAAAGCGCAGGATTCCTGTTTATTCTGATTAAAATGTACAAAAAACTTCTTCTTCTCCAAATAAAAGTATAGTACTTAAATTATTAAATACGCAATATATTATCGACGAATCAGATGATATATTAAGCATAAATATTATTTCTTAATCCTTCTTTCATCATTTTGAAGAACATTTTAGGATTTGAAAATTTCGATATTCAAAAATATTTTTCTTTTTGCTATAATGAAAAAAGAAAAATTCTTTCTAAAAAGTGAAACCAGAAGGTGTATTATGCAAGAAGACTTTTTGACCAGGATTCGTTCTTCCTACAATCAATTCACTAAGGCAGAGAAGAGAGTAGCCGACTTTATTTTACAAAACCCGAGCGAAGTGCTGTTTATGTCGATTTCCGATTTGGCGGAGACTTGTCGGGTTGGAGATACCTCTGTTTTTCGTTTCTGTAAAACGATGAATCTAAAGGGATATCAGGATTTTAAGATGACGCTTTCCCTCTCCATGCGGGGATCGGATAAGGAGGCGGAGGAGAGTCATGAAGCGGTAAGCTTAGAGGACAATCTCAAAGATCTTGCGGATAAAGTGCTGAATGAGACGATTTCGTCCATCCAGGAGAGTTATTCCCTCCTCGAGCTTTCCAAGGTGAGTCTTGCCATGGATGCCCTATCGAAAGCACGGCGTATTTTATTTTTTGGAGTAGGCGCATCGATGCTTACTGCCATGAAAGCGATGAACAAGTTCCATCGGATTGAGCCGAAGGTGTATTGCTCGGAGATGGTTAGCCAACAGTTGATGAGTGCGGCGACCATGGAGAAGGAAGATGTAGCCGTGATTTTCTCGTATTCCGGGGCTACACGGGACATTGTGGAGATTGCGAAGCTCGCAAAGGACAGCGGAGCAACGGTCATTTCGGTCACGCGATTCCAGAAGTCGGCGCTCACCGAATTTACCGATATTCTCTTGCTCTGCGGAGCAAATGTCGGTTCTCTGCAAAAAGGTTCAACTTCCGCGGAAATCAGCCAGCTTTTCCTTGTGGACATCATGTATACGGAGTATTACAGAAGACATTTTGAAAAATGCAGTCAGATTTTGGAGAAGACAAGCCTCGCCATATCCGACCGCAATTAGGATTTATGTATTCTTTACGGGGCTCCTAAGTTGGAGTTTACTTACTGCTTTGCGGAGTCCCTTAATTAGGATTTATTCAAGGCTTCGCGAAGTTCCGCAATTTTATCCCTGCACTTTGCAGCATCTTCAAAGTTCAGTTCGGCAGCATAAGCGCGCATCTTTTTGCTGAGTTCCCGAATGAGCTTCTCGATTTCTTTAAACGACATGGATTCGATGTCTTTCTCGACTCCTTTTTCCCCGTCATCCAGCGCTTTAGAAATGGCGATGAGATCACGTACCGCTTTTTTAATGGTGGTCGGTGTGATGCCGTGTTCTTTGTTATATTCCATTTGCAGTTTACGTCTTCGATCGGTTTCTGAGATCGTGCGTTCCATGGAATCGGTCATGGTATCGGCATACATGATGACGTGCCCTTCCGCGTTTCTCGCGGCGCGTCCGACGGTCTGAATTAGAGAGGTTTCTGAACGAAGAAATCCCTCTTTGTCCGCATCCAGAATCGCAACAAGAGTGATTTCCGGGATATCGAGTCCCTCTCTTAAAAGGTTGATCCCGACCAGGACATCGAACTTGTCTAGACGCATATCTCGAATGATAGCGGCACGTTCTAGGGTATCGATATCGGAGTGCAGGTATTTTACACGCACCTGATTTTCTTTCAGATATTTGGTCAGATCCTCCGCCATCTTCTTGGTCAGGGTTGTGACCAGAATCTTGTGCTTTTTCTCTGTTTCTTTATGAATTTCCGAGAGCAGGTCATCAATCTGTCCCTTTGTGGGACGTACTTCAATTTCCGGGTCCAAGAGGCCGGTAGGTCGGATAATCTGCTCTGCACGGAGAAGTTCGTGATCTTTTTCGTATTCGCCGGGAGTGGCGGAGACAAAGAGCATCTGGTTGATTTTGGATTCGAATTCCGAAAAGTTTAAAGGACGGTTGTCCAGAGCGGAAGGCAGGCGAAAGCCGTAATCGACCAGACTGTTTTTTCTCGAGAGGTTTCCGTTATACATTCCCCGAATCTGCGGAAGGCTGATG
>ERZ772960.2552-NODE-2552-length-13093-cov-4.190597_pt1 | contig 13093 bp, 15 predicted proteins | sample MGYA00580678_ERZ772960 | MGnify/ENA primary metagenome ERZ772960 (study PRJEB29015, sample SAMEA2737930) | human oral metagenome | biome: human oral; feature: human-associated habitat; material: dental | place: China | collected 2059 ... | reverse complement strand
AACAACTATGCCTTTGAAAGCGGAGTAAAGCCGACCTTCTCAAAGCACACGCTGGCATCAGAGGTCTTCAGGAACTCAAGGAATTTCTTTGCAAGGTCTGCCTGCTTTGCATTTTTGGTTGCAGCAGCGGGATACACCACGCGTCCGCACATCTCCTCGGTTGCCTCACCGACCATCTGAAGTTTTGCAGAGGTGGCATCGGTCTTATAGATAACGCCGCAGTCAACGGACGCCTCTTTAACCTGTGTGGTAACTTCCTTAACATTGGTTCCGTATGAGATATGCCCCTCTTTGGCGAGCGCTTCTTCGTCGAGCTTGTAGTACTTCAAAATCTTCTGCGTGTACTGACCAACGGGGACATCTGAGTTACCCATGCCAAGCAAAATCTCACCTGCATCAAGCTTTTGAGCCATGTCGTCAAAACTCTGAACGGCCTTGGGGTTATCCTGAGGAACGCACAGGGTAACCTTATTCTCAAGGATGTCAAAACGAGTATCGGATGCAATGAAGTCCAGATCTTTATCGTGATCTTTCTTGGCGTTTGCATCAAGCTGATTCATCTGCTTCTGGCCGGCAGAAATGAAAACGTCACAGTCAGAGCCCTCTTCTATCTGCGTCTTGAGTGTGCCTGAAGAATCAAAGTTGAAACTGATATCAACGCCTTGATTGTCATTCTTAAAAAGCTCTCCGGCCTCACTCAGGCTTTCGGTCAGTGACGCAGCCGCAAAAACAATGAGCGTTTGAACATCGGCTTTCTTCTCGCCACCGGACGCGTCTTCCTTTTTAGCTCCGTTACCACCACAGGCGGCAAGCCCAAGTGTGGCAACTCCTGCTGCACCGGCAATGAACGAACGACGGGAAACACTGTTTTCGAACTTCATACAAACTCCTTTAAACGAACCTAACCTTATGTGACAGACTCCTCCAACATGCTCCGTTGGAAAAGTCCGATACACCAAACTATCTGCAGGCGAAAAGTACCTCTTCCTGCAGCGTCACACCACGTATTTTATGTTGAAGACGACCTCTTCTGATGCGGCTTCTCCGGGCGGAAATTGGCACGACAACGAATCATCTCAGCTGCAATGGAAATGGCAATTTCCGACGGGGTAACAGCCATAATATCATCTCCGATAGGCATATAAATGGCGTCGGTCCACTCCTTGGAAATACCACGTTCTATCAACGTCTTTCTTGCAAACGCTGACTTTCTTGTGCTGCCAATGCAACCTACATACGCAGGCTTACATGGGTAGAGCTGTTCAAGTACGTCGATGTCAAAGGCGTGGCCGTGTGTTGTTACCACTGCATAATCGCGACGGGTCACCTGCACATGCTCTGAAATATTTTTGAAGTCACCGCAAAAAACCGTCTCAGCGGCAGGGAAATCTTCCTTTACCGCCACGCCCTCGCGGTCGTCAAAAACCACAACCCGAAAGCCTACGCCGGCAAGCACGGGCGTAAGCGCACGACCAACATGCCCTCCTCCAAAAATATATGCTACGGGATCAGGTCCCAGTGGCTCCGTATACGTTGCCGTGGCCTCATTCCACACGGGCATATCGGAAAGAGCGCGAGAATCGTCTTGCGACAGCTCCTCAACAGGAAGTGCCTCGACAACTACATGAGCGGGATCCGCCCACTGTTCAACAACGATAAACGGCTTTTTGGAATCAATCAGGCTCAGCAGGCTGTCTGCAAAAAAATCCTTTTGCGCCGGAGTAACCAGACGCAATGCAATAAGCGCGTCCCCGCCGCATGCCATGCCTGTTTTGGCGTGAGTCATCCATTCGATCTGATCGTGCTCCGTACCGGCCAGTATGTCACGCGAGCGCTGTTGTGCCATCAACTCGATGGAACCGCCGCCGACGGTTCCCAAAAACGTTCCGTCCTGCAAAAGTACCATGCGGGCACCAGCATGCCGTGGCATCGACCCCTTTGTGGAAAGCAGCGTCGAAATCACAAAACTTCGACCCGCTTCAAGCTCCGCCAGAAGACGGTGCACCAAATTCTCATCGCAAAGTGTACCGTGTGAATCCGCCATGTCAGCCCCCGTTCTTACCTGATGAAACGCACGTCTCGGTTTATCTTCTTGTCCCTGTGCAAGCTATTCCTGCGCAAGCTATTCCTGCGCATACTATTCCTGCACAAGCTTAATTCGCTTGGCATCCTGCGCACTTTCCTCATACTCCGTCATACGCCCCACCACACGCGCGAAAGAAACTTGCGCATCGGCGCAAAGTGCAGAAAGAAGCGCATCTGCATCTTTAGGTGCCACGGCAATAAGCAAGCCGCCCGAGGTTTCGGGGCAAAAGAGCACGTCAACTCTTTCACGAGCAATCCCCGTGGCTTCCACGTACTTCTCGGCATAGCGACGATTACGATACATTCCTGCAGGTAAAATCCCAAGACGTGCAAGTTCAAACACATGGGGCGAGAGAAACTCAGGACCGTCCACGTTGATCTCGGCAGCAAGATCTGCTCCCTGGCACATCTCAAGCAGATGGCCCATAAGCGAGAAGCCCGTCACATCCGTTACGGCATGAACCTCAAAGTTCACCATAATGTCGCGGGCATACCGGTTGAGCGTCATCATGGAGCGCTCGGCGGCATCAACCTCTTCTGCGGTTGCCATATTGGCTTTTACTGCCGTGGTAATCACGCCTACGCCAAGTGCCTTGGTAAGGATGAGCACGTCGCCCGCATGTGCCCCTGAATTGGTGTACATTTTTGACGGATTCACAAAGCCGGAAACCGCCAATCCGTACTTGGGCTCACTATCATAAATGCTGTGACCGCCTACGATGTTTGCTCCGGCTTCATACACCTTGTCATAGCCGCCACGCAAGATTTCATGCACCACCTCAGAGGGCATATCTTCGGGCACCGCCATAACGTTAAGCGCAACCTTGGGCTCTCCGCCCATGGCATACACGTCGGAAAGCGCATTTGCTGCGGCAATGGCACCATACGTATATGGATCGTCGGCAATGGGCGGAAAGAAATCAATGGTCTCCACCAGTGCAATGTCATCGGTGACCTTATAGACCGCCGCATCGTCCGCCTTATCAAAACCAACCAGTAAGTTGGGATCTTTGCGTACCTTGATATCCGAGAGAAGCTTTGTAAGCTCGCCTGCTCCGACTTTCGCACCGCATCCCGCACATTCGGCAAGCTTTGTCAGTTTTACATCTTTTGCAGCCATTATCCATTCAGCCTTTCCGTAAAGTGACAGAGAGCCTCAAGTACGCCTCCGCCTATCGCACGAGCCTTATCGGATGCGGAAAAACAATGTCCTACCTTACAGCGAGGATCAATGTCGCCCGATTTCATACCTTTGGTTACCGGCACGCCTTCTTGCAAAAGACCTCGCAGAACACCGTCAATGGTCGCTTTGACCGGAATGCCTGAAACCATGGCCACTATATCGCCGCGCTTAACCACGTCTCCGATTTTTGCCACGGGTTCAAAGATGCCCTCAGCCGGCGACCATAGCACGCGCTCTTTGGTAAAACCACCGATGTTGCCCGGAACACCGGTGTTTGGGATGGGCGTACCGTCATAGATAACCTTTCCCAGATAGTGGCCCCGCTTTGTCTCAATTACCGCATGACAGTCAGACCTCGAATCTGTACCGGCCTTAAACCCCGGTCCCACTCCGATTACGACGGGAGCCATATCCTTGGTGGTACCAATATTGCGTTTTGCGAGAATGGCATCCACCAACACGTCCGGCTTGAGCTCTGAAATACATGCACCTTCAGGGTCAACCAAAACCGCAATGTTCTTCTCGCCCACAATACGAAGCGCATCCGTAACGTCTTTTGCTCGAACCGCCTTTATGCCCTCTACCTGAGCTTCGCCCAGGCGAATGGCCTCGGAAAATGCAACGGAGCGACGCACTGCCGTGGGAACCTCCACATCAAGCATCACGATACGTGCACCTGCACGATAAAGTCTGAGCGCAATGCCTGAAGCAAGATCTCCTGCACCTCGTATTACTACCAGCATGTTTTTCCTCTCCTTGCCGAGTTTTACGGCATTGGTATCACTGATCACAACTCAAGTTCATATATACCCACCGGCGCAAAGTTTCCTTGTGCCGCTTTTTCAAACGCCTCTCGTGCCTCTATCGGCATAGCCCACGCCAATCCACAATCCGCCTTAATTGCAACGGGAGTTGGAATGAGACGGCCTGGTATCTCTTGTTCTTTGCAGACGCGCTCACATTCGAGCGCCTCATGCGTGGAATCAAACGCCACCACCGCCCGCAGATGCCGCCCGCGTACCTGATGTATATGTCCGCGCTGATCCGGCCCATACATCTCAACGCATCTCCTTGGCAAGCTCAAAAAGTGCCGAAAGCGCAGTATTTGTCTCGGCCTCTGTCGTATAAAAACCAAACGAGAAGCGCACGGCACCCGTCTCTTGCGTGCCAAGAGCCCGGTGCATACGCGGTGCACAATGCGCACCTGCGCGAACCGCAATGCCGTAGCTCATGTCCAAGGTCTCCGCCAACTCAGAGGAAGTCCATCCCGCCAGATTGAGTGTCACAACGGGAGCGTGGTCATAACTTGGTTTAGAACCGTCAAGAACCGCAAGGTCATCAGGGTAGTCGCCATAGAGCACCACTCCGGGAATACGGCGAACCTGCGCAACAAAGCGCTTGGTTAACGACAGGTCATGAGCGTGGATGGTATCTACTCCTTGTTCGGTGATGAAGGCAACCGCTGCAGACAGACCGGCTATGCCATGACCGTTGAGTGTTCCTGCCTCAAGATGCTCGGGGTAACGCTCAGGCATACCTTCCTCAAAGGAGAGCACTCCCGTACCGCCTTGAACTACCACCTCAAGGTCAACGTGTGAGCCTACGAAAAGAGCGCCCGTTCCCTGGGGTCCCATCAGTGCCTTGTGTCCGGTACATGCCAAAAGATCAAGGCCAAGACCGTCAAAGTCAATCCGGAAAGATCCTGCCGTCTGCGCAGCATCCACCAAGAGCAGTGCCCCGGCCGCACGAGCAATGGCAGCTGCTCGCGCAAGGTCACAAACGTTACCGGTGAGATTCGAAGCATGCGTCACAACCACAAGCTTTGTGCCGAAAGTCACCAGCCGCTCAAACGCATCCCAGTCAAGACGACCCTGCCTGTCTGCGGGTACAAAATCAACGTTTACGCCGTGCTTCTCGCGAAGACGATAGAGCGGACGCAAGACGGAATTGTGGTCCCAATCGGTTGCCACCACGTGATCGCCGGATCTCACAATGCCGAGAATTGCCTTATTCAGAGCATCCGTTGCGTTTGCGGTAAACACCACGCGTTCCGGATGAGAAAACCCCAAAAGCGAGGCAAGGCGTTCACGCGCCACCATGACTGCGCGGGCCGCATCAAGTTCGGCAACCGCAGCTCCGCGACCGGTGCTTCCAAGCGAGCAAAGCGCGCGAGAGGTGGCATCCACCACGCAGGGAGGACGCATATATGATGTGGCGGCGCAATTGAGATATATCATTCGAACGCCTTACAGCACCATTGCACCCGGCTGCTTTGAGATGATCTCGGCAATGGCGTAGAGGTTGGTAACTTCGCCCACCGCCAGCTTGTCTTTAATGCCATAAAAATCAAGACAGGTACCGCAGGTCAAAATCTTGGTACCGCGCGCCTCAAGCTCTTTGATATCCTCAAGCGACTCCGAATCCTCGCACGTCAGATGAGCACCGCCGTTGTAAAACAGCATGGTCTCAGGAACGCTTTCTTGGTGCGCAAGAGCGTAGATGAGGCCTTTCATTAAAATATGCCCAAGCTCATCATCACCGCGACCCATAAACTCAGCATCAACCGCAACGACCGTAGCGGAACGTTCGGGAATATTGCAAAAGAGAGACGCTTCGGTCGCCGCGGACGCACTTGCCGCAACTGCTTCGCGCGGGGCAAAGGTCATGACGGTGTCTTCGCCGTCTTTTGTCGTAGTAAGCTCACAGTTCTTCTCGTCAGCTAAGCGCGTAAGGTTACCGAGAGCAACAACGTCGTTTATAACCACTTCAAGCGCTTCTCCCTGCGCCAGTTTTGGCAACGCTTCAAGCGTCAGGATAACCGGCTTGGGACACGTTAGGTTGCGCGCATCAATTTTCATTGCAATCCCCCTCTTAAAATTGCACATCCTGCCTACGTATAACGGGCAATGTGAGTGCTTTTTGCAATAAAATAAGTATATCGCTAATAAAAAACTTTTAGTTAGGCAACCACATGAACTGTTATGAAGTGCTGGGCGTTTTACCGGGAGTTACCTCAGTTGTCGGCAGTGGAGGCAAGACCACACTGCTCTCAAAACTTTCCCAAGAAGTTCGGGGAACGGTCGTTTTGACCACGTCAACGCACATCCTTCCGTTCCCGAATATGCCTCTTTTGGAAAATCCCACGCTCTCTGAGGTGGCGAACGCTTTGACAACACGCCGCGTCATCTGCGTCGGAGCCTTTTCGGGCGAGAAGCACAAGTTGGGACCCTCGGCACTTTGCGCCCAAGAGCTGGCGTCGGTTGCCGACTATGTATTTGTGGAAGCTGACGGATCCAAACGGCTACCCCTGAAGGCTCACGCCCCGCATGAGCCCGTTATTCCCGAAGGTAGCCGGCACACCATCCAAGTCGTCGGACTTTCCGGCTTTGGGCTACCCGTCAACCAAACAGTTCACCGCAATGAGATTTTCTGCGACCGCGCAGGCTGCTCGCCATACGATCTCGCTACACCGGAGCGCATTGCTATGGTCATTGCAGCAGAACACGCTTCAGGAGCCGTACAAGCGGACGTTATTCTCGCCAATCAAGCCGATTGCGAGAAAGACCTCGCTCTGGCAAGAGACTTTACAAAGGAGCTCCGTTTGCGAGGCGACAACACGCCCGTTGTTGCGGGCTCGCTTTTTAATTCGACTTTTGCGGAAATGCGTGATAGGTGATAACTACCGGCGCATCTTCGTTGTACTTCTCGCCTACCGAAAACTTTTTATCACCGTCAATGGTGATCTCTTTGACCTGGTTCTCGTGATTGAGCAGGCCAATCTTGAGGTCCTCGTCCTTTTTGGTTGTGATGTTTGTAAAGCCCGCATGCTCAAACTTCTTTTGAGCTTCCTCATAGTCATACTCAAAGACGTCTTTGCTGGCGAGAGGAACCTCTACCTTCACCGGCTCTTTTTTGACAGTCTCGGTTTGGGTGGGCTGTACGGATTGCGCCTGTTGGTTTGATGTCCACGGATGAAACGCTATGAGTATCACGCACACCACAAGCGCAAAAATTGCGGTTACTGCAACAATAAACAGCTGGTTATTGGTGGTTTTCTCGACCGCTTCCGCTGCGATTTCTTGCTTGCTCTGTATAGGTCCTGACGATTTTGCAGCGGGATGAGGCAGGGTGGCTTGCTCTTGTGAGAGCCGACGCGTAACTTTATCTCCAACGTCCAGCGTCTCGCCTGTCAGCAAATCGTGATCAAGCGAGTCCATTGCTTTTTGCACGTCGGTGTTGTTCTGTGTATCGGCATCGTCTTCACGGAAGTTCAACTCATGTCTCCTTTGTCCGCCACCGGACCGTCTTTCATACATACTATTTTCACACACATAGCGCTATAGAAATATTACAACACCTACAAAGATGGCAAGTTCATACTGTATTTTTTCATACTGTGTATTGCATAGTATGCCTGAGTAATATATACTATGTATCGCATAGTATATTGAAGGAGACGTATTGTGGATGCACAGCTGAAGCGTGGATTTCTTGATATCTGCGTCCTCGCAGCCATAGCCCGCAAAGATTCCTACGGGTATCAAATCATCCGGGATGCCCCTGCGTCACTTGAGCTTTCCGAGTCAACGCTCTATCCCATTTTGAAACGTCTTGCTAAGCAACATTTCCTTTCCGAATACACACGTGAGCACAACGGTCGTCTCCGCAAATATTATTCGATTACTGACACGGGACGCTTAGAGCTCTCACGATTTATCGCTGATGAGGCCTCCATTACAGACATTCTCTCCTACATTAAAGAAGGAGCATCGTCATGAAAAAGGATGAGTTTCTTGCCGAACTTCGCGCAAACCTTAAGAAAAAGCATGTTCCCAAAATCAGCATTGATGATGCTCTTGCCTATTACGATGAGGCAATACGCGACCGCATGGAAGACGGTATGTCCGAGGAAAAAGCCGTAGCAGCCATGGGAAGCATTGATGATGCGGTTCAATCAGCACTGGAGAGTATGCCTGCGTTTCTACGCGCAACTCAGCGTATCCGCTCTGATTCGGTACTTATGTCCATAACTATCGTACTTCTCGTCATAGGCGCTATTGTCTGGATACCCCTTACGTTTGCCCTCGCACTTACGGCATTGAGCATTTATTTTGTAATTTGGGCACTTGTTATTTCATTATGCTTTGCAGTTGCCTGTGGTCTTTTCTGCGGAGTAATGAGCATCCCGGCACTTGTAGTGGGATTTCTGCACGACATGTTCCTTTCCGGCGCGCTTTCTGCCGGTGTGTTTCTACTCATAGGAGGTGTTTCCATACTAGTAATACCGATAGTAGCTCGCATAATGCATTCTCTCGTGCAAGGCGCACGAGACTATGCAAAGTGGATTGCTCATTTCTTTGCACAAGTTCCTGCCGAGAAGACCACAGCCTCCACGGAGCGAACAAATACAACGTCATGGTCAGAAGGACATTCGAAAAGACTGCTCTCGCTGTTCGGTGGTATTTTTATCGCAATTGGCCTTGTATTGATTCTTGTTGCGTATGTGGGGTCAGGATGCAACCTTGCAGGTTTACCTGAGCTTCCTGCACTACAAATTTCTTCTTGCTCGCTTTATATGAGTCCGCATACTATTGCGTTTATGTAACTCAATTGACGCAACCCACACAGATACCCGCAGGTATCCGGATCCTACGTTACGTATCCGAAACTGATGGAGAATCCTCCAACGGCCCTTCTCTTACAAGATATCCGCTGTCATCAAACACGCAAGCTTGACTGGCAATTGGCATTATTTTTCCATACGGAATTTATGTATTAAAATTCGTCCCTACATAACAACCACCAAGGGTAAGTTCTGTATAGTCGATGTCTTTCAGGTATGGCTTTCCCGCATCTCCTTCCTGACGGGCAGTATTGATGGCCTCCTTCTTTTTTCGGCGAGTTCAGTTACATTTCCGGAATGATCGTAAACAACATATAGAACTGTTGCGGGATCACTTAATTTTCGGTTTCTGAATCCAGTGCCGGACCTATCGATTTTATGAGATATCCATTCTCATCGAACTCATAATAGTAGTCATCAACTATTGCTAGCCCATGTGAAAAAAGGTAGCCGTTGATTTGTCGGTACGCTTTGTGTCCATCAACCGTTACCCAACCGAAGGGAAGTTTCCATTCAAAAGGTCCAAGTTCTACAGAGCCGTCTCTTACTTCCTTGTAGTCGTCAAGAGAAATTTCCTCCAAATCCACGAGTTTGAAGAACTCGTAATTGCCGGCAAGAGCGGAGAACCTTAAAGTTCCGAGCTCTTGCATGACATATCCCACAAGTTTATCTCTATATCGAATCTCCCAAATAAGGTTGTTCCGGGTTTCTGGTTTTACTCCTATATAGCAACTGCCAAGCGTGAGCTTCATATAGTCGATGTCTTTGAGGTAAGGCTTTCCGCCGTCTCCTTCTTGCCTGGCGGTATTGATAGCTTCTTGTGTGGCCCGCTCTACCGCTTTTTGCTGAAGTGAGTCAATTGCCCATGGGTAGGGCGTAGCAAATGCATTCCACAAGAGGAAAACAGTGGCCATAAGAAACAGAACTATAGAGATAATCTTTAGAGGCAGCCATTTATGTTTCTTGTTCATAGTCATCACGCAGCCTCAACTAGTGGCTTATATGCTTTAGGAACAATGTTTCCTGGTAGTGCTTTATGCGCTTCACCCCTTGCATTAAATTCGTAGGTAACACCACCAATGCGAGCTTTTTGCGAGTAAATCATAGAGCCGGTAGGACCTCCTGAAACAGGCTGATTATTGTCATAGCGTAGATAGTAGCTGCTGCCTCCGTAAGAGAGCCAGCCAGTACGCATTGAACCATCTTGGTTAAGGTAGAAGGTATGACCGGAACTATTGAGCCATCCTGTTTGCATTATTCCGCTTGAGCTTAAGTAATACCAAGAGCCTCCCCGCTCCAGCCAACCGGTAGCCATTGATCCATCGGAGTTAAAGAAATACCAGTCTCCTGAAATGCGATACCATCCTGTTATCATTCTTCCGTTACTGTCAAGGTAATAATAACTGCCGTCTTTTACAAGCCATCCCGTTCTCATTGATCCATTAGAGTTTAAGTAGTACCAATTTCCTCCATCGTTCAACCAACCTGTTTGCATAACTCCATTTGAATCAAGGTAATAGTAATAACCTTGATACTTAAACCATCCGGTGAGCATCTTTCCATCGCTATCTAAATAGTAATAACGACCACTCTCTAAGAGCCATTGAGAATAGAGAAGTCTACCGGAGTCATCAAGATAATACCAATACCCATCAACATAAACCCAGCCTGTTTGCATCTCCCCTGATCCAGAGAAGTAGTACCATGAGCCGTCTTGCTTTGCCCAGCCTTTTTGTACTGCACCTTCCGAATCAGTTAGATACCATTTTCCATTCTCTTTAAACCAGCCACGTTTAGGATGACCATCAAAATCAAGATAATAGTTATGAAGTTCATCAAGCCAACCAGTTTTATAAGTACCGTTCGCATTAAAGTAAACCCATTCATTACCATTGTTAGGCTTTTGCCATCCTGTTAACACAATTGTCTTATACCACACAAAAACTTTTCCATTCAGGGTATACTCAAAAGTGCCACTACTACCTTTAAACAAGGCTTGACGAGTCGCAGTAGCTGAATCTTGTACGTACAGAGTACTTACAAATACACTTGAAGTATATCCACAAGCTGCTAAAGCATGTCCTGATTGATCAAGATAGCTATTTGGTTTTAGATAAGTCTTTAAGCTTAAAATAAAGGGAGTGTCATGGTCGATCCAGTTCATGATTTCTGTGTCATTAAGAGGATATTCAAGCAAAGATGAAGCAACTTTTCGTTTAGATTCAGAATATTCAAATAACAAAAGCCCTTTAATATAATCCTCTGGTTCTCCTCCTGTAATTTTTCCTTTAACCTGCATAGAAATTGCATCTGGTGTCCAATTTGATAGACCGGTCATATAATTTCCAACTGCACAAACAGCTGCAGCCCAGCATGTTGGCGATTGATGTTGTGGAACAACTAAAACACCTAGTTGTTTTGTAACAAAATCCTCTCGAACTTCCTGAAGCTGATTGTTTTGAACAGGAGCTAAAAGCACTTGATCGGTATCGGACTCATCTATCTGTTTGATTAAGGCATCAATCTGTTGTTCTTTGTTATCTTTAAGTTCGTCTCTAGATGTCTTTGATACAAAAGTTGAATCTTCGTAATGCCATATAAAGGATGAAGAAACAACGTACACATTATTACCCTCGGCAACAATAGTTATATCGGAATAATCAATGTCTTCGCCGTAATATATTTCATTCTTAATTGATCCTAAAGAAACAGGACGGTTAACTCCGTTTTCATCATATCGTTCGGTATAAAGAGCGAAAACATGCCTACTGTTATAAAGCGGATATTGCATTATTCCTGAATCTTCAAGATGTTCATTCTGAAGGTAATATGTTTTAATACCTCTACCAACTTGAACGTTGCTTGGATTAATGGTATCCATGTCCTCATCGGGAAATAAAAATCTCTTTCCCTCTTCATCAATCATAGAAAAAGCCTGTGATAGATGCTCTATTGTTTCTCCATTTGCTTTGGGATGCAATTCGCTCGCGTAAATGTTACTTACATTTTGTGTGATAATCAAAGTTAAAAGAATTGAAGCAAATAACACCAAAAACTTGGCAAATTTCTTAAACATCCCAACCTCCCATAACCATAAAAATTACAAAAGGAAAGACATATCAATAATATCTCTTTTTTTGTAAAACTTCTTATCTTCTCCGTAAATGATCGAAATGTCCCCTTAAACGGTATTATTACTCAATTTTCACCTTCATCCGAACACATAATGGGAAATTCCAAGCTCAGCAGAAAATGTTCGACTAGCTCTGAGAATGAACTCTAAGAGGTAAATAGGCGCCTTTTAGAACTTGTAAGGAGTTAGAAAGATATACAAGAACAGACGCACAAAACAGAAGCACTATGTAAGATTGAGCCTTGTTGAGAGAAAAGAAAAGAAGCACTATGTAAGATTGAGCCTTGTTGAGAGAAAAGAAATATAGGAAAGTTTGAACAAGAGGACTACCTGTTCGCTTCACTCTCTTGCAGATGCGCTTCAGCACTTCCGCTCTGGCATACATGATGAAGTAAAGAGAAACCACTCTTACGCTAAAGGCTCACGTAAAGGTCAGGTAGTAGAAGAACTCCCAGAGGATGTGTGGAAAGCTCAACAGATGGCCCTTTGCTTGTAATGGCTGTAGGTATTTTCACTACCTTGGCCAAAACACCTACAGCTTGAGTCAAAGCATCTATTGCAGACAAACATGCTCATATCCTCCTTATAGCAGCACGTGAGGACTTTGAATATATCTGGAGCTGTACGAAAGACGGTATATCAAGAGGACTTTCTCCTGAGCAGATAACTAGTGCGTACGCACTGAGTGTTGTACCCTCTATTCTCTATAGGTGAATAGAAACCTATAGAGAAGATGACATATGCAGCTTTCACTTAAGGCGTCAGGTTACCTATAAGCAACGCAGATACATATGTAGTCCAATAAGTACCTTACATGGACACAAGCGCGCTCTACATTGCATTTCTAGACCTTGATGAAGAGGTACAGAAAAGTGCCCGTGAGATGGATACTGTAGTAGATATGCGTGGTGATAAAAAGTGTCTTCTCACCCTTTATCTCAGACCTTGTAAGTTCCAGCTTGCTCTTGTACTCAATGACAAAACAGTTGAGGTTGTAGCGGATGCCCTTGATAATTGAACTGCCTCCCATTTCTTGGACATAAGAAATGGGAGGTTTTTATGCGTATGG
>ERZ772960.2551-NODE-2551-length-13095-cov-10.678681_pt1 | contig 13095 bp, 10 predicted proteins | sample MGYA00580678_ERZ772960 | MGnify/ENA primary metagenome ERZ772960 (study PRJEB29015, sample SAMEA2737930) | human oral metagenome | biome: human oral; feature: human-associated habitat; material: dental | place: China | collected 2059 ... | reverse complement strand
GCAACGGGGAGGAAGAGCTTCATCTTCTCATGGTGGATAACCACATCCCGGCGGGGGCGAAGCTGTACTAAAAAATGGAAAACTAAAACATACCGAGAGAGGTATGCCGATTCAGAACAATCTGAGGAAGCGTATCTCTCTTTTTATGTGGGAGAACGCGAACAACGAAGGAAAGGAGAATCTTATGAGACAGGAGTACAGGGAGATCGGTCGTACAAGGGAAGTCAGGGAAGAAGTGGAGAAGCTTCGAAAGAAGTTTCTCCGCTATCAAGAGGCAGAAGTGGTTTACAGCATTTCACACCGCAAGTTAATAGAGCTCTCGGATCGGACGGGGGCGTTGTATCGCATTGACGGGACTGTGCTGATCAATGATCAATCGCGATATCTTCGAGGCGTTTCTCGAGAACTTTCACGAGAGTAACAAAGGAATCGGAAAGTGGGGCCTCGGTAAAGCGGAGCGCGCCCAAAAGGAGACCGAGAAACGAGCGGCAAGCTGTGGATGTATTCAGACCAATTGGATGATGAGGATATTGAATTTGTGCGGCACAGCTTTTTCCGCTATGCAGAGGGAATCGCCTATTATCGTCTGACGGAGAAGACCAGCACAAGGCTTGAAAAGAGCGTGGAGTCGGTGCAGAGCATACGGGAAAACGGAGAATGGTGACTCAGCCCCCACCCCTCAGTGGCGGACGTTGAGTCACCATTTGCCTATGAGGGAGATTATTTTTCTCCCATTTTTCTCCAGAGTGTTGTACGGCTCATTCCCAACTGATCAGCGACTTCTGCAAGTGTCATTCCGGCATAATCGCACATATTATTTACCATCAATGCAAATGCCTCATCGCTTTTGTCGGATGCTTCGTAGTAATCTGTTGCTTGTTGGATTAGCTTTTCTTTCCCGATAGAGTCTATCACAGCCCTATAAACCGATGATTGAGTCAAATTGGATGTCTCTAAGTGCATAGAAGCAAGTCTTGAGGCTGCGGCTTGAATCTCAGATAAATTCCCAAGCCATTCATACCAACGTAGGAGGCTCGTAGCGCGTTCAAAACGCTTCAATCGAAGCGGCTTATTGGTACATAGCTCTATCTCTCGTTCGAACAAGGGAACGATATCCTCTTTTCGGTCACGTATTGCCGGGACATTGATTATTTGAGTTGTGAGTAAGCTAAAAAGACCTGTGTTAATCTCCCCCATGTCAATGGGGGTATCAATAACTGTTACAAAGCGGATGTCTAAACCAATCTTTTTGTATCCCCCGGTAGGAGTAATCTGATGGTATGTTACTGCGTCAAGAAGACACGACTGCACGGCAGGATTTGAGTGATTAAGATTGCGCAAAACAACGGTTCCGCCATTTGCCATTTCCAATAGACCGGTGTGCGGCTCCATAGGATCACTGCAGCCCAGTAAATGGCGCCCTGCGTCGTTAACGGAAATAGTCGAGAGATTCAATATTAATAGTGGCTTTTTTGCGCGTGTGCTACCGGAATGCAAGCACTCGGCAAATAACTTTTTATGTGTTCCCTGCTCTCCGACGATGGCACAGGGTAATGTAGAATCGGAGATTGTTTTTCCGTAGTTGATAGCCTTCTTCATAACTGAAGATTCGGTAATCATATCGTGCCATTGATAAGCAAGTTCGGTCTGTAATGCAAGTTTTTCCTTCTGTAAGGTGGCGAGTCTGGAATTATCTATTCTCAGAGTCGTAAAATGTCCAATCAATTCACCTTTTACGAGCAGTACTTGTTGTGTACAACGGAGACGAACTCCTTGAATAACACAAAAAAATTCAGAAGCTCTTTGAGCGCGCGGAACCAAGTTTTTCTGCAATTCTGCCAACAATCTTCCTTTGGCAACACCTGAATCAACCCCCAGATATTCTTCCGCTTTGCGATTAATCATTGTTATATATCCGTTTTCATTGCTGATGATAATCCCAATATTTGTGTCTTGAATAAGCGCACGATTGATGGTTGAAAAACGCTGTTCCCTTCTGATAAATGCCGCTGTATTTCTGGCACGCATGATTGCACTTCGTATTGTCTTATCTCCGGTATATGCAAGTACATATTGCCGACCGCATTGTAGCGCATAGTCCCGCACGACAGTCGTACCGATCAGAACGTCATACACTGATTTTTCAATTAAATCACGCAGTTCCAGTATATCCTCATATACCAGTAATCCAACATCCTTTCCCAATAGCTGTGATAACAGGGGAATGTCGACGGGTTGACTGTATTTATACAAAACTATGGCAGGATTGTGTCCGCATGATTCTGCCTTTTTTAGTGCAATAAGATAGTCGATTTCAGTTACCTGTAGCTCCTGAATATACAAGGTACTGATCTGCTTAAATTTGGCATAGTTACTTCCACCCCCGACAAATACCTCAAATCCGTTGCTGACGGCCTCGCCGAGCACTTCTCTTAAAGTTCCGGGAGTACAATCTCGCAACATGAACTCGGTATCTGAAAGTTTCATGTCCTCAATGGTCTTTTTTGCCATTTCAGTAAGACCCGGGTATCCCAGAAAACAAATCTTATAGCTGTTCATTTGCACTTTCTCCCACCAAATCAAATTTCTTTTTGCTTGTTTTGTGTTTTTACGATCATAGCGTTGGTTGACACCCGTTAGAAACGGTTCGATTTTAGCATAAAATGTTTCAATTAAAAAATCAATCAAAGATATGAAACGTTTATAGGCGAAGATAGAGAGGTTTTGGACTTTATTGTTGCTATGGAAAACGCATGCTATCTTTTTGGCAAGCTGTTATGTTCTCAATGTACAAAAGGACAGACAAACCGTAAAGCAGAAGATAAGGAGGAGCACGATGGCACAAGGATTATTGAGTGGCACAGTTGTTCTGGATCTGACAAGAGTTCTCGCAGGTCCGTATTGCGGCATGTTGCTTGCAGACATGGGAGCAACGGTCATCAAGGTGGAAATGATAGGAAAGGGGGATGACAGCAGGGCCTATGGTCCCTTTGCAGGCGGAGAAAGTTGCTATTACATGGGACTGAACAGAGGAAAGAAGGGATGTACCCTGAACCTTAAGACAGAGGAGGGGCGTGCAATATTCCTCAAGATGGTCAAGAAAGCAGACATCCTGATTGAAAACTATCGTCCCGGAACCATGGAAAAGTTGCATCTCGGATACGATGAATTGAAGAAGGTAAATCCGGGACTTATTTATGGGGCAGTATCAGGATTTGGTCATACCGGACCTTACAGCAAGCGTGCTGGATACGACATTATCGGTCAAGCAGCCGGTGGTCTTATGAGCACGACCGGATGGGAAGGCGGCTCACCTACTAGAACGGGAACTCCGATGGGAGATGTTCTGGGTGGTTTAAATCTGACAATCGGAATTTTGGCAGCTTTAAACCACAAAAATAAGACAGGACAAGGTGAAAAGGTTGATGTTGCGTTGGTCGATGCAGTTGTTTCCGCAATGCAGAATATCAACATGATTTACCTCAATGAGGGACGTATACCAACTCGTATCGGTAATCGTTACGAATCCACTTACCCGTATGATTCCTTCCGTACATCTGATGGCGATGTCATCATCGGTGCCGGTAATGACAAGCTCTATGCGACGCTTTGTGAAGAAATGGGAATGCCTGAGTTGAAGAATGACCCGAGATTTCTCACTGTATCGGATCGAGTCAAAAATCACACAGCGCTGAAAGAAATAATAGAGACGTGGACCTCGAAGTCTACCATCGATGAAATTGCGGACAGACTCAATAAAGTCGGAGTTCCCTCGACACCGATCAATACAATCGACCGCATCGTAAAAGATCCTCAGATTGCCGGTGCAAGAAAAATGTTTCCTGTCATTCAGCAACCCGGAATCGGTGGAGTACCGACTACCAACAATGCGCTGAAGTTTACCAATTGTCCGGCCGATCCGGAGGAACCTGCGCCTACATTAGGACAGGACAACGACATGATTTTCAGCACTTATGCCGACCTCAGTTCCAAAGAAATTGAGGAACTCAGAGCCAAGAAAATCATCTGACAGCGCAGGAATTACAAGGAGATTTGTTATGAGTGAGAAGAAACAAACGATTGACATCATTGAAGTTGGTCCTCGCGATGGCTTTCAGAATCTCTGCAGCTATCTGCCGACCGATCGGAAGATTTATTACATCGAACAGTTGATTGCCGCCGGTCTCAAACACTTACAGATTACCAGCTTCGTGAGTCCCAAGGCGATTCCGCAGATGAAAGATGCGGCTACGGTTGCAAGTACTATTGTTGAACGCCATCCCAACTTGGATCTCTTTGCGCTTGTTCCGAATTTTAGAGGGGCGCAAAATGCTCATGAGGCCGGACTCCGTAAAGTTAACACGGTTATTTCCTTGAGCAAAAGCCATAATATGGCAAACGTAAACAAGACGCACGACCAGAGCTTTGAGGAACTTCGAAATATAATTGAAAATCTGAGCGATATGGAGGTTGTTCTTGATGTTGCAACAGCGTTTGGCTGTCCGTTTGAGGGAAAGCAACGTTCTGCATCAGCTGTGGTTGAGTTCTGCGGTCGGGCTTATGACATGGGGGTGAGAACTTTTAATCTCTGTGATACTGTCGGGCAGTCCGATCCCGCACAAGTTGCCACTTTTACATACGCGATGAAAGAGGCGTTCCCGGATGCTCGCCTTGAGTTGCATATTCATGACACCCGCGGAATGGGAATTGCTTGTTCACTAGAGGGGTGGAAAGCCGGAGCAGACGGAATTCAATCTACCTTAGGAGGACTCGGCGGCTGCCCGTTTGCGCCGGGGGCCTCGGGCAACACAGCTACGGAAGATCTGGTTTTCATGTTTGAGGAAATGGGTATTGATACAGGAATTTCTTTTAAAGATATTCTTGCGTTAGCTAAGGAAGAGCACGCAGAAATTCAAGGAAGTTACTCAGGGGCTAACCTTCTTGTAAAAAACACGATTTATGATTTGATTCCCCTCCCGCAGAAGTCCTGATACTTGTTTTTCACAAGTCTACATTTATGAGAGGAATGTACAATGAACATCGCATTAATTTCTCTTGCTGTCTTAATTGCAGCAATCTTGATTGGTTTTTTCCGCAAGATGAACGTTGGCTTGATTGCTATTTTGGCAGTCACAATCTTTGCAAGTTTCATCAGTTCAACAGATAAGGATGTTATCAAAGGATTTTCTTCCGGTTTGTTCATCATGTTGCTGGGTGTTTCTTTTCTGTGTGCCGTCGGAATTACGAATGGTTCGCTGGAACTCTTAGCTAAAAAGGTGTTACGCCTTTCCGGAGGACATGCATTCATTGCGCCGATTATGTTATATCTGATTGGCTATGGGATTGCAGCAATCGGTCCCGGATGTGTGCCGGCGTTGGGTATTGTTGCTGCACTGTCCTTACCGCTTGCAAAAACCACAGGCTATAGCTCAACCATGTTGGCTATTATCGGAGAGATGGGGTCTTTCGCAGGGAGATTTTCTCCGATAACACCCGAGTCGGCACTGATTAGAGAACTTGCCGCGCCGCAGGGAATTCAAGGTTATGAGATTGATGTATTGATATATGCAACCATTACGACAATCATTCTTGCTTTGGCTACGTACTTCTGGTTTAGAAGAGAGAAAAAATCGGAGACTGTTGCTGAGCGAGAGAGCATTCCGCACTTCAACTCAAAACAGTTGCTTACGCTTGCGGGTTTTGCCGTACTGATTGTCGGATCCGCATTTTTCAAGCGCAATGTCGGTCTTTTGGCATTTGCAATCGGAATTTTTCTTATTCTGGTTGGAGCCGCTGATGAGAAAAAGGTCTTTCAGGCAATTTCGTGGTCGACTTTGCTTATGGTTACGGGTTTCGGCATGCTGATGAACATTGTGATTTCCGTTGGTGGTGTGGAGTTACTTTCCAATGCACTTGCATCGGTTATGACACCTAAAACAGCTACCGCAATCCAAGGTTTGACTGCAGGAATTATGTCGTGGTTCAGTTCGGCCATCGGTGTCGTTTGGCCGACAATGATCCCGACAGTAGGAAGCGTTGCAACCAATGTCGGAGTTTCTCCGGTTGGATTAATCAGCATTATGTGTCTTACGGCATCGTTTGCCGGTCTCAGCCCCGCATCCACCGGTGGCGGATTGATTATGGCTGCTGCTTCCTCCGATCCTGATTTCGATAAAGAGAAGGAGAACAAGCTATTTCTAACCTTGTTTGCTGTATCGGCAGTGTGCCTTTTCCTTCTTGTACTTGCGGCACTTTTAGGGCTGTACAGTATTTTGGGATAAGACACTTCCTCAGTACTACCGGACAATTAAATCCTTTATCTCTTTAGGAGCGAAGCAAATGGGGAATGCCATTTGCTTCGCTTTTTCAGGATGATACAGAAGAGCGAGGAAGCTCGCTTGATTTCAGCGGCGTTAAAATTGAGTCTCTGTTCGAAGATCAGGTGGATTTCGAGACCTTCTCGAAGAGCGATTTTAAGCGGCATCCACGCCTACTACGAGCCGGAAGAGCTGATTGGGAAGACCCTGATTGCAATCACGAACCTGCCGTCGTGCCCCATGATGGGCATCGAGTCCTGCGGCATGTTGCTCTCTGCGGTCAATGAGCGCAATGGGGTGGAAGAGCTTCATCTTCTGATGGTGGATAACCACATCCCGGCGGGGGCGAAGCTGTACTAAACAATCGAGAATGAATAGAGAGAGGTGTGTCGACTCAGAGGAAGCTGAGGAGGCATGCCTCTCTTTTTGCGGGGGAATGATGGTAATGGCAGAAGAGGACCGAGTACGCTCTTTGGGTTTGCGGAAGCAGACAAGTGGATTTACCTTTTGGGTTAATTGTATTATTGACGATAATGGGAATTCATGCTAGCATTGATTTACCTTAAAGGTAAATATTGTGCGAGAGGTGATGGCTTGGAAGTTACGTACAAAAACAATAAAATCGGAAAGATTTGTACGGATGCTAAAACTGCAGAGAGAGCCTACGGTCGAGAAATGGCCGATAAAATACATCAGCGTATCGATGAACTTCATGCCGCTGACACCGTGGAAATGATGATTCAGTGGCATATTGGACGATGTCATCCCCTTACGCAGAATCGAAAGGGACAGTATGCGATGGACTTGATTCATCCGTTTAGATTGGTATTTGAGAAGAAGGGAGATGAAATCCAAATCGCAAATATTTTAGAGATAGTCGATTATTACTAGTGATTACAATGATAAGTCAGGAGGAGGCACTATGGTGAGAAGTCGCAGTTACATTGCAACGCCACCGGGGGCAACAATCAGAGAGCAGTTAAATGACAGAGGTTTAACGCAGAAGGAATTTGCGGTCAGAATGGATATGTCGGAGAAGCATATCAGCAAGCTCATAAATGGTGATGTACAGCTTACACCGGAAACAGCAGTCAGATTAGAGATGGTTTTAGGAGTTCCGGCTAAGTTTTGGAATAACCTTGAGGCAATTTACAGAGAGAAGATTATTAAGGCAGAAGCGGAAAATGCAATGGATGCCGATGTTGAGATAGCAAAGCAATTGCCCTTTCGTGAGATGGTAAAATTTGGGTGGGTTTCAGAGGCCAAAGAGGATACAGAGAAGGTTACTACGCTCAGGAAATTCTTTGGAGTCGTAGGGCTTTCCATTCTCGGAAATGAGCAGATTACGAGAATTGCCTGTAGACGACTGGCAATTACAGAAAAGAGTGATATGGCTCTGATTGCGTGGGCACAGGAAGCAAAGAATGAGGCACGAGATATCCGTACGGCGCCGATCAACATGAAAGAACTGATTTCGATTATGCCTGAGTTACGAAAAATGACTGTACTCGAACCCAAGGAGTTCTGTCTTCAGTTAAAGAAACGTTTGGCAGATTGCGGAATCGCCTTAGTCTTTTTGCCGCATCTTCGGGGTTCTTTTCTTCAGGGGGCGTCCTTTCCGGACGGAAATAAAATAGTTGTGGGACTTACGGCAAGAGGCAAGGATGCAGACAAGTTTTGGTTCAGCTTATTCCATGAACTGGCTCACATTGTTCTCGGTCATGTGGGGAAGCCCCATGGCACATCTGAGGAAGATGAAAAAGCTGCCGACAAATGGGCCGGTGACATACTGATCCCTCCCGAAGATCTGGAGGCGTTCAAAAGAAATAAGGAGTATTCGGAGAGCAGCGTACTCCAATTTGCAGAGGTACAGGGAATTGCGCCCGGAATCGTAGTCGGAAGAATGCAGCTGGAGGGGTTGATTCAATATAATACGCTGAATCATCTGAAGGAAAAATATGAAATTGCGGTATAAAGATGTTGCGGTATAAAGATGTCGTAGACGGTCATCGCAAGAGACAGAATTAGACAATCATATACCGGCGGGCGCGAAGTTGTGTGAGACGATAGAGAAGGAAAGCATGCCTCTCTTTTTGTGGAGGAAATGTAGGCAATGAGGCGAAGGAGAATACTATTCAGCTATGTTGCGAATTTTTCGCTCGTATGTTTGTTTTCATGTGGAGATTTAGTCATCAATGGATCGTTACAAATGCAAAGAATGATATAATGAAAATAGGAGACCTAAAAGAATAGTAGGGAATCGTGCTGCAAGTTATCGGATGAAGTGATTCCATATCGTGGGGAGACAATTCATAGATGAAAAGTTTGAACTGGGAAGAAATCAGAGATTTGTTCAATAAAGCACAGAACTGCCTGTGCTGTCCGAGAAAGGCTTCGCGGTGGCTGCGTGATGAAGCGAATGGAATGTTCTATTTATGATTTCATGATAGCAAGCCGCTAAAATTTGAACTGATTTCTGATAAGCAAGCCATACTGAAACTTCAGTATAATAATCTTCTTGCAATTTTTCGGCTTGATAACATTGACCGGATAAAAATAAACACGGAACCGGAAATAGATTGGATTTCGGATTTTTACTGCTATAAGTCGGAGAATTCGGAATTTATCATTTTTGATATAGAGTATTATTGTATTATTTGCAGAGAAATGGTCCTTGAGAAGCTGGTTGATTTCAATGCATAAGGAACCCGAATTCGAATGCATTTTCCGGAATGAGAAAGCACAGAAGTAGTAGTGTCGGTCGGCTTTTCAAGAAGAAAAACAGAAGAGAGTAAAAAGGCATTACGGAAGGCCTTTACCCTGAAAGGATGCTGATTATGGCCATGCCTATTTTTTTTAAAGTCCAATTTGATATGGGTTTGTCGTACGGTCGAGTCAGCGCACGAATTTTATTGAATGTGCCGCAAAGAGAATTATCCTATCAGGCCTTTGATGAAAAGCAGGAACTGAAGAACAGCATCGGACTTGTTCTGGATGAGACGGAAATGCAGTCCTTACTCCCGTTTCTTAGAACCGGATTGTTTGAGCCGTATCGGGATTGCGAAGATATGCATGACGAAGTTGGCTATCTGGATGAGTCGTGGAGGATGTTTACCGGGATATCGGACTCTCATGTACCGATGATTCGCTTACGCATGAATGTTATTCATGACCTTGCTCATCGGTGGCCCACGGAATTGCTATATGAGCAAATTGTTCGGGTCATAAGAGCAAGGAATGACAGACGATTCCGGAAAATAGTTTTGTAGTCTGTCTTTCGTATACATCGGTGAAAAAACAGGCGAGCGGATTATTTTGAGTCATCCGACATCAAAAAACGGAGAAATCGGCAGGAGTACCCTGAGCGATTTGCAGCGGTACAATTTTATCAGCATCGGCAGTGTCTGCATGTACAATGTGAGGCCGGAACTATGCTGATTATTGGGAGTAACCTTGTCGTTGAAATCTCAAGGTCGCCGAAGCCGGAAATTGATTTGTGAGGAGCGCAATTCAGGTCCAAAAACAGAACGAGAGCTATGCCGGGCAGTGTTCGCTGCAACGGCATAGCTCTCGGTTTTTAGTACTCCATACTGATACCCTTTTTTCTGCCGTGTCTCATCACGAAGTGAAATGCCGATAGACCGGCGAAAAGATAGGCGTGCGAATTAAGTACGAGTAGCCCGACATCAAAAACAGAAACCATGTTCCCTTCGAGGATGCTGCGTGAAATATAAATGCCCTGTGAAAGCGGCAGAACATAGTAGGCAAAGCCTTGAATGTTGCTTCCATCTACCACTCCCGAAAAGAACAAGAGTAAATAGCTTGCGATGGATATGAACGAAGCGGTTTTGGTAAAGATTAGTGTCAAGGCCGAAAGAAAATAGGATATTCCGACGAGCCCCAGCATAGTAATCGCAAATATGGGGAGAACCATCCATGAGAAAGCCATGGGAATAGAAAACAATACATGAATTGCTGACATGACCAAAATGATTTCGACGGACTGAAACAGCAACCAGCAGACTGCTCTGCAAAATAAAATGCCGGAGAGACCGGTGGGCTTTATCAGCAACTGTTCAAACGTGCCGCTCTGCTTTTCAGAAGAAATGGCCATGGAAGATTCGCCGATGATGCCGTTGGCGTAAAACCAATACACGAAGCCTATGTAATACGCAGAGTTGGGACGTTCGGCAGAGTTTGAGAACAGTTTGAAGAAACCGACGAACATGATAAACAGCACGAATAAGTTGACGATGTGATCCGGATAATAGCATTTCGCTTCCAAATAGTACTTTCGCAACTCAGCGGTAAAGCAACGCCTTATCTTAGCCATGATGATTCCTCCAAAAAGAAATGAGAACCTCCTCCAAGGTCGGCGTTTCCGGTGTGACAGCTATGATTCTTATCTGCTTCTCCGCACACATTTGTACAAGAGAGTACGCAAAAGCTTCCTCGGACTCGGAAAGGCTCAAATGAATTTGTTTTTTTTCTTCATGGATTCGGATTGCTTCCGAGGGAATAAGAGATGCGAGCGCCTCAACGGTTTCTTTCGTATAGGGCAAGGTGTATTCCGTACGTTGTTGTCCCTTGTGCGCATTTACGAGAGCATCGATGCTACCCTGATAGGTGGCAATACCGTTTTCTAAGATGATAAGTTTATTTGTAAGGCGCTCCAATACATCTATCTGGTGTGTCGTCAGAAAAACAGTCGTGCCCTGTTCTGACATCTTTTGGATTTCAGAAATAACACTCAACTTTGTTGTCAAATCCAAGCCTAAGGTGGGCTCATCCAGAAACAAAATTTTAGGGGAATGAATGAGCGCTGTCATCAAGGCAACTTTTTGCTGCATTCCTCTGGAGCAATAGCCCATTTTTTTGTTCTCGTGCCCCTGTAAATCCATCACAGAGAGCAATTCCTCTGTCCGGTTTCGAATGACATTGTCGGCCAGCCCCATTAAACGCCCGTAATAACACAAATTCTCCTTGGCAGACATATACCAATACAAATTCCGGTTTCCTTCAAGGACGGCACCGATATCCCTAAAATAATCATTTCCGGCGTGTTCGATGTTTTTACCGTTATAGTAGATCTTCCCGGAGCTTGGCGTTAATATCTTTAACATCAGCTTGATAAAGGTGCTTTTTCCGGCGCCGTTCGGCCCCAGAATCCCGTAAATTCCGGGTTCGCTTATCTCAACACACAGATTTCTGAGTGCGGTATGCTTCCCAAATGACTTCGTAAGTTGATTCACACAGTAAATCATTCGCATCCTCCGCTGTCTGGCCAAGGCTTGTAGCCGATTCGATTACATATGAGATATATTAATAAAACACCACTATAAGTATAACGCAAAGTTGGTTTTTCTTCTACGATTTGCATGTGACAACTTTTTTGGCGGATAATTCTGCGGTGGCAGTATCATAATGTACATTGCGATTTTCAGAAGGTAACGGTAAAATTTAATAGAAGAAGGATAAATGGAGAGCCGTTTGGCGGACAATTAATGAAGGCGCCATGTTTTACCCGGTGCTACGGCACGGCTCCTGTGTGGAGTTGTCGGAGTCGGAAAGCCTGCGGAACCAGCTTGCAAAAGCAGTTACATGTATATATCAGAAGTACGAGGGGTGAGCGGATATGGAAGTTGCTGTACGGAAGGTGGACACATACATCGAACAAATGTTGAATGATGTTCGGAGATCGATTGCCTCTGACAGAGCGGAGCGGTTTCGACAGGGGAAAGAATTTAATATTTTTAGGGTACAGCGCATTCTGAATGATGAAGTGAAAATATGCCGTTTGATTCGCGAGTTGTTGGATCCAAGGGGAAGCCATGGACAAGGCAGTGTTTTTCTCCGACTGTTTCTGGAGACTTTAGGATGGGCAAAGATTCGGCAGATTGCGGACGAGGACTATGATAAGGCTACGGTTGCAGGCGAGGTATTCATCAAGAATGATCGGCGCATCGATCTTTTAATCAGGATAGGCAAGTATATGCTTCCGATTGAGGCAAAAGTTTATGCGGCGGATCAGGAACGGCAATGCTTTGATTATTATAACTTCGCTGTCAGTTATGATTCGGATGTCGTCATCTATTACCTTACCCTGGATGGGCATGAGCCTTCGGAAAGCAGTAAAAACGGATTGAAAGACGCGCAGATTCAGTGCATTTCGTTTGGCAAAGAAATAATTGATTGGCTAACGACCTGTATCAGGGCGGATGTGTTGGAACAGATCCATCCTGTCAGAGAGATTCTGATCCAGTTTCGTGAGATATTGAAACAGCTGACGGGAAAGGAGGAAGGAAAAGTAACGATGGAAGTTATGCATCTAATCTCATCCTCAAGAGATAGTTTTGAAGCTGCGGAAAAAATTGCGAGTACTCTTGCGGCTGTCAAAGCGGAAAAAATGATTGAGATCTTTGATTACATCAAGTATTACATGGATAAACAGGGATATTCAAAGTACCTTGTTCATGAGGCATACAGAGATGAGGCAATCCAATATTACAAAAGCAAAAAATTAAGCTGGCCGAGCCTAAATTATTGTGTGCCTGCAGCTGAATCCGAGATAGGGGATAAAATTGCTCTACGCTTTGAAATCGGAACGCAGCTTTATTTCGGTATCGTCCCTTGGGATTCGGTCGAAAAAAAGAACTGGAAGCCGGAAAGTCGCGACGGAGACACAGAAACATATGTGTTTGAGCATCTAATGCCTGTCAAAGTTGAGGACAGCAACAATAAGAACTGGTATTGGATGAAATATATAGCGGAAGAGATT
>ERZ772960.2550-NODE-2550-length-13098-cov-14.881852_pt1 | contig 13098 bp, 17 predicted proteins | sample MGYA00580678_ERZ772960 | MGnify/ENA primary metagenome ERZ772960 (study PRJEB29015, sample SAMEA2737930) | human oral metagenome | biome: human oral; feature: human-associated habitat; material: dental | place: China | collected 2059 ... | reverse complement strand
TGCCGAATGCGTTCATGAGAACGGGCATCTTCGAGCCCTTGACGTTCTCAAAGAGCAGGGCGACGTTCTCCGCCCCCTCGCGCTTTGAGATGCGATCCGTAATCTCGGTGATCTCGAGCTCGGGGTCGACCTCCGCCGTGATGCGTTTCAGAAGTCCGCGCTCCTCAAGCGCGGCGATGTATTCGCGCAGATCCTTATATGCCAAGATTTTCCCTCCTAAATTCAAATCTGTATAGTATCAACTGTAACGCCCCACGCGAACACTTAGTTGCGCAAGTAGTCGCACGGGGTATTACGAAACGGAATTACTTTCTCAGTACAAATCTCACGATCAAATAGCCGACACCGTACAGAACGATCATCGGCAGTGCGATCATCGACTGCGTGAACACGTCGGGTGTCGGCGAGATCACGGCAGCGATGATGAACGAGAGAAAGATGACAATGCGGGCGTACTTCCGCAGGAATGCGGACGAGATAAAGCCCAGCTTGCCGAGAATCGTGATGACGAGCGGCAGCTCAAAGACGAAGCCGAACGGCAGCACGAACATGATGACGAACTCAAAATAGCGGTTCACGGAGAAGAGTGCTTCGAGTTCTTCGTTGCCGAAGCCCTTGAAGAACATGATCGCCGCCGGGAAGACGAGGAAGAACGAGAACGCAAGCCCGAGGAAGAAGAGGATGACCGAGACGGGCACGACGATCCCGAGGACAAGTCGCTCTGCCCGCGTCAGTGCGGGCAGGAAGAACCGCCACACATGATAGAAGATGACGGGCAGAGCGAGAAGAAAGCCCACGACGACAGCGATCTTGATGTAGGTAAAGAACGCCTCTGCGGGCTGCATATAGTAAAGCTTTCCGACCGGGACGGTCAGGTAGTGCATGATGTCGTCGATGAAGTAGTAGCCGACACCAGAGCCAACGGCGACGGCGAGCAGGCACTTGATGAGACGCGAGCGCAGCTCCGTAAGGTGTGCAATGAGCGTCATGCTGCCGTCATCGTTGGCCGCTGTATCCGCTGTTTCCGGCGGTGTATGCTGCACGGGTGCCGTCACCGGCGGAGCGTCGACGGGCAGCGCGGCGGACTGTTCCCCGCTCGCGGCTCCCTGCGATGCTCCTGCACCGACTTCTTTCGATTCCTCCGTCATGGGTCAGCTCTTTGCCCCTTTGCTCTCGCCGTTCTCGAGTTTCTTTGCCTCCTCGGTGACGTTGATCTCCGCGCGGGCATCGTCCTTCTCGTTGTTTGCCGACTTGAACTCCTTGATGCTCTTGCCGAGTGCCTTGCCGATGTCGGGCAGGCGACCGGGGCCGAAGACGACAAGACCGATGATGAGGATAAGGACGAGTTCGGGAACTCCCAGACCAAACATAAGAACCTCCTAAAATAAATCGAATTTATGGGGTATCATTGCTCGCTTGTGCAAAGCCCCACGCGAACGCCTCGTTGCGTAATCGACCGCGTGCTTGTATGCTCAAATACCGGCGGACTTCTTAAACGCGCTTCGCTTGAACGAAAGAAATCCGCCTACCGCACGCTTTCCTCGATTACTTCACTAGGGTTCGCTTAGGGGCATTTCACTGCGCTCACATATCACACGTTACGATTGTGTCTTGACTTCTGCGGCAACTGCTTTCTGCTCCGCCTTGTGCGCCTCGACTGCCGCCGCTGCGGTAGCTGCGGTCGGCGTTGCCGTGGGTGTCGGTGCTGCGGCAGGTGCTTCCGTCGTTGCCTGTACCGTCTGTGTAGGCGGGGCAGCGGGCTGCGCTGCAGGCGGTGCGGGCGGCGGCTCAGGGGCATTGATCGCCGCTGTCAGAGCGTTCGATGCCTTGCGGAACTCGCGAATGCCCTTGCCGAGCGAGCGTCCCATCTCGGGCAGCTTGCCGGGGCCAAAGACGATGAGTCCCACGACCAAAATCAAAATAAGCTCGGGTACGCCAATGCCAAACATGGATATCTCCTTCTTATGGCTGATAAACTACGTTCTAAAATTCTCTGCGACCGATAAAGTCCGCCGCCATGAGGCAGGTCTCTCGGATGCGTTCATCAAGGGTCTCGGGCAGGGCATTTTTCGCGCGCTCGAGATAGGCATCCGCCTTCTCCTGTGCATAGTCGAGACCATCCGTCGTGCGGACGATTTCGAGTGCACGCGCGACCTCTGCCTCGGTCATCTTCGGATTCGTGATGAGAGCTGTCAGCTCCGCACGCCCCGCCTCATCCAGTACCGCAAGTGCACGGATGACGGGCAGAGTCACAAAGCCCTGCGCAAGGTCATGTCCCGCAGGCTTTCCAATATCCTCCGAGGTCTGCCGATAGTCGAGCAGATCGTCCGTGATCTGGAATGCCATGCCAATGGCATGTCCATAAAGAGCCATCCCCGCAGTATCTGCCGCACTCATACCACCGATTGTGCCGCCGAGTTCGCAGCAGATCTCGAGAAAGTCCGCCGTCTTTTTGCGGATGCGCTCATAGTAGGCATCCTCGCTCGCGGGCACTTGATATGCCGTATGATCCTGAAGGATCTCTCCCTCGCTCAGCGTACACACAAGGTGTGCCAGCTTCACATAGACCGCCGAGTCATACCCCTCCTCCGCAACGAGCTTGAAGGCGCGTGCAAAGAGATAGTCCCCGCTCAGGATGGCAACCTGATTGCCCCATTTTGCATTTGTCGTCTCCGCCCCGCGCCGCGTATCCGCCTCGTCGATGACATCATCGTGTACGAGAGAAGCCGTGTGGATCAGCTCAAGCGCAATCGCAATGGGCATGGCACGCGCACGATCAAACGCCGCGCCGCCGCGCGCCGCAAGCAGGAAGAGGGCAGGGCGCAGCCGTTTCCCGCCCGAGGATACGAGATGCTCTCCAACATCCGTGATGAGCGGGGTCTCGGAGACAACGGATGCGGCGAGTGCCGGCTCAAACTCCTCAAGATCTTCCTGTATGACATCAAACATGTCGCTTTTCAACGTTGTATCACCTACATCGGTGCATCTTCAGAGCACCGCCAATTTTCTTTTCAACCGTATAAACCTTCACATATTCTATCATATTGCGATGAGACCGTCAAAATTATTTCATGGCGCTCTCATGATGTGTGCAGATTATCGTTTCTGCAAAATCAGAGCACTGCCGACCGCACGTTCCTGTCCGTCCGACGGAGAATTCACGATGTCGTCGCCCACATAGAGTGCGGACGAACCACCGCCGTCGAGGTTGATCGCGTTCTGCACGCCGAACTTCACGAGCAGCTGCGCAAACTCCGTCAGCGTCAACCCGTGGCTGTCCTCCTGCCGTCCATCGACAACGGCAAAGACGATCTTGCCGCTCCGCGTCACGCCGACAGCACTGCGCGGGGCACGTCCATAGCGGATATCGCCCGGAAACTGCTCCTCGCCCGCTGTCACATGCACAGCACCATTCTCGACGAGACGAGGCCCTGCGCCGACGATCTGCACGGCACGATCCCACAGAGCTCCCGTCTGCTCCGTGAGCACGGTCGGATCGCCGACACGCGTGCCTGCCGCCGCAAAGGCATCCATCGAGGAGCCGTGTACGGAGACGACGTAGCCGTCCGAGGGAATCGCGGAGTCATTCGTATTGATCTCGGCAACGCGCCCGTCGCGGATCACATATTCCAGACCGTACGGATTCGTCCCCGTCGATCTGCCATAGGCGCGATTGTAGATGATGAGCCCGTTCTCGCCGCGCTCGGCATTGACCCCGGAGACAGGGAGCGTCACCTGGTCGATCTTTACCGTCCCGTTGTAGGACACTTGACCAAACACAAAGGTATTGTCAGGCATCACACCGAACGCGCTGCGGTCGTAGTAGGTCGTACCGACGATTGTGCCGTCGATCTTCGTCACACCAAGGATTGTGCCGTCGGACGCAAAGTAGGAGGCATTGATCGCCGCCGCCGCATTCGTATCGCGCGCGATGCCGCTCACGGTCTGCCGCCCGGGGATGATGCCGCGCGCGAGCGCGGGGCGTACACTGTATTTCGTGGGATCAGCTTCCGCGAAGTACGCCGTCACCTGCCCATCCTCATCCTCATAAATATAGGTGCGCAGCATCAGCCCCGCCGCAATCGGTTCTTCCTTCAAAATGGGCAATTTCGGTTTTTCGGGCTGACCTTTTGCATCACTGTCCGAGGTTTCTGCATTTGCCGGCTTTTCCCGTGTTGTCTGAACAGGCGGCAGCACAGGCTTGCCATTGACCTGCGCTTTTGCACCCACAGGCGCAACGTCAAGAAAGACACGGGCAGGGTTCATCAAATTGCCGATGTTGTAGCCCATGCCCTTTGCCATCGTGACCGTGACATAGAAATGCCCTTGACGCGCGTCATAGGAAACGGAGTCAATGCGCTTCGTCCGCACGGAGGAACGCACGGGCTTCGCCGCACCTGTATCCACGAAATCAAAGGTCAGCGCACGGCCATCATCCGAGAGACTGACGTGATAGACGGGCATCTCCGTAAAATCAAAGACAATGCGGTCGCGCTCCGCCGTGCTCGATGTACGCAGCGCATTCAGTCCCGCCGCCCACGCATAGGAGGATGCAGTCAGCAGGAGTGCCGCCGCAAGCACCACAATTTTTTTCAACATACGCATAAAACACTCCAAACTAAGGAATCATCCATGCAACAGAAAAGGGGATGCTGCGCAAACAGCTCCCCCTATCGAACATTGTTCTCTCATCTTGTCTTGATGGTCAACTGCTTATACATCATATCCGCAATGCCGATGCCGCCGCTCTTTGCCGCCGCATTCATCAGCTCCGTGTCGCGCATATCCTCGAAAATCTCAAGTGCGTTGGACTTCTTTCCGAACAGCTCGTTATCGGGCACCGTTGCACGCATCTGCTTATACATCATGCTGAGGAACATTGCCTCGAACCCCTCGCACGCCTCACGCAGCTTCTTCGCCTCGATGTCCTCCGCCGTCATCGGATTCTTCGGTACATAGCCCGCCGCCTCCGATGCGGGAGGTGTCTCAGCCTTGCGCTGCAGCTCGTCAAGGGTTGCCTGAAAAGACTTGCTCTCGGCACTCACCCGTGCGGCATCGTAGGAGGTCTGTGCAGCTCCGCCGAGGAGTGCATTTTCGCCAATTGGCTGTATTGTCATAGGTTGCCTCCCGCCTTACACAATGTCAAGCTCAGCGTGCAGAGCACCTGCCGCCTTCATTGCCTGCAGAATCGAAATCGTCTCGCGTGGATTTGCACCCACGGTATTGAGCGCACCAACGATGTCACCGATGTTCGTCGTGGCGGGCAGGATGATCGTGCTGCCCTTATGGTCCGTGACCTCAACATCGGAACTGTCTGTTACCACAGTATTGCCGTAGCTGAACGGCCCCGGCTGAGAGACATCCTTTGCCCCCTGAATGCGGATCGTGAGTCCGCCCTGCGTAATCGATATGGCATCCACCGAGATCTCGCTGCCCATGATAATCGTTCCCGTACGCTCGTTTACAATGACGCGCGCGATGTTATCTGGGCGGATCAACAGATCCTCGATCGAGGCGACAAAGCCGACCACGTTCCCACGAAAATATGCCGGGATTGCCACGTCCACGCGCCCGGGATTGCTCGCCTGCGCGATGCTGCCGTACTGCGCGTTGATCGCCCCTGCCACGCGCGATGCCGTCGTAAAGTCCGGACGTGCAAGAGAGAGGGACAGTTGCCCATTCGCGCCGATGCCATCATCCTCAACCGTACGCTCGACAATGCCCGCATTCACAGCAATGCCAACCGTCGGAAACGCCTTCGACATACTCGAGCCGCCTCCGGAGGTTGAGAACCCACCCGTCGATACACCGCCCTGGGCGACGACATAGACCTCGCCGTTGCCCGCACGGAGCGGGGTCTGGAGGAGCGTACCGCCGCGCAGGCTCTTCGCATCACCGATGGAGGAGACCGTCACGTCGAGGGTATCCCCCTCACGTACGAAGGGGGGCAGTGTCGCCGTCACCATGACCGCCGCGACGTTCTTGAGCTTGATCGAGCTGCTGTTGACGGTAATGCCGTAGGTTGTCAGCATATTTGCAATCGACTGCACCGTTTCGCCCGAACTCGAGCCGTCGCCCGTGCCGTCCAGACCAACCACGAGCCCATAGCCCATCAGCTGGTTGGAGCGCACCCCCTGCACCTTGGCGATATCCTTGATCCGCGTCACGGCGGAATCCGCCGACGCAATCCCCGGCAGCGCGGTGAGCACGAGCGCGAGGAGGAGCAGAAGGACCGTTGTTTTCTTCATAAAATGCGCCTCCCGTCAGAACAGAATGTTGAAGATCTGTGTGAGAATGCCCTGCCGCTGCTTTGCATTGAGAGGACCCTTCCCATCAAACCGTACGGTTGCATCCGCGACACGCGTGGAGAGGATTGTATTGGCGCTCGAGATGTCCTCGGGGCGGCAGGTGCCGCGGAAGACAATCTTGTGCTCATTTTTATTCTGCCAGATGGACTGCGTCCCCTCAAGGACAAAGTTGCCGTTTGGCATGACATCCACCACAGTAACGGTGACGTTGCCTGCAACACGATTCGAGGAGGAGGCAGACCCCTTTGCACTGAACTTGTCTGAGCCGCTCGCCGACGCCGCCTGCAGGAAGTCAAAGATACCAAGTCCCGCACCGAGCTTGACCGAGCCGCTCTTCTCGTTCGCAGAGCTGCGCGTCGCCGAGGTGGTCGTCGTCTCGCTGATAACGATGGTGACAATATCCCCGATGCCCGCCGCACGATGGTCGGCGAACAGATTCTTTGTCGGGTGTCCGTTCGGATTGCTCCACAGGGATTCTGCCGAGACGACAGGAGTGAGACTTGCCGTACACACGGCAGCAGCCAGCATCCCTGCGATCCATTTTTGTTTTCTCATATCGAACTCCTTATGGAAATATCTGCATACGCCGCACCAGCACGGCACAGCTCTTCCTTCATCCGATGATCTGCACGGTCGCAGCATCGATCACCTTGCCGCGCAGGATCTTTCCTGAGCGCACGTTTCGCACGCGAATCTCGTAGCCGACACGGCCGGGCTCGAGTGCCACGCCCTCGGCGCGTACAACGATGCCATTCGCGTCCAGAACCAGCTCCACGGCATTGCCCGCGCGCATGACAAGCGGCATTGCGAGCATCTGCGGAGTGATGACCGCATCCTTGCGGATGTAACGCCCTGCGACACGCCCCTCAAGCCGACCAAAATCCGTGAGGGTAAGCTCCGGCGGCGTATCCACCGCCCGCTCCTCAAGCCGCGCATTCGCAGCGGAGATCGCCCCCTCCGCACGAATGTCCGTCATGGCGACGAGGACGCGGTCATAGACCGTCACCTTATAATAGCTCGTCGCACGCCGGTTCAGCACCCCGTCGATGTAAACTGCAAACACAGCGGGAAACTCGCGGCTGTAGGGAATCCCGCGCGGAAACTCGACGATGGCAGTCACCTCTCCCGCAGGGAGGCGCAAGGTCGATGCCGCACGCTGCAGACGCAGTTCATGCCGCCGCGTCTCGCCCATCGCAGAGAGTTTTTCCTCGATCTTCTGCTCGGCAAGCGCGGAAAGCTGCGCCGAGGAAAGCACGGTAGGAAAGTAGTCGCCCTGCGTTCCACCGTAGGCAGCAGCGCGTGGTACGTCCGACCACAGAAAAGCGAATAAGCCACTCCATAGGCATAGAATGGCTGTAATCGTACGTCTTTGAAAACTCAACGCTTGAGCGAGTTTGCAATCTCGAGCATCGAATCCGATGTCGTGATCGCCTTCGAGTTGGACTCATAGGCGCGCTGGGAAACAATCATCTCGACCATTTCCTCCACAATCTGCACATTACTCATCTCGAGCGTGCCCTGCGTAAGTGTGCCCGCGCCGTCCACACCGGGGTTCGACTCAATCGCCTCGCCCGAGGCATCGGACACAACGAAGAGATTCTTGCCGATGGAGGTGAGCCCTGCCGGATTGACGAAGCGCGCAAGTGTGATCTGCCCCGCCTCCTGCTGCTGCGTCTGACCTGCCTCACGGTAGGAGACGCGCCCGTCACCGGAGATCGTGATGGAGTCCGACGGCGCGTTCTGTCCGATCGTAATGCCATCCGCGAGCAGATAGCCGTCCGTCGTCACCATGCGGCGATCGCTGTCGAGCTTCCACGTGCCGTCGCGCGTGTATGCTGTCGTGCCGTCGGGCATTGTGACGCGGAAGAAGCCCTCGCCCTGGATGCCGATGTCCGTCGGGTTATCCGTCGTCTGCAGAGGTCCCTGTGTAAATACGCGCTGGGTCGCTGCAACACGCGTGCCGAGACCAATCTGGAGCGCAGTCGGATACTGCGAGTCCGCTCCGTTCTGCGCACCCGCCTCGCGGAGCGTCTGATAGACGAGATCCTGGAACTCTGCACGCACCTTCTTGCCGCCGTGTGTGTTGACGTTGGCAATGTTGTGCGCGACGATGTCCATATGTGTCTGCTGCGCCTTCATGCCGGACGCTGCAGACCAAAGTGCTCGCATCATAGTCGATATCCCCCTCCAAGGAATGATTACAAGTTGTTCACTCTATTATATCGGATGAATCACATATTTTCTTAAATCATTTTAACTCGTGCGCCCGACATCGTTGACCGCCTTGTCGAGCAGCGTGTCCTGCGTCTGCACCGCCTTTGACCCGGCCTCGTAGACGCGGTAGTTGTTGATGAGCTCGACCATCTCCGTGACGACGCTCGTGTTCGACATCTCGAGCATCCCCTGCTCCACCGTTCCTGTCGCGGGGCGCGGCTGCGCACCGCCCTGCGGGCGGTAGAGATTATCGCCCTGCTTGACGAGAGAATTCTTGCCGTCAAAGGCAACAACATCGAGTTGCCCGATCTCTCCCCCGTTCGCATAGATGCGCCCATCACTCGTGATCGTCACGTTCTGCGCATTCTTCGGAATCGTGATTGGACGCCCCCGCGAGGAAAGCACATCCTGACCCCGCATGTTCTGCAGCCGTCCGGAGTTGGAGCGGTAGAACCCGCCGTCACGCGTATAGCGCGGGCCGTCGATCGTATTCACGACGAAATATCCCTCGCCCGAAATAGCGACATCGTAGGTGTTCCCCGTTGTCTGCATTGCGCCCTGCAGATGATCCGTCGCAATCTCGTCAACGGCAGAGCCGAGTCCGAGCATGCCGACGCGCGGCGGGCGATTGCCGTCGATGCGGAACCCCTTGAAGCTCGTCACATCCGTATCCGCAGAGTGGTCATTGATGCGGCGCAGCAGCATCGGCTCAAACTCGCGAATCGCCATATCGTCACGCTTGTAGCCCGTCGTCGACGCGTTGGCGAGGTTGTTCGCGATCATATCCGTATGCTTCGTCTCTGTAATCATGCCCGAAGCCGCGATATAGAGTCCTCTCCACATAGTTCATCCCTCTTTTTCCCACAAAAGTTCTGTATCTATATAGTTTCGCTGTATTCGCTGATTTTCCTCTATGGGTGGTTATTTTTTCCGTCCGAAGCTCGCATTTAGCGCCTTGCCGTCGAACTTATCAAAAATATCGAGAGCCTTGCCGCAGCCAAGCGCAACGCAGCTCATGGGATCGTCCGCAACGACCGTCGGGGTGCCTGTCTCGCGCTGGATCAGCTCCGGCATCCCGTAGAGGAGTGCCCCGCCGCCCGTGAGCACAATGCCGCGATCCATGATGTCCGCCGCCAGTTCCGGCGGTGTCTCCTCGAGCACCTTCTTCACACAGTCGACGATGCGCATGACCGAGCTCTCAATGGCGGAGGAGGCCTGTGCGGTCGAGATCGTGATATTCTTCGGCAGCCCCGAGAGCAGGTCGCGTCCGCGCACATCCATCTGCTCACGGCGCGCCGCCGTATGTGCCGCGCCGACACGCAGCTTGATCTCCTCCGCCGTGCGCTCGCCGATGAGCAGGTTGAACTCACGCTTGACGTAGCCGATCAGATCCTCGTCGAAGGTATCGCCCGCAACGCGGATGCTCTCGCTCGTCACGACGCCGCCGAGACTGATGACGGCGACATCCGTTGTACCGCCGCCGATGTCGACGACCATTGAACCCTGTGCCTCCACGATGTCGAGCCCTGCGCCCATCGCCGCTGCGAGCGGTTCCTCGATGAGCTGAATGTGCCGTGCGCCCGCCTGTTCTGCGGCCTCCTGCACGGCACGCTGCTCCACCATCGTCACCCCCGAAGGGATACAGATCATGATGCGCGGACGAAAGACAATACTGCGTCCAACCACCTTCTCGATGAAGAAGCGCAGCATGCTCTCCGTGATGTCGTAGTCTGCGATAACGCCGTCGCGCAGCGGGCGGATGGCGACGATGTTGCCGGGCGTGCGCCCGATCATCTGCCGTGCCTCCTCGCCGATCGCAAGCACCTGATTCGTGTCGCGGTTCACCGCGACGACAGAGGGTTCTTTGAGGACAACCCCCTTGCCCTTGATGTAGACGAGCACATTCGCCGTCCCCAGATCAATTCCTATATCCATTGACATACCGAACATATGCGGCAAGCCTCCTAATTTTCATTTTGATTGTCGTCCGCAGGTTCATCCGCCTGCTGTGGCACAGGGATAAGCGCCGCACGGATCTCCTCAAGGGATTTTTCCAAGGACTCCCGATACTCCTCGCGCAGAACCTCGTTATCCCATTTGCACTGCCGCCCATAGAGCAGAATACCGTCGAGATAGGTCAGAACCAGCTCCGCAACATAGGAACGCGCGACCTCACTCGCGGTCATATAGGACTCTTTCGTCTGCAATTCAAAGGCAATGCGATCGATGTAGTGCTCTCCCTCGATGAGGTAGGCAAGAGAACGCAGCCGCAGCCCGATCTCACGCGCGACAACGGCATCGTTCGCGCTGGACGAGCGATCCGAAGCAACCTTTTCAAAGATTGCCCATGCCTCATCACAGAGCTTCCCCAGCGCATCGAGCATCTGATCGCGTGCACGCTTCTTCCGCCACAGCACATCGCGCACCGACGGTTTTTTTTGCTCGCCCATGGTCTTCCCTCAATTCCGTTTGCATTCTTTCTCAAGGAATCACTGATAAAATGAAGTCCGTCGTATTGGTGCAGATTTTTTGTCCTGTCAAGGAGACAAACCGGACGCATAGCAAAGGCTATGTGGAGGATTTGTCGACGAAGAGAGGGCGAAAAAGATGCGCTAAGACGGCGGTGCTGAGTTTATCAGTGCTTCCTTAGCTTTTTCATTATAAGATGTTCGTCTGTTATCGTCAATCTATAATTATTCGCACGCACACAGACGGCTTGCATTTCCATATCCGTTCAATGTAAAATAAAGGAAAGCAATGGAAAGAGAGGAACCTATGGCAGAAATTCTAAAAGAGGGCATCCGTCTGCGTCTGCGCCGCGCAGAGATGGCAGACATCGACTTTATCTGCGCATTGCAGGAGGAAAAGGACAACAGCGACTACATCGTCCCGTTCTCACGCACAGATCACGAGACGATCATCACACAGGCACAGGCATCCATGGATATCATTGTCGAGGAGCGTGCGAGCGGGGAGCGCGTCGGCTACCTCCATGTCACGGGACTGCTGCTCGCGTCGAAGGAACAGGAGTGGACACACGTCGTCATCGCGAAAAAAGGGCTTGGGTACGGACACGAGGCGATGAAGCTCCTCAAGGCATGGGCATTTGAGGACAGGGGGGCACATCGTGCGTGGCTCGACTGCAAGGATTACAACGCGCGCGCGCTGCACCTCTACGAGAGCGAGGGCATGGTGCGCGAGGCTCTGATCCGTGAGACGATCCTGCACAAGGGCATCTACGAGAACCTCGTCGTCCTCGGCATCCTCGACCGCGAATATCGTGCACGCAAACGCGCAGGGCTGGAATTATAAGGAGGAAATGACATGAACGACAGCGAACTCATCGCACGCGCGGCAGAGTTCCGCAGCCGCGCCTACGCGCCCTACTCGGGCTTCGCCGTCGGTGCGGCACTCCTCGGCAGGAGCGGCAGCATCTACGGCGGCGTCAACGTCGAGAACGCAGCCTATCCCGTTGGCATCTGCGCCGAGCGCACGGCAATCGCCGCTGCCGTCGCAGCGGGTGAACGGGAATTCGAAGCACTTGCCATCATTGCGGACAGCCCCGAGCCCTGTGCGCCCTGCGGCATGTGCCGGCAGATGATCGTGGAGTTTCCGATTGCGCGCATCATCCTCGCAAATACTGCGGGCGACATGCGCGTCCTCACTCCTGCCGACCTTCTGCCGTACGCCTTCGGCGCGGCGGCTCTGTCCGTAAAGGAATCTAAAAATGAAGATACTGATTGTTGACGACTCGCGCCTTGTGCGCATCAAACTCAAGGCGGAGCTCTTCGACCGCGGCCACACCGTTGTCGAAGCCCGCGACGGCGAGGAGGCACTGCGGCGCATTGCGGACAAGAATCCCGATGCCGTCTTTCTCGATATCATCCTCCCGAAGCTCGACGGCTGCGAGGTGCTACGCCGTCTGCGCGAGACACACCCAAGCCTCCCCGTCGTCATGCTCTCGACGGCGGCAAGTACAGAAAACATTGCATGCACGAGCGAAAACGGCGCACTCATGTTCATCCAGAAGCCCTATTCCGACCACGAAATCACAGTGGCACTGACCAAGATGCAGCAGTGCGTGGAGGAACAATGAACGCGCTCTCTCAAAGCTACGCCGCTACTTTCCTCGCAGGGCTCGCCAACTACGCACACGTCACGGCAGCCCTCACGTCACAGGCAGAAGAAGCGTGCTACATCACCATATCGCAGCGTCTTGAGGCGGACGGCACTCCGCTCATCGTCGCCCTTGCCGCCTCCGTCGACGCGTTCTACGCGCTCGCGAGCGGTTATAGCGGAGTCTCACTTGACGGTATGGACGAGCTTGCCGTCGATGCCGTCGGTGAGCTCTTCAACGTCATCAACGGGCATTTTTCCTCGCGGATGCGCGAGGACGGCATTGCTGTCTCCATCATCGACCCGCCGCGCCACTACCACGGAGCAGCAGAACCTGCGGAAACCGTATTTTCGCACGGCATCGCAAGCCCCGCCGGCGGGATACATCTCATGGCGGCACATGAGGAATTTCTTGCCGCCGAACCGCATTGATCCATTTTCTGAAAGGAGTCTCACTTGA
>ERZ772960.2549-NODE-2549-length-13102-cov-5.534989_pt1 | contig 13102 bp, 10 predicted proteins | sample MGYA00580678_ERZ772960 | MGnify/ENA primary metagenome ERZ772960 (study PRJEB29015, sample SAMEA2737930) | human oral metagenome | biome: human oral; feature: human-associated habitat; material: dental | place: China | collected 2059 ... | reverse complement strand
GTCAAATGGGAAATACGGTAGGAGAACAATGCTATCTGACTCTCTGCAGAGCCGGTATCAGAGTTAGACTTCCCGTATTGTCCAAAGATCTCTTGCTTCTTTGCTTGGTCTAAATACATATAACTTTGTAATTGATAATTGTTATTGTGCATTATGCGGATGCAAAGATACTGCTTTTAATTCATATAACATGCCACGCTCGTTACATTTTTCTTGTTTTTAACACTTCGGTGCGGCAGGGTAAGGGCTATCGTATGAAGGTTGAATGGCTGGCACTTTTTCGATGACCTCTATAGAAATATGCGGGAGTACATGACGCATTCTGAATTAAAAACAGTACCTTTGCAGCTGATTTTAAGGTTATACGATGCAAGATATAAGAAACATTGCCATTATTGCCCATGTGGATCATGGCAAGACAACATTGGTAGACAAGATGATGCTGGCAGGCAACTTGTTCCGTGCCGGTAAGGATAACAGCGACCAAGTATTGGATAGTAACGACTTAGAGAGGGAGCGAGGCATTACCATCCTCTCGAAAAACGTGTCTATTAATTGGAAAGGGACAAAAATCAATATCATAGATACACCGGGACACTCCGACTTCGGAGGCGAGGTGGAACGCGTGCTGAACATGGCCGACGGGTGCATCCTTCTCGTAGACGCCTTTGAAGGGCCGATGCCTCAAACGCGTTTTGTGCTGCAAAAGGCGTTACAAATAGGATTGAAGCCCTTGGTGGTGGTCAACAAGGTAGATAAACCTAACTGCCGTCCGGAGGAGGTTTACGAAATGGTATTCGACCTCATATTCTCACTCAATGCCACAGAAGACCAGCTCGACTTCCCCGTGGTATATGGCAGTGCCAAGAATGGTTGGATGGCCGAAGACTGGAAGATGCCGACCGATAATATCACTTACCTGCTCGATAAGATAGTGGAAACGATACCCGCTCCGCGAGTGATAGACGGGACACCGCAGATGCTCATCACCTCGCTCGACTATTCCAGCTATACAGGCCGTATTGCCGTGGGACGCGTACATAGGGGTACACTGCGCGAAGGCATGAATGTGACGATTGCCCATCGCGATGGCTCGCAAGAGAAGACCCGAATCAAAGAGTTGCACACCTTTGAGGGTATGGGGCACGTAAAGACAACAGAGGTGCAAAGCGGCAACATCTGCGCTATCATCGGATTGGAAAAGTTTGAGATTGGCGATACCATCTGCGACTTTGAACATCCCGAACCGTTACCACCTATTGCTATAGATGAGCCGACTATGGCCATGCTTTTCACCATCAACGATAGCCCCTTTTTCGGCAAAGAAGGCAAATTCGTGACCAGCCGTCATATACAAGACCGCCTAAACCGTGAGCTGGAAAAGAACCTCGCCCTGCGTGTAAATCCCGTTGAAGACAGCACCGACAAATGGATTGTCAGCGGGCGTGGCGTACTCCATCTCTCAGTGCTCATAGAAACCATGCGCCGCGAAGGCTATGAACTGCAGGTTGGACAGCCACAAGTTATCTATAAGGAAATAGACGGTGTGCGCTGCGAACCGATAGAAGAACTGACCATTAACGTGCCGGAAGAGTTCTCCAGTAAGATGATAGATATGGTGACAAGGCGCAAAGGTGAGATGACATCCATGGAAAGCCAAGGCTCCCGTGTCAATATAGAGTTCGACATACCCTCACGCGGTATCATGGGACTGCGCACCAATGTACTCACCGCCTCTCAGGGAGAGGCCATTATGGCGCATCGGTTCAAGGAATATCAGCCCTTCAAAGGTGAGATTACACGGCGGGTAAACGGTAGCATGATTGCCATGGAAACCGGAACGGCCTATGCTTACAGTATTGACAAACTACAAGACCGCGGCAAGTTCTTCATCGACCCGGGCGAAGAGGTCTATGGCGGAGAGGTAGTGGGTGAGCACGTGCACGACAACGACTTGGTTATCAATGTTACCAAAGCCAAGCAACTGACCAACACCCGTGCCAGCGGCTCCGACGACAAGGCACGCATCGTACCTCGTACGGTGCTGTCGCTGGAAGAGGCCTTAGAGTATATCAAGGCCGACGAGCTGGTGGAAGTTACCCCCAAGAGCATGCGCATGCGCAAGATTGTGCTCGACCATCTCGAGCGTAAGAGGCAGGGGAAAGACTAAGGAAACAAGTATGTTAGGGGAATATTTGAATAAAATCATCAATGCCGATTGTATGGAAGTCCTGAAAAAACGTCCCGACAATAGCATTGACCTTGTTGTTATGTCTCCTTTCTCTGTAGAATGAATTGGCCGCATCATATCGTCTATCACGGCAAAGGTTGTGTTAGACCCGCTTATGGGGTCTGGTACAAACCGTATCTGTACCCCGCACAAACGCCATCTGTGCCACATACAAACGGCATCTGTACAGGGTATGAATGCCGACTTATGAATCGTAACTTTACGATTCTTAAACTCAAATCGATCATGAGAGCCGGTACAGATTGGGGTTAAAGCGGATACTCCTCAAAGGCGTAGAGCACCGTAGAGAGGTAACGTTCGCCCGTATCGGGCAGTAAGGTGACCACGCGCTTACCTTCGTTCTCGGGACGAGCGGCTATCTGTGCTGCTGCAAACGCAGCTGCTCCCGAAGAGATGCCTACGAGTAATCCCTCTTGTACTGCTAATTCGCGACTGGTGTGTATGGCATCGTCGTTCTCCACTTGTATCACTTCGTCTACCACGCTGGCGTTATAGGTGGCAGGCACAAAGCCGGCGCCGATACCCTGAATCTTGTGTACACCATTTTTCCCTCCGCTCAATACGGGTGAGGCTGCGGGTTCTACGGCGATTATCTTTACCTGCGGGTGGAGTTCTTTCAGGCGTTTGCCCACGCCGGAAAGAGTACCTCCCGTGCCTACACCGGCCACAAAGATGTCTATGTGCCCGTCGGTCTGTTCCCATAATTCATTGGCTGTGGTGGCATAGTGCTGTGCGGGATTGGCCGCATTCTCAAACTGTTGCAGGATGACAGCCCCTGCGATGCGGTCTCTTAGGGTGTTCGCTTCCCTGATAGCCCCGGGCATGCCGTCTTTTCCATTGGTGAGTTTTACCTCTGCACCATAGGCTTTAACGAGGTTGCGTCGCTCAATGCTCATGGTCTCGGGCATGGTGAGGATGAGGCGATAGCCTTTCACCGCAGCCACGAGTGCCAGACCTACGCCGGTATTGCCGCTGGTTGGTTCGATAATGGTTGCACCGGGTTTGAGAATGCCTCGCTGTTCGGCATCTTCAATCATGGCTAATGCGATGCGGTCTTTCACGCTTCCGCCCGGGTTAAAATACTCAACTTTGGCCACGATGGGCGTATGCAAGCCCTTGGCAGTGGAAAACTTGCCCAATTCAAGCAACGGTGTGTTGCCGATAAGTTCTGTCAGTTGTTTTGCTACTTTTGTCATTTTCATTTCCTTTTATGGTATTGAACGATGCAAAGGTATAGCGAAAAAATGTACTGCACAATAGCACGATTGAGGCATTTATGATACCATTATCGTGGTATTTGCATGGAAAAGGATGTTGATTCTTGTATTGCTAAGCACGCAGAATGGTGAGATTTTCAGGAATCGTAGCGGAAGCCACGGGAGAACTATGACCTTTCTCATATTGTCACATCCGCGAATAATGACGTTAAATATTCATAATTCTATGATGTCCTTCTCGGATGCAGAACGTTTTAGAAGAAAAAAGATTACTTTTGCAAGTAGACATCATCGATATTTGCTTATGAAAAGAACGATACTTGCTCTTATTTTCATCTTCTCGTGCATGGCCTTTACACCACTTCAGGTGATGGGCGCTCCTGCTATTGAGGTGATAGACAACGATGTGCAGACTATCAATATTTCCGTCTCCGAGTCTACCCTGCACATTACGGGAGGCAATGGCCAGACGTTGCACATCTATAATGTAACGGGCGTGCGAGTGATGAGCATCCGTGTGGATGGTATGGATAAGCGCTACGAACTCAATCTGCCGAAAGGTTGCTATATCGTTAAGGTAGGTAACGTGGTGCGTAAGATTTCGCTGCGATAACGACAGCCTTTTCCCTATTCCCGCAGTATGTGAATAGCCCATCGTAGGGAGCTTTCCCTCATGGAGAGGATTTTTATTTTTTTGAAACCTGATAGGATGCCGTGTGAAATGCGGCATCTTTCTTTTTCTCTGCTACTTGAGCCGTCTATACCGGTAAGGGTTTAATTGCCTTCATTGTGGAAAGCCATTCCCTCGTTTTCTATCGCTTCGTAGTAAACGCGGTTCATCTCGTCCATCATCGTATGGTAATTCTCGGGCGTTTTGCAGACGGAAAGAAACAATGTATCGAGGTCTCCCTCTTCGGGAAGGGCGGGCATAGGAGCTTCGTGCAGGAGCAAGAGCAGATCGCTGAGAAGCAGACCATACACCGTGGCCGGACGGATGAACGCCTGTTTCGGAGAAATGGTTTGAAGTCCCCGTATATAAGCCCGCACAGCAGTACGTACCACGGCACTGATGGCACGGGAAGTATCCACTTCTTCCCATTCATCGCCACGGGTATAATCGCGTAAATGCTGTTGCACATTGGAGAGTCGACCTTGCAGCAAGTAGGTGAAATGATACTTATATTCCTCTACCATGATGTCGTAGTTCTCCTCGCTCCCACAAGCTATCTTCAACAGTTCCGTGTAGCTAAGGCCATTTTTCATAGCTTTTCCTATCTGTTGTCGCTGTGTTTCCGCATCCGGAAAGGTGAGCAATGAGAGTGTGTAGAAGGCTATATCGAAGAAACGACTGAAGATAGTATCGTATTGGTCGAGCATGATTTGCTTCACGTCTTTCTCTTCTATACGTTCTTTCAAAAGGGCAGAAGGGCATCGGGCATCAATGGTTCCGGCTGTGAATCCGTTGAAGAAACTACGAATGAGGGCAGCCATCGCCTTGCTTTTGTTTATCTTACTCATGTTGCGAAGGTATGTTGGGTGAATCGGGTGTTGTATCTATGTCGCAGTCTTGATTGTTTTCCCGCACCGCCTGTATGTTCCTCATCAGTCCCGTGTACTTGGCACGCTTTACCGCACTGCCTTTGAACAGGTACCGATAGTCTTCCTCTGTAAGATGATGCCAGCGCTCTTTGGTCATGGAAAGCAGCTTTTCCGTGGGGGCGAACTCGGGAATAGTCGTGGGAGAAGCCGTTCGCAGCCATGGGCAGGCTAGGAGACAGCGGTCGCATCCATAGATGGTGTTGCCCATGTGTCGTGCTGCCTCGGGAGAAAGTTCGTTTCTGTTTTCTATGGTTTGATAAGACAGACACTTAACACAGTTGAATGTCGTGCCGAGTACTCCCGTAGGGCATGCCTCAATACAACGGGTACAACGGCCACAGCGGTCGGCAACGGGGCTATCGTAGTCGAACACTTCATCGGTAAAAAGCTCGCCTAAAAAGAACATACTGCCGGCTCCGGGGATAATCAGCTGGTGATGTTTGCCCGTCCAGCCCAGACCGGCTTTCACTGCCCAGTAGCGTTCCAATACGGGGGCAGTATCGCAGAATGCTCTGTAGCGGGTGAAGCCAAGGCGGGCTGCCAAGGTATGGAGGCGAACTTTCATCACATCGTGGTAGTCTTTTCCGTAGACGTAGGCTGATAGTTGATAGCCGTTATCGGACAACCGATGTGCCGGTGTGTAGTTCATGGCCACGCAGACAATGCTTTTTACCCCTTCCATCAGCAGACGAGGGTCGAGGCGGGCATCGGTATGATTGGCCATATACTGCATATCGGCATGGCTGCCGTTGCGAATCCATTGGCGAAACCTTGTGGCCACGTCCTTGTCTACAGGGGTAGCCTTAGCGATACCGCAGGCAAAAAAGCCGAGACGCAATGCCTCGGCTTTGACTTCACTCGAACGTCTTGAAGACATATCCTTGCTCTTTTAACCACCGTAAAGCCTCGGGAAGAGCGAAATGCAACTTATCTATACTCTTCAGCGAATCATGAAATGTGATGATAGAACCGTTACGAGTGTATCGTTTTACGTTGTTAAGCACATCTTCCGCAGTCATCCATTTGGAGTAATCGCGCGTCACAAGATCCCACATGACGATGCGATACTTGCGCCCTAACCACGCATATTGGCTCAGTCGCATCCACCCGTGAGGGGGACGGAATAGATGGGAGTGTATGAGTTGGTTGGCTTTCTCGGTGTTGTAGCTATACTTGTGGATGGAATGTTTGAAGCCGCTGATGTGGTTGAAAGTGTGATTTCCCACCTGATGACCGGCTTTCACGATTTGTTCGAATAGCTCCGGATGCCGTCTGACATTCTCTCCTACCATGAAAAACGTAGCCTTTGCATCAAACTCCTCCAGCGTCTTGAGCAAGAACGGTGTGGATTCGGGTATGGGGCCGTCGTCGAACGTGAGATAAACGGCATGCTCATGCCTGTTCATCCTCCAAGTAGCGCGAGGGTAAAGCCATCGTAACCAAATTGCCGGTTGCTCTATAAACATAGGTTATAATTCAGCAGAAAGGGAACAGCAGGGCGTTTTCAGCAGCCCTTCTGTTCCCTTATTGATTTGTCTTATTGCGGTATCTTACCGCCTTTACTTTCATAGGTATTAACAATTCGTATGAAGTCGCGCATACTTCTGTCGGCAGCGGCCTTGTCTACCTTTTCCAAGATACTGATACCTTCACGCATGACATACAAGTTCAGCGCACAGTCTTGCATGGATTGGGCGAAGCGGTTGCCATCGAGCGAGAGGTACCAATCCATGTATTGGCGGGCATTACCCATGACTTTATTCAGCACGTCTTTGGCCTTCGCTTTCATGTTGAGTCGCTGATAGGCGCGTGCGAGGTCAAGGCCACCGCTCAAGTAGTTGATAGGCACATTGTATTCGGGCAATACTTTCTCGGCATAGGCGAGGGCTTTCTTTGCCTTCTCATACTTCTTCTCTGCGATAAGGTGCAGTGCCAGTGTGGCAAAGAGGCGGCGATGGGTACAGCACATGCGCATGGTCGTTTCGTCGAGATACAGGCCTCGGGTCTGCAATCCGCCGTATCTGAAACGGTGCATGAGGTTGTGGTAAACTTTCTCCGTATCGAAACTGCTCATCGTAGAATCGTTGGTCGTAAAGGGAGTGATGCGGTTGGCAAGTCCCTCTTGGATGAAGTTGTCGCCTAAGTTCATGAAGTTCTCCGACCCAACGGTTGATGCCACGTATATCGGACGTGTCCAACCGGCATTGGCAATGATGTCCAACATCATGAGGTCACTCTTGTATAAGGCGTTCTTCCCCGTGAGAGAGATAACCATCCGATGGGGGATAGAGTCGCCGGGCATCATCATGCCACTGCGTTTTACGGCGTTCTTATCAATGGTCACATAGACGGTATCTGTAGGAATTACCCGCATGTCGCTATTGGATGGATTGAGCACCCAATACTTCAGAATGTTTTTCAGTTCAAAGGGGCTGTCGCCAAACTGCTTACGTGCTTCCTCGGGATTGGTGCGGTAATACTCCATGACTTGTGTTTTGAGGCCAGCCTCAATGGGTACAGCTTCATTCGTGCCTGCTACATATTGCAGCCTCGTCCACGAGATGGGCAACGCCGGAGAACGGTATGCAGGACGTTTCATTTGGTCGATATACCAGTCTGTTTGCAGATAGCTGAGGTTGCAGACCCGTGCGTCGGTACGTACGCCTTCCACTTCTTGATTGTACCAGAGCGGGAAAGTATCGTTGTCGCCGTTGGTGAAGATGATGGGATGGCCGGCATCTTGCAGAGTCATGAGGTAATTACGCCCGAAATCACGGCAGGTATATCGGCCGCTGCGGTCGTGGTCGTCCCACGTCTGCGAGGCCATCTGTATGGGAACCAACAGACAGAGCAGGCTGACCACTGCCGCAACGACGGTGCCGTTGAGCCGCAGCTTCTTCAGAAGGTCGATGATGGCGGCCACACCGATGCCGCACCAGATGGCAAAGGCATAGAATGAGCCGGCGTATGCGTAGTCACGCTCGCGGGGTTGCATCGGCGTTTGATTCAGGTAGATGACGATAGCGAGGCCTGTCATAAAGAAGAGGAAGAAGACCACCCAGAACTGTCGGATGCCCCGTTGTCCGCGATAGGCTTGCCAGAAGAGGCCGATGAGGCCGAGCAGCAGGGGTAGACCGTAGAATACGTTGTGCCCCTTGTTCATCTTCAAGTCGTCGGGGAGTTTGCTCTGGTCGCCCAACATCAGATTGTCGATAGGTGCGATGCCGGTTATCCAGTTGCCGTGTTCCAGCTCGCCGTTGCCCTGAAGGTCGTTTTGCCTGCCCACGAAGTTCCACATAAAGTATCGCCAATACATGAAGTTGCATTGGTAGGAGAGGAAGAAGCGAATGTTGTCTATCTGCGACGGCATCTTCACGTACACGTCTTCTCCGCAGCGGTCGTAGGGCACTTCGGTGCCTTCCACGCCTCCCATCCAGTCCTCGTAGCCCTGTGCATGTTGCGAACTGTACATACGTGGGAATATCATGTTTTGCGCATACTGATAGTCGTCTTTCGTGCGTACCACGAAGTAAGAATCCTTTTCCGATGCCGACTTCTTCTCGGTGCGTTGGTACACAGGTGCACCTTTCGACGATACCGGAATACAACGGTCGCCCTGACGTTCCAGCTTCACTTGCGAGGTATACGCCTGCCCGTAGAACAACGGACGGTCGCCATATTGCTCACGGCCGAGGTATTCGCCCAAGGTAAAGATGTCTTCGGGCGAGTTCTGGTCCATCGGTGGATTGGCCGACGAGCGTATCACAATCAAAGCGTATGTGGAATAACCTATCATCAGCATCAGCATGCAAAGCAGCGATGTGTTCTTCAGCCGTGCACTGACCAGCGGCCGAGCCGGCTTGCCTTTGCGTTGACGTTTCAACAGGAAATAGAGTGCGCTCAGCACGATGGCACCAATGATGACAGCCGAGATACCGAAGCCATAAAACGGGATGCCCAACAAGCCTACCGAGAGCAGGAAAGCCACGTTGCCCCGTTTGGGATTCTTGTCGGTATAGCTTTCCCAAATCGCCCATATCACCACGCCCACAAGGATGAAGAGATAGACAATGACTCCTGTGTTGAAAGGCATACCGAGCGTATTTACAAAGAACAGTTCAAACCATCCGCCCACGGTCACGATACCCGGGATAACCCCGTAGAGCACCACGCCGATGAGCACAAACGACACACCCAGCGCCATGAGCGACCCTTTGAGGTTGGCATCGGGATAACGGCGATAGTAATATACCAGCACGATGGCAGGGATACACAGCAGGTTGAGCAAGTGCACGCCGATAGACAGTCCCGTGATATAGGTAATGAGCACCAGCCATCGGTCGCTATGCGGCTCGTCGGCATGGTCTTCCCATTTCAGAATCAGCCAGAATACCACTGCCGTCAAAGCCGACGAGTAGGCATACACCTCGCCCTCTACGGCAGAAAACCAGAACGTATCGCTAAACGTATAAATCAGTGCGCCGACCATTCCGGAGCCTTCTATGGCTATCAGTTTGCCCAACGTCAGCTCGCTCCAATCCTTTAAGATGAGCTTTCGGGTGAGGTGCGTAATCGTCCAGAAGAGAAACATGATGCAAGAGGCACTCAGCAGCGCGCTCATCGTGTTGACCATGCGTGCCACCTGCGACGGGTCGCTGACAAACTGCGAAAGCAGATTGGCCGTGAGCATGAAGAAAGGTGCGCCGGGCGGATGCCCTATCTCTAACTTGTAACCTGTGAGAATAAACTCGGGACAGTCCCAAAAGCTGGCTGTCGGTTCAATCGTTGAACAATACACGAAGGCTGCAATCAAAAAGGCAAGCCATCCGAAGATATTGTCTACTAACCTGTACTGTTTCATGTATTCTACTGTTCGTTTGTATTTTTATGACGAAATATGCGTGCAAAGATACGCCAAATCGGTAACAATACAAAATAAAAGGTCGAGTTATTTTCTGTGCCATCTTGCGGTGTTTTGTCTGCATTGCCGGCAAGGAAAAATCCGCTTTTGCTCCATCCTCTTCAAGATGAAAACGGTCGCATAGGTTGCCTCCTCTACACCTGTCTCACTGCGCAAAACAACTACAAACCACTATGGATTACGCGAATTCGGGATAAGAGAATCTTATCCAATAGCCCCAAAGGGGCGTAAGACCTTAGACAGGGGTAAGCGATAGCGCAGCCCCTGTCTAAGGTCTTACGCCCCCTCGGGGCTTACAGTTCGATAGCCTTATCCCGAACTCACGTATGGATTATTTCAGAATGCCTCACGAATCATCCCTACCACCCCTGTCCAACTTACCCCAACACAGCAAAAGGGTGGAAAGACGCGTCGGCATCTTTCCACCCTTTTCAGTTTAAAACCACCCACTATTACGGCTTCGGCGGCTTCGGCTTAGCGTTTTTTTTCTCCTCGCCTTTCCATTCCTCCCATTCTATTTCCACGTCGGAGAGACCACGAGTGGCATGCTTGGCACTACCGCCGCCATTCTTACTGAACCGAGTTTCGGGGATAAAGCGCACGCGAACACCGGTGATTTGATTGGCCGTCACTTCCTTCTCCGTTGCCACGCCACCTTTAGCGGCCACGGCGGTGAAATAGAACGTACCGATGCCGTCGAGTTTCACCGAACGGCCTTGCGCCATATAGTCGGCCATAATCGGAGCCAGCGCGGTGAGCACGGCGCGCACGTCGGCCGGACTGGCCGTCGATTCTGCGGCGATGCGCTTGCACAGTTGTTCGGTACTCACGGGGCTACCCACAAGAACTGATTTGGGGTACCACCGGTTGTTGATTTTCATCAGCATTTTCTTCCAAAAAGCCATAATTTAATGTGTTTTGTGCTTACGGTTGAATTCGACACGCAGGCGGCTGTTTGTCTGAAGTAGGACTACATCGTGTCTAAAGTAGGAGTAGATGCCATCTAAAGTAGGACTACATCTCATCTGTAGTAGGAGTAGACATCACCCTCTTTGCAACCGCATATCAATCCTATTCGGAAAGCCGTCTGTCTTTGCTTCTTTTTCAGCCATAAGCGGGTTAATAAATATGTTAATTAAAAAGTTTATCTATGAATAATTCATCGTGAGGTTTACTGGGCTGTCCACATAAGACACGCCATCTCACGAGTTCCAGTGGGGATCACTTTCACACTGTTGCTATGAAATTCGAGTATATATGCCCCAAGCCCGAAACCATCATCAGGTCTCGGTGAACTCGACCAATACCAGCCGCCTATCCTGAGTTGGAAGAATGTTCCTGTATTGTAGAAGCCTGCGGCAGGAAGATAGAAATAGTCATCAGCATTGCTGGGCTTACCTGTCTCTATGTTATTGTTAGTAAAATTGGCATTACTCATACTTCTGGTGTAATCGGTACCATCAGGGGATACAGATGGGTTATAGCTACTGATACCAGCTTTCTTCTTAAACCACATGCCACCAGTATATAGATGCCCAAAGAGAGCGAAAGGAGTTGTGTTATCCCAATGAGGTTTACCCTCCTTTGCATACCAAAGAAGTTCGTTTACATTAGGATAGTCTTTTGCACTGTTAGTCGCAGTTACGGCTGGAGCACTGCCGGTTGGGTCGTTATAGCCCTGTATGGGATTAGATATACGAGGGTCGGTGCTATTCTTAGGAAGAATGGAAGTGTTGGCACATTGCACAAAGTTAACTGTAGGCTGCTGTGGGTCTGCACTGTTCCATTCGTAACCCGCCCAGTAATTTTGTTGAGCATCCCACGAGTAATAACCATTGCCGGGATATCCGTTGAGGTTAATATTGGCAGTAAGTGGGTAGACGGTATTCTCGGCATAAGCAGCCGAGGCGATGGTCTTCGTCATTGTTCCTTCCACATTTGTAATGTTGTCTTTAAAGGTATATTCGATGGTGAGGGCGTGTGTACCCGGAGCTATGACGACATAAGCGGCATTGGTGGCTTGGTGGGTAGCGGCATTGTTGAGCGGGAAACCATCGGGATATACACTGCTTTTGGTGGTGAGAGTTATTGTTTTAGTTCCTCCGCTTTTAAGCGTAAGCCCTGTGGAAGCAAGGGTGTAAGTGCCGGCAATATCGTTGTCGGACGTTATTTTGATTTGCGAGATATAGGTGCTTGTAAGTCCGTCAGGTGTACGGGGCAGCAGACAGAGGTAAGTAACCTTGTGGTTGAGCGTGAACTCGTAATGATAAGGGGAAATACGGGTGGCTGTTGCTGTTCCGCAATCGCCGCTTTCTCCAATGTGCGCAGTAGAATTGGGCTCTGTCTGTGTTTGGCTTGCTGCAATCGTTACTTCATTGTATTTCGTTGCATTCGTGCCCGGATAATACACCTCGCGCGATGCGCCGCCAATGCCACTATGTGAGAAATCGAAGTTGGCGTCGGTGTTCTTTGCCGTGATGTCGGCAGCAGCGTGGCTGTCATTGTCGAGCCAGATGTTGTCGCCTACCTCCCAATAGAACGTTACGTTGTTTAATCCGGCCGTACCTGGGAACGTTCCGTTGAAGGAGGTGCGGCTTTGCGGCTTGGTCGTCATACTGCCGCTGAATATCAATTTGCCTTGTTCGTTACTCTCTTTTGTTGTATTGTTCACATTCTCCTGCGAACAGCTTGCCATGAATGCGGCAAGCACTGTGAAGATTAAATACGCTCTTTTCATTTTTACTTTGCTTTGAAGGTGTTAATACCACGGGGTGAAAGGTGCATTTTCTGCTGTTTCTTCCTCCTCCTCATCTTCTTCGTCAAACCATCCTTGCTTGGCGTCGCCACCTGCTCCGCCAGTGTTTCCCGAACCGGCGTTGCCGCTGGCCTTGGAACCAATCATCAGCTGGCAGGCGGCTTCTGTTTTGAAGACCGTTATCAAAGGTCTTACATACGTTTGTTTCCTGAATTGTTCTCTTTTCATATTTCAATCATTTTAAGGGTGAATAATTCGGAGTAAATTCCGCCTTTCGCCCCTTGGCGAAAAGGCACGAAAAAGCGAACAAAGGGAACTCCGTGGAGCCCTTTGTTTATAGGGGATGCGACACGCTTCGC
>ERZ772960.2548-NODE-2548-length-13108-cov-8.430399_pt1 | contig 13108 bp, 27 predicted proteins | sample MGYA00580678_ERZ772960 | MGnify/ENA primary metagenome ERZ772960 (study PRJEB29015, sample SAMEA2737930) | human oral metagenome | biome: human oral; feature: human-associated habitat; material: dental | place: China | collected 2059 ... | reverse complement strand
GAGAGTTAGGAAAATAGTATGGATGATAATAAGTCATCGTAAATTCAAGAAAATATTGAAGAAAATATAGAAATAAAGAAAAGAGAACTTGAATGAAAAAATATTTTAAGAAGATTTTTGATATATTATTTGTAAAAAAGGAATCTATGGATTACATAGAAAAAGATAATAGAAAGATTGCAAATAAGACATATAAGATAATAAAAAACATAGGAATATTATTAACAGCTATATTAGTTGCATATATATTAGTTTTTGTAAGGATAGAATCAATTATAACTGCTTTAGAAAAAAATAAAGATTTAGAATTTAGTATATCAAAACAAGGTATTGAGTTTATATCAGAAGAAGATGTGGCAAATGATAAGAAAAAAGAAGAGATTATAAGAAAATATACTATATCTGATATAGATGTTGTTACTATAAATGCTGAAAAAATAGAAGATGGAATGATAGAAAAAAACAAAGATATTTTTAATGCAGATAAAAATATGCTTATAATAACTAAGGGAAAAGTATATACATATGAAAATAATGTATTAAGTAAGCCAATAGATATAAGGGAAGAATTGAAGGCAGAAGAAGGATTTGATTTTGTAATTTATAAAAATGATATTATAAATTTTTATAAATCATATAATTTAAGAATATTTTTATTTATACTAATATTTTTAATAACATTTTTAGCTATGATTTTTATTATATTTATACTTTCAATATTTGCAAAGGCCATAGGACATACTGTTATATTAATACTTGGAATGCTTAAAGTAGTAAGTATTAATACAAATATAGCATATAATATAGTAGTATATTCTCTTATACCAGCATATATTATTTGGAATCTTGTTATAATATATAGTTTGAGTTTTGGGCTTAGAAAGAATATAGAAAGTTTAAATCGGAAATATATATTATAATATTTCAAGGATATTACCTATTATGGTATATGGAATATATTTAATTACATTTAGTTTAAAATATAAATATAGGAAAGTTGAAGAGGAAAGAGAAGAAGATGAGTCAAGAAAATAAAGAAAAACCAAATAAGGATAAAAGAAAAGATGATTCAAAAGAAAAAAAGAAAAATAATATTATAAGAGATATAATAATATCTGTCTTAGTATTTATAATAACAGGTATTTTAATATCATATATATATTTAGTTATAACAGGACAAACAGCGATTATAGATAAAATGTTTGCTAAATTCTTTAAAGAAGAAAAAAGTTATAGTTATACAGAATATATAACAGATTTAAATAATGATAATATTTCAATTGTTGATATAACATCAGGTTCAGATAAGGCAACAGTAGTATTAAAATCTGATGAGCAAAAAAAGATTGAAAAAGAAATAAAAGAAAAGATTGAAAAAAATCGGAGAATTTAAAGAATTAAGCAAAGAAGAAAAATTAAGTAAGATAAGAGAAGAAATACTTAAAAATAGGGAAGAAAGAAAAGAAGAATTAAAGAAATTAAAAGAAAATGATGCTTCAGAATATGATAAAAAGCTTAATGATGCAAAAGAAAGAACAAGAAAACTTAATATACCAACATTAAATTCATTTTCAGAATTTATGCAAAATAAGATTGCAGAAGGTAAAAATGTAGAATTTATTATAAAAGAAGTGCCAGCATTTACAGTTATAATGTCAAGAATAATAGCACTTCTTCCAACAATAATGTTTATGATATTAATATATCTAACACTTAAGATGTATGGTACAGGTAAAAGCCGGACAAGTATATGATGATGAAGTAAAACCTATAAATGTTAAATTTGATGATATTGCAGGACTTGATGAAGAAAGAGAACAATTAATGGAAATTGTAGATTTCTTAAAAAATCCAAAGAAATATGAAAAAATGGGAGCAAAAATACCTAAAGGAATATTATTATATGGAAATCCAGGGACTGGTAAAACACTTATTGCAAAAGCAATTGCTGGAGAAGCAAATGTACCATTTATATCTATGAGTGGTTCAGAATTTATAGAAATGTTTGCAGGACTTCGGAGCACATAGAGTTAGAAAATTATTTGAAAGAGCAAGAAAAGTTTCACCTTCAATCATATTTATAGACGAAATTGATGCAATAGGTGCAAGAAGATCAGGAAATGGTAATGAAAGTGAAAATAATCAAACATTAAATCAATTACTTGTTGAAATGGATGGATTTAATACAGATAATAAGGTTATAGTATTAGCTGCAACAAACAGACCAGAAATTTTAGATAAAGCACTTTTAAGACCAGGTAGATTTGATAGACAAATAACAATACCAGCACCAGATGTAAGAGGAAGAGAAGAAATATTAATACTTCATGCTAGAAATAAGAATATGGCAGATGATGTTAATTTTAAAGATATAGCACAAGAAACAGCAGGATTTACTGGTGCAGAACTTGCAAATATATTAAATGAAGCAGCAATAATTGCAACAAAAAATAGACAAGATAAGATTAGAATGCAAGATATTGAAGAGGCTATAAGAAAAGTAACAATTGGATTAGAAAAACAAAACAGAATAATATCAGAACATGAAAAAAATATAACAGCATATCATGAAGCAGGACATGCAATTGTAAGTTTCTTACTTCCAACACAAGATGATGTAAAAGAAGTAACAATAGTACCAAGAGGAAGTGCACGGACGGATATACAATGTATAAACAAAAAGAAGATAAATCATATATTTCAAAATTAGAATTAGAAGAAAATATGATAGCACTTATGGGTGGTAGAGCAGCAGAAGATATAATTATAGGTGATATAACAACAGGTGCAAGTAATGATATAGAAAGAGCAACAAAGATTGCAAGAAATATGATTATATTTTATGGTATGAGTGAAAAAATAGGGCCAATATCATTATCAGTAGATAATTTAGAAGAAATAAAGATATATGGTAATGACATAACAGCAGAAATTGGTAAAGAAGTTAGAGAAAAAGTAGAAACAGCATTTATAAAAGCAAAAGAAATATTAAATGATAATATTGATGTATTACACGAACTTGCACAAACACTTTTAAGTAAAGAAAAAATTAATGAAAAAGAATTTAGAAGTATAATAGATAAATATGTTTCAAGACCAGAAAAAGAACCATACAAGAGTGAAATTTTAAGAAAAGAAAATGAAAAATTATTAAATGAAATGGAAAATCAGAATTTAAATAATTAGATAATAATAATTAAGTAATATTTGATTACAAAGGAGAAAACATATGGATTTAATTGATAAATTGTTTGAAAAATATAGTATAAAACAAATAGCAATGACATTAATAATAATATCAGTAATAGTACTTATAATAGTAGCATTTTTAATAGTTAAAACAATATCAGATGCAAATAAATATCAAGAAGAACAACAAAAAAATATTAATGTAAGCAATACAGAAAATCCAGTTATGGATGATATAACTAAAAAAGTAAATGAAAGATTTAATTTGGAGTATTAAACTATTATGGAGAAAAAAATAATATATATATCAAGTATGGGAGGACATTTAAAAGAATTATTAGCATTAAAAAAATCAATGAAACATTTTAAAAGTTATATTGTAACAGAAAAAACTGATGCAACTAGTTTTTTAAAAGATTTACAAAAAACAAAAAATAATAAATCTACTAATAATTGTAATAATGATAATGATATTTTCTTTGAAGAAGTATATTATCTTCCATATGGAACTAAAAAAAATATATTTAAATATATTTTTATATTTTTAATGATGATATTTAAAAGTATATATATTCTTTTAAAAATAAGACCAAAAGCAATTGTAACAACAGGAACACATACAGCAGTTCCTATGTGTTATATAGGTAAAATATTTGGAGTAAAAATTGTATATATAGAGACATTTGCAAATATAAATACAAAAACACTTGCAGGTAAAATAATATATCCTATTGCAGATAAATTTATAGTACAATGGGAATCAATGAAAAAGTTATATCCTAAGTCAGAATATTTTGGAGGTGTATTTTAATGATATTTGTAAGTTTAGGAACACAGGATAAACCTTTTAATAGGATTATAGATTATATTATATCTTTAAAAGAAAATTTAAAAGAAATTAAAAGTGAAAAAATAATAATACAATTAGGACAAACAAAACTATTAAAATCAGATAATGAAAGAATTAAAAATTTAGAAAATATTATTATATATGATATGTTGAAACCTGAAAAAATGAAAGATATTATTAAAGAGTCTGATATTATAATTACACATGCAGGTGTTGGTACAATAATGGAATGTTTAGAAATGGGTAAAGAGATAATAGTAGTTCCAAGAAAAGCAGAAAATTTAGAGCATGTGAATAATCATCAAGAAGAAATAGCATTTGAAATGGAAAAAAAAGGATTTTTAACAAAAGTAGATACATATGAAGAACTTGAAAATAAAATTATTATGTTATTAAAAGATAAAGATACAAATGAAGATAATAAGAATATGAATAAGAAAAAATATATTTCTAATAATGAAAAATTTAATGATAATTTAATAAAATATTTAGAAAGTATATAATTAAAGAATAAATAAAATTTAGGAAAAATGGGGAAAATGACATGTGGAGTGATGTAATAATTACATTTATGATAGCATTTATAGCTTCATATATATGTGTTCCTATAAGCATGAAAATTGCAAAAAAAGTAGGAGCAATTGATTTACCAAATGAGGCAAGAAAGAAACATAAGATAGCAATGCCAAGACTTCGGAGGTATAGCAATAATAATAGGATTTTTAGTTGCAATAATTTATGTTATTATGACAAAAGTATTTGTAGAGGGAGATCATATACTTTTTACGGGGAATTTAAAAATATTATTAACAATTGGACTTTCAATGTCTTTAATTGCACTTATGGGATATTTAGATGATGTATATAATCTAAAATCATATATTAAACTAGCATTTCAAGCTTTAGCTGCGGTAATTGTAATAGTAGGTGGAATACGAATACAAGAAATAAGCATTCCTTTTCTGCAAGATATGGTAGTATTTAACAATACACTTAGTTATATATTAACATTTTTTTGGATAATTGGTGTAACAAATGCAATAAATCTTATAGATGGACTTGATCGGACTTTCATCAGGTATAGTTTTATTATCAGCACTATCATTAATAGTAATATTTATAATAAATGGGTCACCTATAATATCTATATTTTTAATAACTGCACTTGCTCGGTGGTACAGCAGGATTTTTACCATTTAATAAGTATCCTGCAAAAACATTTGTAGGAGATGTAGGTGCACAGTTTATGGGATTTATGATTGCAGTAATTTCAATTGTTGGGGTTGCAAAAACATATACACTTGTTGTATTAATAGCTCCTATTGTAATACTTGCAATACCAATATTTGATACACTTTTTGCAATAATAAGAAGGATTATAAAAAATAAGTCTTTTAAAGGTGTTTTTATAGCAGATGCAGGACATATACATAATAGACTTCTTGGAACACGGCCTTACAGCAAAACAAACAGTAAATTTATTATATATAATAACTACACTTTGTCGGTCTTTTAGCAATTATATTAATAGATGGTGGTGCAAAAAAAGCCCTTCGGTTATCTTATAATCACAATTATATTTGTAATAATAGGAAGGGATGATATATTTAAAGCACATATAGAAGAAGAAAATAATTAGTTAAAAATAAAAAATATCATAAAATAATAATATATAAAGGAAGGAATATATAAATATGGAGAATGAGAGAGAGATTAGCAAATATAATATAAAAATTGTAAAAGAATCAAAAGAACAGTCATATCCACTTAGTATAATTCTTCCTGTTTTTAATGTAGAAAAATATTTAGATAGATGTATTAAAAGTATATTAGAAGGTGATTTTAAAGATCTTGAGATTGTAATAGTAAATGATGGAACTAAAGATAATTCAGAAGAGATAATCAAAAAATATTTAGAAAATAATGATAATATAACATATATAGTAAAAGATAATGGTGGACTTTCACATGCAAGAAATGTCCGGATATATGTATACAAAAGGTAAATATATAGCATTTTTTGATTCTGATGATTATATTGAAAAAAATATGTATAAAGAGATGATGGATAAAACATTAGAATATGAATATGATATAATTACATCAGACCTATATATGGAATATGAAGAAACACGGAAAGAAAACATATGTAAATTCTAATATATCTAAAGAATATAGGGATCTAGAAAAGTTAAAAGATGAAGAAAGAATAGATATAATTAAAAATATAATGGAAAAAATATATATTGCGGTACATAATAAGATATATAAAAAAGAATTAATTGATAAAACATTTAAAGAAAATGATGTATTTATAAATGGAATGTATTATGAAGATATTGTATATACATATAGCATACTGCAAAATATTAATAGTATAACATCTGTAAATAAGCCATTATATTATTATGTACAAAGAAAAAGTTCAATATCTAATAATTATGATAAAAGATTATTTGATATATTATCATCTGTAAATATATTAATAGAAAATGCAAAAAGAAATAATGTTTTTGAAAAATATAATGATATATTAGAATATATTGGAATAAGATATATGTATGGAACATTTATGAAAAGAATTGCGAAAACAAAAGACATGAAAAGATATTTTGATGGATATAATTTAGTTTTAAAGAAAGATAATGATATATATAATAATTATAATATTTTAGGTAAAAATAAGAAAAATAATAGATTTTTAAATAATAATAGTAGTAGTCATAATAATTTTAGAACTAAACTTAAAAATATTATATTAAAAAATATGGATAAAAAAGTTTTTGCATTTATATTATATTTTTTAGAAAGAGATACTAAAAATTAGGAAAAATTTTAATAATAAAATAATAAGATTATTTAAATAATTAAAATATTTAAAATATTTATAAAATTAAATATGGTTATAATGAGGTGAAAAAAGTGGAGGGGAATAAAAAAGAAAAAAATCTTTCAGAACTTCGGAATAATAGAGAGAGATTTAATTACAAAGTTTAGAAAAGATATATATAGACCGTTTTGTAAAGCATTAGATAAATATAAAATTTTAAAAGATGGTGATAAGATTGCAATATGTATATCTGGAGGAAAAGATTCTTTCTTACTTGCAAAATGTATGCAGGAAATACAAAGACATGGAGATAAAAAAATAGAACTTGAATATATATGTATGAATCCAGGATTTTTAGATGAAGTTTTAGAGGTTATAATAAATACAGGAAAAAGACTTGGGATAGATATAAAATTTGTTAAAACAAATATATTTAAAATTGCAGGAATGCAGACAAAAGGTGCATGTTATTTATGTGCTAAAATGAGAAGAGGAGCACTTTATGAAGCAGCAGAAAAACTTCGGATGTAATAAGATAGCTCTTCGGACATCATTTTACAGATGTAACTGCAACAATTCTTATGAATATATTGTATGGAAGTGAATTTAAAACAATGCTTCCAAAACTTAAGAGTGATAATTTTAACGGAATGGAACTTATAAGACCATTATATTTAGTAGAAGAAAGTGTTATAGAAAAATGGAGAGATACATATGGTCTAGAATTTATACATTGTGCATGTCCGATATCTGATTATAAAATTGCAAGACATGAAGAAAATTTATCAAAAAGAGATGAGGTTAAAAAACTTATACAAACACTTAAAAAAACAAATAAGAATGTTGAAATGAGAATATTTAAGTCTGCAGAAAATGTAAACTTAGATGCAATTATAGAATGGAAAAAAGATGGGAAGAAATATAATTATTTAGATGAATATTAATAATTATATTTTAAGGAGAAAATGAATAAAAGTGAAAGAAATAAAAAGAACGAAAAAATTATTAACACTTGTTATATGTGCATATAATGAAGAAAAGAACTTACATAGGTTATTTGAGAATTTAGTAAATCAAGAAAATCAAAATTTTAATATAATTTTTGTAAATGATGGAAGTACAGATAATACTCTCCAAATTGCAAAAGAATATATGATAAAAAATGAAAATTGTATTGTTATATCTAAAAAAAATACAGGGCTTTCAGATTCAAGAAATATTGGAACAAAATATGTAAAAACACCATATTTTATGTATTTAGATGCAGATGATTTTTTAGATAGAGATACAATAGGAATAATAGAAAAAAGACTTGAAAGTTCAGAAAAAAGACTTGATATATTTAAGATAAATGTTAAATCAGTTTCAGAAGAAGAAGTTATAGTAGAAAGAAATAAAAGTGTTGAACTTCAAGAAGTTAAAGGAACAGAAGCAATTATTGAACTAGGATTTATAGATAAATTATATATGCTTCCAACAGTATATGTTTTTAGAACAGAATATTTTAGAAAAAATAATTTCGAATTTGAATATGGAAGATATCATGAAGATTATGGACTTATTCCATTTACAGTACTTTTAGCAGATAATGTAACAACAACAGAAGAAACATTATATAATTATGTTTTGTCTAAAAATAGTATAACAAGAACAAAAGATAATAAAAAAGCTATAAAAAAAGCAGAAGACACATTATATTTCTATAAGCAAAGTATACTTGCAATAGAAGAATTAAGGAAAAATCAAAATAATGATGGTAGGATAACAAAACAAGTATATAAGAAGTTTAAACAGTTATATACAAATGGTCTTATAGAAAAATTGAAAGAAATGTTTAAAATAATTCAAACAGAAAAAAATGAAGAGTTAAGAATAGAAATAGAAAAGTTTTTTGAAAATGTAAAAAAAGAAAAGATATATAAGAATATAATAGGAATGGAATGGAAGAATATTATAAAAAGAAAATTGTTAAAATATAATATGATGTTATACTTAAAAAAAGCTATTGAAAAAGATCAAACAAATAGTAATAATTAAATAATAATCATAATAATTCCAATAGTTATAAGAGGTACAAATGAAAAATAGTAAGATAAATAATAAGAAGAAAAATAAAATAAATAACAAAGAAGAAAATAGTGAGAAAAACATTAATATAGATACAGCATATATAAAAAATATAATGGCACAAGTACTTGAAAATAGCTATTCACCATATAGTAAATTTAAAGTAGGTGCAATATTGTTTACTAAAACAGGAAAAATGTATACAGGTGTAAATATTGAAAATATGGGTATACAATCAATATGTGCAGAAAGATGTGCATTTTCAAAAGCTATATCATCAGGAATAAAGAAAAATGATTATTCACATATAATTATTTGTGGAATAAACCGGAAAAGGAGAAATACAAGATATAACACCATGTGGTTATTGTAGACAGTTTATGCAAGAATTTGTTGAAAAAGATTTTAAAATATTTGTTTTATTAGAAAATAAGTTTAAAATGTATGAAATGCAAGAATTATTACCATATGGATTTAAATTAAAATAGTTATTAAAAATATATGAATAAAAAAGAAGGTGATAATCATGAAAAAAACAAAAAATAAAATGTTAAAAAATCATAAAAATGAAAAAAATACTGGAATTTGTTTTGATAATGAAAAATATTTAAAGATAGAAAAAGAAAAAATATTAGAAAGAAAAAAATTATTTCCACGGAAAGTTATATATAGAAGTAGGTGGAAAACTCTTAGAAGATAATCATGCATCAAGAGTACTTAAAGGATTTAAGAAAGACAATAAGATTAGAATATTTGAAACATTAAAAGATGATATAGAAGTTATAATAACAATTGCAGCAGCTAATATTGTGGATTTAAGAAAAATACAAGATAAAGGAATTACATATGCAGATGAAACATTATATATAGCAAAAGTTTTAGAAGAAAAAGGTATTATAGTATCTGGTATTGTTATAAGTAGATATTATGAAGATATTCAAATAGAAAAATATATAGAAAAATTAAAAACAAATGGTTATAATGTATATAAACATTATAATATAGAAGGATATCCATTTGATATTGAAAAAGTAGTAACAGAAAATGGACTACGGAAAAAATGAATATATAAAAACAAATAAAGATATAGTATTATCAATTGCTGCAGGACCAGGAAGTCGGAAAAATGTCTACATGTTTATCACAAATATATAATGATGCGAAAAATGGTATATTATCAGGATTTGCAAAGTTAGAATTATTCCCAATATGGAATTTAGAAAAAAATAGTTTTGTAAATTTAGCATATGAAGCAGCAACAGTAAATATTGATGATAAAGTAATAGAAGATACTTTTTATTTTGAAAAACATGGTAAAAAAGCAACAAGTTATAATAGAGATATGCAACTTTTTCCAATACTTAAAAATATATTTAGTAAGATATATAATGTAGATATATATAATTCACCAACAGAAATGGGAGTAAATTTTGCAAAAGATGCAATAATAGATTATGATCTTGCAGAATATAATGGAAAAAAAGAAATTATAAGAAGATATTTAAAAGAAAAATACGAATATATTTATGAAGGTGAAAAAAAAGAAAATTATTTAAAAGTAAAAAAAATAATGGAAGAAAATGATATTGATATAAATGATGATATTCTTATAAAAACAATTAATGAAGAAAAGAAAAAAAGAGAACTTGAAGTTGCAGGAATAGAGCTTAAAAATGGAGAGATAATAACGGGTAAAGAAAAAGAAGATATAACAAAAACAGCGGCACTTGTACTTAATATATTAAAATTAGGTACAAATATAGAAAAACAAGAATATCTAATACCAAAAGAATATATAAAAAGAGTGTTTAATTTAAAAGAAAAAATATCAAAAAATGATGTTTTAGATTATGTTGAAGTAACAGAATGTTTAATAATACTTACAATACTTTCAAGTAATAGTAAAAAAATACAAGATATAATTGATAATTTAGATATATTAAAAGATACAAGATATTATGCAACAAGCATAATAGGGGAAAAAGAAATGGTATTTTTAAAAAGTTTAAATATTGATATATTATATTATATGTAGAAAGGGGGAATTTATGATAAATAAATCGGAAATAAAAAACATATATTCAAAAACTAAAGAAAAAGGATATATGATTGCACAAAATTTAATGTATATATATATAATTTTATGTCCAATATTCGATATGGCAAGCTATATTTATAGAAATTATATAGTAAAACAAGAAAGTATTTCTGTAAATCCAATAACATTATTAAGACCAATAATTCCAATGATTATTCTTATGATAATATTTTTTAAGGTAAGTTTAGCAGAAAAAATTCAGATATTATTTTTAGGATTATTAAATATTATATATATATATATACACAGTTTAATATTTATAGAATATAAAACATATTTTGGAAGTAGAGTATTAGTAGATGAGATTAGGATAATTATAAATTATGTATTTGCAATAATTAATGTATATTTAATGTTTAAATTGTTCTTTAGAAGAAATACAGATAAATTAAAAATAGCAATAGCTATAATGACAGGACTTTATATAACAAGTATACTATTTTCGATTATTTTTAAAATTTCTCCAAATACTTATACAGAAGGTATAGGACAAAAAGGATTTTTTGAAACAGGAAATAGTCTTTCAATAATATTATTACTTGCAGTAGGATTGTTACTTACAACCATAAAACTAAAAGGTAGGTATATATATATTGGAATAACAATTATAACATCAATATATCTATTGTTTATAATGGGATCAAGAACAGGATTTTATCGGAATATTATTACATATAATAATATATATTTTAGCAAATATATATTCATATGTTATAAATAAGACAAAAGAAAGTACATTAACAAGAAGAGAAAAAGAAAGATATAGTATATATAATGGGGATTCACGGAGATATATATACTATAATAAAAAAGGCAAATAATAATAAAATAGCCAAAATTGTAACAGGGATAGTAATTTCAATAATAGGTGTATCTGTTATAATATATGTATCATTACATCGGAATAAGTGTATTAAATAGAAGAGAAGAACTAAAAAAACAAGAAAGACAGCTTGTAGAACAAAGAAAACAAGAAAATCTTCCAATAGGACCAAAAGAAATTGTTAATATATATATGGATATAAAAGGAAATGAATTTAGACAAAGTCTTTCAGAAAATGAAATAAAGAAAAAATATCCAAATCTTACAATACAAGAAAAAAATAATATAACAGAATTTATAGAAAAAATACAAAATAGAACTTTAGATGCAAATGATTTAAGAGAAATGCAAGAAATTTATGCAAATATAGAATGGAAAAATGATAATAATATATATCATAAATTATTTCGGAAATACAAATTTAAAAAAAGCAGGAGAACTTATATTAGAAAGAGAGCTAATAGCATTTATATACAATTTTCGGAATAATTGGAATGATAATGTATCTACTTCCATATGTCCTTATTTTTGCATATGCAGTAGTATTTGGGATTATGAATTATAGAAAGATAAATTCAGATTATATAATGTATACATATCTTCTTCGGACTTACACTTTCAACATCATATTTTATGGGAGCAGTATTTTTCAGCACTACAGCAACAACAATAATTGCAGTTGTTATAATAATACTTGTAAATAAGTTTGATGGAATAAAAAATGGAAGAGATTATTCATATTCTGCAGTAACAAATAATAAGAATGAAAATAGGAAAAGAGAAGAAGATCTTGATATAACTCTTTTAGATGAAAAAAATAGAAAAAAAACATATAAAGAAAGGATTATAGATAAGAGAAAGAAAAAGAAAATAATATTTGGAATAACTAGTCTTTGTATAGGTGGTGCAGAAAGAGTATTAGTAGACATAGTTAAAGAACTTCAAAATGTTTATGATATAACTGTATTTACAATATATGGAAATGGTGAATTTGAAAAAGAATTAAAAGGAACAAATGTAAAATTAAAGACAATATTTAAAAAACAAAGAGAAGAATATGGATATATTGCTAAAAAAATAGTTACAACAATATATAGGTGTTTTTATAATATTATATATGAATTACATATAAAAAATATTTATGATATAGAAGTTGCGTTTTTAGAAGGACCTATAACAAGATTATTTGCAAATAGTTCAAATGCAAATAAAATAGCATGGGTACATACAAATATGTCATTATATTATGAA
>ERZ772960.2547-NODE-2547-length-13108-cov-10.637861_pt1 | contig 13108 bp, 8 predicted proteins | sample MGYA00580678_ERZ772960 | MGnify/ENA primary metagenome ERZ772960 (study PRJEB29015, sample SAMEA2737930) | human oral metagenome | biome: human oral; feature: human-associated habitat; material: dental | place: China | collected 2059 ... | reverse complement strand
GATCTTGCCATGCAGTACTGCATCGAGGAGGGCTTTGACATCGACACCGTGAACGGGATATTGTACGAGATGGGGCTGCCGCTGCTCTGAGCGCGTCCGGCAGAAAAAAGCCCCGCCTTGCGCAAACAAGACGGGGCGGAGGGGTCAGTCTTCGAAGAAGTCACAGATCTGCTTGCCGGCGGCGAGACCGGCGAGAAAGGCTTCGACAGCGATTGGAACCGGGAACATCAGTATCACCTCCTTTTGGATCTTTGGGATGGGGTCAGTCGGCAAGGCCGCAGGTGTCGTTGTCGAACATGGGAGTCACCTCCTTTCATCGCGGCAGGGGATTAGAGCCTGAGGAGCAGGTCGAGGAGCGAGGGGAATTCCGGGATCGGCTGACGCAACATCGTTATCACCTCCTTTCATGGCGTTGCTGCTTGTGACTTAGGAACTCTTGGCGATGCGGTAGGCGATGTAGGTGCCGAGACCTACGGCGAATGCAACTGGCATGGGGATCACCTCCTTAAAGTCCGGTTTGCTTACATAAAACGGCGATCTACGGTCAGCGTGGGGAGAAAGACTTCGGGGAACAGAACTTCGCTTGTCATGGCACGACACCTCCTGTAGAACATCAGATCAGGCTGCTTCATTCCGCACATAGCGGGCGTACATAGGAATCTTTGAAATCGTCTTGTCCAGACGCGGATTGCGGCGCCAACCCTTGAATCGCAGAATTTCATTTTCGGACCTCCCGTTGTGAAAGAAATCGAACACGCCCTTGCTGAATTTCTGGGAAAAGAGGAAGAACCGGCCGCGTTCGGTTGTGAGATAGAAGTGGATGTGGGTCTCGTTTCTCCGGATGGTGATTCTGTCCTTCATGGGAACTCCTCCTTTGTATTTGAGCTGCTGTTTTCTTGTTGTCTATATAGTAACGCTGTCTGCGTTGCATTACTATCCAGTTGCAACAAAGCGATGTTGCAGGAAAAAGTTGCACGGAGTTGCAGGATCGTGTCTGATGGAAAAGGAGCAGGAACGATGGAACGCATTACGTACGCGATGGTGATTCAATTCTTCACGCACAAGAAAAAGTACAGGAACGGCGATGTTGCCGAATGGTTGGAACTCGACAAGGGGAGCCTCAGCGGAATTATCAGCGGCAGCAGACAGCTGAAAAGGGATATTACGCGCGGGATGTTTTTCGATCAGGTCTTTGTCGATATGCCTCATCTGTCAAAAGCGAATACGGATGACCTGTACGACTTTCTGGGAGAGCAGGACGCGCTTTCCCCGATGCTCTCGGAACTGTATCTGCAGTGTGAGGAGGCGGGGCGCACGCAGCAGAAAAAGACTTGCGAAGCCTTTGTCAGAGCAGTCCTGCAGGAAGCCGACCGTGCGCGGGAGGATAAAATCCCCGGCAAAAAGATCGGGGGCAGGGCAAAGGAGCGTGCACCGGAAGTCCGCTTCGCCCCGTTCGCCAACCCCGTGATACAGGTCTTCATCGGGCGCGGCGACCTCCTCCGTCGCATTGGGGAAGTGTTGACGCAGCACAGTGTTTCCGTCATCTGCGGCATCGGCGGACTCGGCAAATCGCAGGCGGCGCTCGCCTACGCAAAGGAGGGGCAGGAGAAGGGCATCTACCAACAGGTACAATGCGTATTCTTTGAAGGAAGTCTCTCCGACACCCTCCTGCGCATTCCACTTGAGGGGCTGCCCGACTATCAGGATGCGAGCGACAGCGACCGCCTGAAGGATCGCCTTGCGGCGCTGCGCGGCTTCGGTGCGGATACGCTGCTGATTATAGACAACGTCGATCAGGATCCGGCGGAGGCGGATCGGGTGCTTCTGACTGAGCTGTGCAGGATGCCGCTGCACCTGCTCATCACCTCGCGCAACAATAAGCTTGAGCGTGAGGAGTACCGCATCCCCATCGAGCCGCTTGCGGCAGACGAGCAATATCAGCTGTTTCTGAAGCACTATGGCGTGAACGCTCTGCCCGATGATGAAAAACAGGACTACGTGCGCCTCTTTGAAAAGGTGGGCGGACACACAATGCTGATCGAGCTGATCGCAAAGACCATGCAGGAGGATGTCATGCAGCCCGCAGAGATGATGCGGGTGCTTGAGTCTGGCGATGACAGCGACCTGACTGCCATCGAGTTCGAGAAGGACAGCAGGTGGGGCGCCGATACCATATACCGCTTCGTCGCCGCCCTCTTTGACAGCACCACGCTGAACGCGGAGGAGAAGAACATCCTCGCGCGGCTTTCCTATACCCCCGCACGCGGGCTGCGTTTGCGCCTCTTCAAGGAACATTTCCTGCATGCGAACGACATGGGCACATTGACCCGCCTCGTCCAGCTGAGCTGGCTCACGCGCGACACGGAGGGGCTGCCCACGAGGCACCGCATTCACATGCACCCCGTTGTATGCACAGCCGTCGGACAGAACCTGAAGCCCACGCTCACGGATGTCACGGATTATATGGATGCAATCCTGCGTCTGTGCGCCGAGGGCGGTGCCGAGATCACGGCGGAGGATCAGGATGACCTCCACGTATTGCTCGCGAACATCGGCAAGGCATTCCTCACCTCCTACGATGCGGACGCCCTCCCCCTGCTCAAGCGGCAGATTGCAGAGCTGCACAGGTACAATAAATACGAAACCGCGCTCCTGCTCACGGAGCGTGCAATGGAGATCTGCCACGCGGTGCCATCCGTAGCGGAGGAGCTGCCGATGCTGCTGCGCCGCGCGGCGGATCTCCATGTGAGCCTTGCGGACTATCCGGCGGCGATCCGCTGCTACGGCGAGGCGATTGCACGATGGGAAGAGCTGCGCGAGCCGCCCGCAGAGCAGATTGCGGATGCCTACAACCATCTCGCCAACGTCCAACGCAAGGCATCGCGCTACGAGGAGGCATTGGAGAACTTCCGCCGCGCCGAGGAGCGGCTTTCGGCGAGCGCTACGGAGCATCGCAAGCTGCGCGCGGACATCCTCAACAACATCGGCATCGTCTACATCAACCTACATCAGTACGAGGCGTCGCTGGACTACTACGAGCGCGCTCTGGCGCTGCGCGAGGAACTGTGTGCGGCAGCGCCGGAGAACCGTCAGTACCTGCGCGATCTGGCATACTCCTATCACAACATCGGCACGGTCTACCAAAAGAAAGGCGATGCGGAGGCAGCTCTGTGCTGGCATACCAATGCGTTGCACCGGCGGGAGGAAATCTATCCGAAGAACGACCCTGTGATCGCGGACTCCACTAGCATGATCGGCAACGACTATATACGGATGGCGAAATCGGAAGGGAATCCCGAACTCTACAATACGGCAATGGAATACCTTCAAAAGAGTCTGCGTATACGCCAGGAGATATTAGGACCGCGCCACCCTGCCGTCGCGTGGTCGTATTTCAGTATGGGGCAGATGTATGCGGAACAGGGCAATGAGGAAAATGCACTCGCGTACTACGAGAAATGCCTTGACATCCGAAAGGAGCGGCTCGGCATGCAGCACAGCTATACGGCGGATGTCATCGAGGCGATGGGGCAGACCTATGCACGTCTCGGCGATCAGGCGCGCGCCGACGAGCTTTTTACGCATAGGGCGATCAGTATGTGCGAAATGTCGCCCGCGCGGCGACCTGTGGGGGCGGGGGATTTGCTAGAATAGGGTGCAGTCAAATGAGCGGAAAGGATCGATATAAAATTCTTGCAGGAACATTGAGCTCGTGTTAGAATTGTGTGAAAAGAGTCTGAAAGGGGAATGGCTTTATGAGTGGGAAAATATCTCTGCAGAAGAGCTTCCTCACCGTGTTGGAATCCTTTGAAAAGGAGCCGGCGCTGCGCGCCATGAACGGCTTCACGGAGGATGTGGCGCGCCTGAAGCTGCGTATGCAGGACGAGGTGTTCCGCATCGCCGTGGTCGGAGAGTTCAGCTCGGGCAAGTCGACCTTTATCAATGCAATCCTCGGCAAGGATGTCCTGAGCCACGCCTCGCGCGAGACGACGGCGGTGCTCACGCAGATCGTCAACGTCCCCGCAGGAGACAGGCGCGTCGGCACGGGGCTTGTGCGCCGCAGGGACGGCACGCAGCAGACCATCCGCATGGAGGAGCTGCGGGAGTATACGACGACGATGAGCAAGGCGCATGCGGTGGCGGAGGAGATCGCAGGCGTCGAGATCTATACGCCGCTCCTGCACGCAGAGAGGCCGCTCATGCTGATCGACACGCCGGGGCTGAACGGCGTTGCCTCGGGGCATCTCGACCAGACCATACGTGTGGTTCAGGAGGCGCACGCCTGCATCTACCTCCTGCAGCAGCGCGGCATGACGAAGGAGGATCGCACGTTTTTGCGCAGCTACCTCCTGCCGAATCAGCAGAACTTCATTTTTGTCCAGAACTTTATCGATGCATTCAATCCGAATGAGGGAGAAAGTGTTGAGCAGCGCCTTCCCCTGCTCGAAAAAATGCTGCGGGAAGAAGTCTTTGCGGGCAGCGAGAGCCATACGTTCTGTGTCTGCGGCGTCTCAGCGCTCAAGGAACTTGCAGGGCAGGATCGCAGCATCACGTATCTCTATGAAGACAGCACGGATGAGCTGGATGACGGGGCGCGCGCACAGCTGCGCGCGGAGTCGAACTTTGCGAGTTTCCGCGCACTGATGGAGGAGAACTTTAATGAACGCCGCCTTGCGGAGATCCAGTATCGTGGAACGGCAAATGCAATCCTCCAATGGACGAAATCGCTACTTCAGCGCATTGCACATCGCGCAGAGGAGGCACGCGCCATCTACAAGGTCAGCAGGGAACACCGCGCGATCGAGAAGTTGGAACGTTTGCAGCAGCGACTGAAAGAGGCATGGGACGGAAATCTCGCAGCCTTGGATGGCTTCATCAGACGCAGGACGGATGATGCGGCAAAGGAGATACAGGAAGCGCTCACCGAGGGCGGAGCGCAGACGGAACACGAGATGCGTGAGGCACTTGCCGCCTGTCTTACGTTCGAGGAGATACAGCGCAAGAAAGGGGAGATTCCCGCTGCTGTTGCGCGTCATCTGGGCGCCGTGCAGCAGAAACTCGTGGGCGATGTACAGGCCTCCATGCAGCTCCTCCATCAGATGATTGTGGAGCGCATTGAGGAGTACAGCGGCATCGCCGGCAAGGTCGCGCAGGTACAAGCCCCGTCCGCACGAAGCCTGCCTGCACTGAAGGCAATGGAGTCGGGCGAAAGTTCGGCTGTGGGGCATTGGGAAAACGAGATCGCCCAGCTGCGTACGCAGGGAGAGAAGCTCCGCCGTGAACAGGCGGCAAGAGAGCGGGAGCTGCAGGCGGCTCAGAGGACTGTGCAGGACTTGGCGGCGGAGGCGGACGGAGTGCGGCGCGCACAGCGCGGCGTACAGGATGATATGCGCGCCTTGGGCAGCCGCCCCAATGAGCGTGTCTGGCAGGAGGAGGTAGAGGTTGAGCGCGGCGGGATTTTCGGGGCGATATTAGACATCTTTTCAACCAAGACAGAAACCCGCACCATGCGCGATGACAGCGCCGGCAAGGACTGGGATAAGGACTACCGGGAGCTGCAGGTGCGGCAAAATATGCACGCCGCACGCTATGATGAGATTTGGAAGAAAAAGATGGAGAAAGAACGTCTGCTGCGGCGCTGTCAGGAGAATGCTGCTGAGAACACGGCGCGCATGCGGCGTTACGAGGATGAGTTGCGTGCATATGAAGAACGTCTCAAGGAGGAAAAGGAAAAGGACGAAATGCAGAGAAAATATGCTATGCAGGCGTATCTGAACCAATGCAGAAAACAGCTCAACAGCTGGGTGCATCGCCATCTGTACGGCGCCGATGATGAGGGGGGCGAGGTGCAGCGTCTCTGTGATGTATGGAGGCAGAACTTGGCGGCAGGGCGGTCAGATATGGAGCGTCGTGCCCATGCCATGTACGAGGAAGCGATGCGTGCAAAGCTTGCACAACTCGAACAGGCGAAACAGGAAAAGTCGCCTGCGCTCATGTATGAGGTGCAGGATCTGACGCGGGCACAGAGTCTGCTCGCGCAAGGTGTTCATCAGATGGAGGGAGATTTGGCATGAGCAATCAGTATTTGCAGCAGCACGGAGAGCGCAAGAAGAACCTTCTTGCCCTTCTTTCTGATGCGCAGGAGTTCTTCACGGCACAGGACAGGACGGGAGATGCAGCCGCTCTTCAAAAACATCGGCAGAGCATCGAAGAAGGGCTGTTCAGCATCGTCCTGATTGGCGGGTTCAGCGCGGGCAAGTCGACCTTCCTCAATGCGCTGATGCGTAAGCGCATTCTGCCCTCATTCTCTGGCGAAACAACAGCCACCGTTAATTTTCTGAAGCATAAGACCCAGGCACCGAACGGGAAGAATGGGATTGTCTACTATCGCGATGGAAGCCGGCAGGACATACCGGATCTTTCTGTTGATACGTTGGAGAAGTTTGTTTCGGTCAAAGGAAATAGTGACGGGAAAACGGTTGCCCAGACGATTGATCGCGTAGAACTTTTCCTCGAGAGCGACTTTCTCAAAGATGGTGTCATGCTCGTGGACAGTCCGGGTCTGAGTGGAATTGCGGAGCATCACGAGGAGATTACACGCCAGCAAATCAAGGAATCTCACGCCTCCATCTTTGTATTCACGGCAGAGCAGCCGGGGCGCAGGCCGGACTTTGAGGCACTGCGCGATCTGCGCGCGCAGTGCAGCCGTATCTTTATCGTGCTGAACAAAATTGATGTAATCAAGGAGCATGAGGCGGATACTGCGGAGGGGATTGTCGCAATGCTCAAGGACAATTACCGCGCACAGTTCCCGGACAGTCCCCTGCCGGAGATATATCCCGTCTCCTCTTATCAGGCACTCCTTGCACGCGATCCGGACTATCGGGATCCAAAACAACCGAAGAAGGACGAGGCGTTTTGCCGTCAGATGGAGAAAAGCTCCCGCCTGTCGGACTTTGAGGATCGGCTCTTCCGCTATCTTATCTCTGGCGAGAAGACGCGTGAGGCGTTCAGAGCACCTGTTCATGCGCTGCAGGCAATGCTCAAAAAAGAGGGGGATGAGCTGGAGGAGCGGATCAAGGTCTTGAGCGCCGAACGCAGCCCACGGGAGCTTATCGAGCAGAAAGGCGAGGTGGAGGATAAAATCGCCGCACTGCGTCAACAGGAGCAGGAGCAGTGGAAGGCGCTGCGAACGAGGTTCCAGAGTGTCATGCGGGATATCCTCAATCGGGAGAACAACCACATTGCAGGCATTGTGAACGGGGTCAAGGCGGAAGCTGAATCCATTGAAGATGGTGAGGAACTGCGCGACTTTGCTGCCAATTTGCAGACGAAATTGGACCACGCATATCGTCGGCGGCTTCAGCAGATGGACGACGCTCTGCGCGAGGAACTCCAAATAGTTGCGGATGAGGTCAGCGAGCAGGTACTCGATGGCTTGGAGGAGGCTATTTCCTCTATCCCCGGGATCGTTCTCAATTTCTCCACGCACAAATTCCAAATGACCGAGATGGAGGTGGGCAGCCGTTTGGAGGCGGACGAAGCAGCCTTCGCCGAGAAGCGGAAGGAAATGGAGCGTCTGCGCGCAGAGATGCGGGCGCAGGAGCGGGAGAAAGAGAAGGCGCGCGCGCTTGAGCAAAAAGTGGAAGCGATCAATCAGGAAATGTGCGAACTCGCCAAGCGTCGGAATTTTATTGAGGATTCATTTACTATCCCGGATGTAGAGAAGAGCGTGCGTGAGGTACGGCGGACGCGGGCGCGGCGGGGGTTGTTTGGCAAGATTGCAGGGCTTCTCGTTGGTGACAAGGAGTATATCGATACGGAGGAGCACTTTGACCGTTCGAAGCATGATGCGGCTGTCGAAATGCGTGAGCGAAGGCTTGCCGATGTTGATGAACAGCGGGCGCGACTCCGTGAGGAAATGCGTAAGTATCAGACGACGGAAAACAGCAGCAGGGCATTTGATATCGAGATTGCGGAGCGACGTGAACGTCTGAGCGAGCTTCACAGTGACTATCAGGAAGCCCTGAAAAGACATGAGGAAAAGATCGTGCAGGATGCAGCCCGTGCGATGAAGCGGATTCGGCGCGAGATCGGGGGCTACGCGGAGGAGCGCGGCGAGGAGTTTGAGCGGACGGTCAACGCCGGATTGAAGGCAATGGAGCAGCAGTCCTATGAGGCTGTGCGCGGAATGGTGTCCGCGCGCGTTGGGGATGAGCTTCGCCGCTATGAGGAGCGGCTGAACCAGCTGATTAGTGACAGCCAAGCCTCGGATGCCGAGCGCGATGAGAAGCTGACGCAGGCAGAGGCGGCACGCGAGAAGCTGCTGGATCTGATGAGCCGCAGCGCTGTGATCGAAGGTGAGATCACAGCAGAGATGACGGACGTGATCGAGGAGGCGTGAGCAATGGTGGAGGAACGACTTTTTTCACTGCTGGAGGAGGGCCTGGAGGAACTTGACCATGCGCAGGAGGTGGAGGAACTCCGCGCGTGCAGGGAGCGCTATGAGGCGGGAGAGTATTTCGTCTCCTTTATTGGACAATACTCTGCAGGCAAATCCTATCTGATCAACAATCTCCTGGAGCGCGATCTGCTCCCACAGGGCAGGGTGGAAACGACGCCCCTTTTGACCTACATCCGCTACGGGGTGGAGGAGGAAGCCCACCTGTACTACTTCGACGGGCATGTGGAGACTGTTGACCTCTCGCAGGTGCGGCGCATCATGCAGAGTGCAGATGGCGATGCATGGGATCTGAGCGAAGTGGAGCATATGGAGGTGTTTCTGGACGTAGATCTCCTGCGTCGAGGGATGATCCTGCTCGATACGCCGGGCATCAACACGTTGATCGAGCGGCATGAGCGGCTTCTGACGCGCTCTTTGGCGCTGTCCTCCGGTATTGTCTATGTGACGAGTGGAGCACTTGCCGCCGTGGATGCGGAGAAGTTGGAACTCTTCGTACATGACGGCTGCTCCCTCTCCCTCGTGCGGACGCATTGCGATCAGATCAACGAGGCGGAGGAGCTCTTTGTGGATGTTGTGGCAAACGATCAGCGCATTCTGTCAGAGTTGGGCATTCGGGATCACTTGCAGGACTCTTTCTACATTTCCAATCTGCCCGATTCTCCGTATTTCGCGGGCATTGCAAAGATCCGTGCCATGCTCGGGGGGAAGGGGGCGGATGTACGGGCGTCCCTTGCAGAGGATACTGCGAAGCGTCTGCATGTGATGACGGAGCGTGTGTGCACGGCGCTCGCGGAGCAGGAGAGTCTGCTTGCGGCAGGACAGGCAGAGCGCGCGGCACAGATCGAGCGTCGACGCAATGCCCTCGATCAGGAGGTGGAGCGTCTCGGCATAAAGCTGAAGGATCGGCAGGCACGCCTAAAGCGCGAGGTGCAGGATGCACAAAAACGTATGCATGAGGAGATCCAAAAAACGGTGGAGCGTGCAGCAGAGCAGACAGCGAAGCGCATCACTGCCGCAGGGAAGGAAGTGCAGACCAATGTGCAGATGCAGGCACTGATTGCACATGAGACACAGACTGTTCTGCGCCGTACCTACGATGTCATCAATCATCACGTTGACCCTCTGCTCAAGGAGATCAACGGTGACGTTTCCGCTGCGGACGCAGCACTGCCCATGACGGATCTCCCGGAGGCGGAGCATTATGCAGCGCTCGTCGAGGAGCAGGACAACGAGATGGATGATCTGCAGCGCCGGCTCCGATCCATACAGTCGAATTGGGCGGAACTGGAAGAACAGATCAGTCACTATGACCCGCAGAAACTGCAGGAAATGCAGGAAGAGCTGCGGGCATACGAGCAGGATCTCGTTCGTGTTAGTGAGGAATACAAAGAACTCGGTTCCTATGTGCCGCAGCTGGTAGTGGTCGACCCCGGGGATACCCACGGGCAGAAAATCGGAAAAGCTGTCGGCAACATCTGTGACTGGGCAATCACAGCGTTGACCTTTGCCGTAGGCGGCGGCGCGAAAGCAGCAGCGACCGGTGCTGCAAAGGCGGGCTCAATTGCTGCAAAGGCTAAGACGGCAGCGGAGGCGGCAGGGCGGCTTGCAGCATGGAAAGAGAAAGGTATCGCTGTTCTCAATGGCTATCAGAAGCTGCGGCAGCATGCGCAGCGCAGCGATGCACCGGCAGGCATGCTGGAACGCATTACCTTGGAATACTGGGGACAGCAGATCGGCAAAAACTTTGATCGTCCGCCGCGTCAGGTGGAAGACTACGCCTACAAGAAAGAGTATCAACAGAACAAAGCACGCCTCGAGCAGGAATTGCGCCGCAAGAAGGAGGCAATCTATGAGCGTCAGGTCGAACTTGGCGTATTTCGCACCGAGCAGGCAAAGAAGCAGGCGCGCATTGAGAGTCTGCAGGTCAGTGCTCAGGAGCTGCAGCAGGAGATTGCGCGGCATGAGCAGCAGTGGAGGGAAAATGCCCGAGAACGCGCCCGACAGGAATGGAAAGAGGCGTGGGCGGCATATTATCGCGATCATTTGAAGGAGTCGCTGACGCAGCAGGTTGAATCCTATCTGTGTGCATTGCCGGAGCGCCTGGAGGCGTATCAGGAAGGTCGTTTCCGCCCGCTGACGGAGCAAATCGCAGCAAAACAGCAGGCGTATGCGGAGTTGGGCGACCTTTCGGAGGGGGCAGCGGAGGAAAAGCTCGGGCGCGTCCGCCGCATCCTCCATGAGCTCAAGACGGTGTGCGCGTGATGACCTCGGTACTTCCTCTGTATACGGAGTGGGCATTGGTCGGGGATCGGTCGCGCTACCGTTTTGCTGCATGGCTCACAGAGGTCTCTTATGAGTCGCTGGATGCAAAAAAGTGCAGAATATGGATCGCGCAGGATGTTTCCACACAGGAAAATGCGGAGGATGTCTTTCTCTCGAGCGTCCATGTTCCTCCGGGAATCCGACTCTGCGTACTTCCTGACAGCGATGCGGCATGGACGAAGCAGCTCGCTGCGTTCTCATTCTGCCTCCTGTGCGAGGAATTCCCGTGGCATAAGGAATCTACCGAGCAAATCCTGTACGCGCTGGATGTTCTTGCGCCGCGCCCTGTCACGGCACTCCTTCTCATGAAGGCGCAGCATCGTGCGGGCAGCACGGATCTTGATAAGATCTCCGAGACGCTGGCGGCAGCGCGCACGGTTTATCAAAAACAGGGGCTTATGGTGCTGACGGCGGACTCTACGCATCCGTCGGAGGTGTTCTCTTTGCGGAACTCCCTGCTCGGCAGACATCGCGAGATCTTGCGTGACGAACTGCTGTCCATGCGTGATCGCATGGATGAATTCAAGGCAGAGGATTATGACTTGTTCCTCGCTGCGTGCGACAATCCGCGCGGCTGTTTGGGGGTTGACACAAAAGAGGCGGTATTTTCCTGTCGTGCTGCGCGCAGAAGCGGCGAGAACTGCCTCTGGGCGGCGTGGAACCAAGCCGCTCTCGGGCTGCTCTTTGCGGCAGGGCGCCGGGGCAATCTGCGCGAGCTCCTGGAAATATATGAGAAGATGCTCTCTGAGTCGAGGCTGCCGTTCTGGTCGGATCTGGATGCACAGAAGGATCGTGAGCAGCTTGAAGCTGTACTGAAAGCTGCCTTTTCGGCTCATATGAGAACTCCTGCAAAGTATGACAAGCGCATCGTGTGGGATGCTGTCCGAGGTGAAAGTGCCTATGCACGCCTGCTGCTGGATGGAGGTGCACATATCGCATACTGGAAGAAATATCGGGGGTTTATCACGGAGAGTGCTCGCGTTATTCTGCTGGATCGACTGAATAAGTATTGTAAACATTGGGAGGAGATGATCCGGTGAAAGGGCATGAGACAATGTTTTCCTTCGCCGTCTTTGCCGTTGCCGCATTTTTCTGTGCCGGTGCATATTATCTGCATACGGGGCTGATCGGTGCATTGCTTGCCATGCTCGGCATCGGGATTTGCGCAGCGGCACTTTTTCATCGTGCACTGCAGCAGTATTTTTCTGCAAGGGCAGAAATGCAGCAGGTGCGCGATGAAAAGGAACAGCAACAGCTTCAAAGAATCTGCGATTTGCTGCGGCAGAGTCAGGAGACGCAGGAAAGCGGACGTGTGTGTGTTGCAGAGGAGCTCACTGCCATGCGCACAGGTGTGGAGGCGCTTGCGGAATCCGGTAAAGAGAGTCTTGCACAGATGAACGATGTTGTGACGCTCAGCCGGGATATGTGCGGGGCGTTCCATGAGGGCAACAGACAGGTGAACAGCCTTCTTGCAGAGGTTCTTCCCAATTTATTCTCTGCCCTTGAGGAACGTATGGCGGCACATAGGCAGGAACTTACTGCGAAGCTTGGGGAAATCTCGGAGCATCAGCTGGGCAGTGTCCAACAGCTTGAGATTCTGACCGAGGTGCTCAGGGATATTCTGAATGTTTGCGACTTCAACGGCAAAAAGGCGGATGCTGCAAATCGGCATCTCGCTCAGATGGCAGAGGCACAGATCAAGCAGGACGAACTCCTTCGAAAGCTGGAGGACATCTATCAGCGACTGAAGAAAATCCACAGTGAAACCAAACGCTCCGGCGACGCTGCAGAAGACCTCCAAAAGCCGCTCGAAGCGCTTGGCGCACCACTTTCGGATACCCTTGGGCGCGTGATGCAGGAGATCAAGGCACAGCACAAGGCACAGCAGACGGCGATGGAGCAGTATAAATCGATGACGGCAAAGGATGTGCAGATACTCGAGCAGTTGGCAAGGGCAGTGAAATGACGACATATCAAATCCTGCAGGAAGCCGTCCTCTACGGACTGCTGCAGAAGCTCGAACAGAGACATCTGACGAAGGATCTCGTCTGCCGTGCCATCCTTGCGGGCGACCGGCGGAGAATCCGCATGTTCGAGCGCATGGAAGCCGTCGGGCACGCCATGCTCACCGCCCTGCGCTTTCATGATTATCGGCGCGCTGTGCGCTATCTGCTCGTCTTCGAGAAGCTGTGCAGACGAACAGGGGACTGAATGAGAAAAAAGCATTGGCGTGGACGCTATCCGTCCATGCCTTTTGTTATACTTACGGAAGCACTGATAAATTCAGCACCGCCATCTTAGCGCATCTTTTTTGCCCGCACT
>ERZ772960.2546-NODE-2546-length-13110-cov-7.430640_pt1 | contig 13110 bp, 7 predicted proteins | sample MGYA00580678_ERZ772960 | MGnify/ENA primary metagenome ERZ772960 (study PRJEB29015, sample SAMEA2737930) | human oral metagenome | biome: human oral; feature: human-associated habitat; material: dental | place: China | collected 2059 ... | reverse complement strand
TTTCAGACTGTCCTACTTGATCTTGCAATCTAGATATAAAATAAGCAACCGTCTTGAAGGTCGATAACGCTGCTTTTTGTAAGCCCTCAGGCATAAATCCTATCACAGGAAATCCTATTTACAGAGATTTCTTCACACACTCTCGCAAAGAGGACACCTCGTTCTCTTTTTTATGTACGAACAGGAAGCCGTACAAGCTGTACTGCAGGAAAACGGTTCTGGGCTTCATTTACTACAGCATCGTAGAGCTGCAGCGATTCAGTCAAATCTTCGATGGTAATTGCAAGCGCATAGTCAATTTCCTGGTCATCCTCTACATCATAGCGTGTGTGGAGCTCTAACCATACTTCCCAGTCACCGCCGTGAAAACTTGAGAATTCCTGCTCGAAATGGAAACAGGTATCCCAATCCATACGCCCATCGGATTCAGAAGGATTGTTTGTTATCAACTTATCCTTGCCGTTTCTTGAGTGTAAGGATGCATTCACATATGCGCCAAGATACTCAGCACCCTTGGTTTTATCGACAGGTGGCTGCGTTACACAGGTTACTGTCACTCTGATCTTCTTGTCACGCTTGCTCATATCGAATTGCATGTCACACACTCCGGGCATAAGGAACTTGGCGTGCTGTTTAAATTTCTTATTCATTGTGCCACGGTGAAGGAATGTCACCCGATGCGCCGTGGAGAACATACTCACGAGAGGATTTGCAATGCCTCTACCGTAAAGGTTCCCATAGAAGGCATTCTCATCTCTCGTTATTTTCTTCTTCGATACCTCGCTGATCGGCATCTCAGCACCATGATAGAGAAGAGCCTCTGACATGAGGATATCCTGATTTGGCACTGACTGCGATATCTCAGCCAGGTCACCTGCAACTGTAGGAGCAGTAAAACTCGTGCCCGCCTCAAAAGCCCATTGTCCGCCACTTGCAATCATCATGGCATATTCATCGGGAGGAACGAAGTCCGCCTTTGTCATCGTACCTGCAAGAGAGACAATATCTGGCTTTCGGAATCCGCGGAAACCGGGACCGATTCTTGAGTAAGGTGCAACATCGTATTGACGGCTCAGACCTTCCTTGTGTTCTGCGCCAACGATTGCTCCTACGGCAATGTTCAGCATAGAATCTGCCGGTGCCGCTATACGATTGTCATCGTCCTGCAGGATATCTTCGAGAGAATCCTGGCTGCGATACAGATAGTGATTGCCTGCTGAAATAGTAAACTTTACACCATACTGTATTGCAAGGACATCCAGTTCATAGCCAAGGATGCTTATTTCGTCACCTTGGATAGGGCTCTCTTCACTCGATGAAAAGTTGAATATTTTAGTAATATCCTTGTACCGCAGAACAGCCTCTTTAATTCGGGCGATCATGGTACTGTTGCAAATGAGGTCAGGGCGATCCGGCTTCTTGGAGTCAGGATCAAGCCCACGGATATTACAGTCGATAATCCGTGTTCTCGGTGTGAGAACACCGGTGGCAAGCTGCTCGCCAAGATTCTCAAAGGCTACCTTTCCCGCGACATTGGTGCCGTGCTTCTTGTCACCGGGAGCTGCTCCAGTCGGAACCCAATGTTCGACAATCAGCGGTTCAAGTTCCGGTGGGAAATCCACTCCCGTATCGAGAACAGCCACAATAGGAAGTTCATCAATCACGACGTTCGGATTCAGCGACATCTGCGTCTGTGCAGGAACCGCATACATCGGTGATGTGGCATAGAAACCTGTCGGCGTAACATGACTCACAATGGTGTCCCCGGAAATCTCCTCAAGTTTTCCCAGCGGAATCTCTGCACGAACGATAGGCGTTCCGTCAGATAACTTGTAAGGCTTCGACTGAATGACTCCCTGGTTCTGCTGAATAAGGGCAATTAAGCGCTCTTCCGCACGAGCCTGTACTTCGGGAGCCGTTCCCTTCGGAAGAAGCTGTTCCATTATCTCAACGTCAAGAGGGAACGATGCCTCTTTTTCGAGCATCTCCTTTATGGAAGGAGCCTGTTTTTCTATCGGATCAGGGAAATGAAAACTGTCTATGTACTGGAATTTCTTATTGCTGCGTTTATTGTCGCGATAGTTTCCGACTCTCTGCTGAAGCGAGTCAAACTTGGCTTTCGGTGAAGATACGATAGCGTGGCGAGAATCACGGACGGTGGCTATGGTCATCCCTTCCTGTTCCAGGAACTCACGAAGAGTTTTATTCGAGAATTTTTCTCCCTCCTGCAGGACGACCTCAAATAGGCGGATATCTTCATCACGAAGAGAATCCGTTCCTTGTACACGGGTATAGGCGGATACAATTTCCTGCAGACCTGTGGACAGCTTTGTGCCGTGTTCCATTCGATCCAGTCCCAGGTCTTTGCTCCGTGCCTGCTTAACATTTTCAAGTGTTTCTACATCGTCCTCCGTGATAAGGAGATGAGGTCTGAAGTCATCTGCCATACCTATTCATCCACCTCTTTGCCTTTGGTTATCTTATTTATCTGATAGCTGAGCGTGTTATGCGGCATTCCTATTGCTTTCGCAAGAGTACGTACACTGACACCTTTTGCTTTCAGTTCTGCGGCTGCATCCACCACGCCTGCGCCGTTTGAATTATTCGTCATCTGCTGAATAAGCAGTTCAATCATATCTTCCATCGTGACCGGCTTATCTGTTGTCACATAGCGTTTTGCCGCGGAAATAACCAGTTCCTTTATCTGCGCCACGCTGCGGTTAGCGGTAAGGTCGGTCAGTTTCTGTACATCTACCTCAGTTTCAACGGTATACTCCTTGAACCACCGCTGGATAAGCTCACTGCGCTGGTCGGCATCCGGGAAACCGATATTGATGGTGTAGTTAAAGCGTCTCCAGATGGCGGGATCAAGAAGGTGCTCATGGTTTGTCGCCGCAATTAAAAATACATTCGGCGGCATATTATCGAAATTCTGGAGCAGCGCCGTAACAACACGCTTCAGTTCGCCCATCTCGTGACCGTCATCACGCTTTTTTGCGATAGCATCAAACTCGTCCAGGAAAAGGACGATGTTTTGATTGCTTACGCTTGAGAAAATTTTCCTTAAATTTACGCTGGTTTGTCCCAGGTAGGAGGACACAAGACTGTCTATCCTCACATATGCCATAGGCAGATTCAGTTCGTGTGCGATGGCGTGTGCTGTCATCGTTTTTCCGCATCCCGGAGGTCCGCAAAGGAGCAGACGATTTGCGGGAGGGAGATTGTGCTTTGCCAGCTTGCTGTTATTCTGGCGCTCCTCCAGAATCTGAAGAAGGAGTTTTCTTTGGTTCTCCGGCAGTACAACATCGGAGAGAGCTATATCAGAATGCACGATGTCGTAGAGCTCCAGGAGACTGTCCTTGTCCCTCGGAGAGAATGTGCTGCCGCCTGCGGACTGGACAGCAAAGCCTCCTCCGGCAGGTTGCCCGACATCGGGCTTCTTCATAAGTGTGATATTCTTTCCTTTATATGCATCAAGGATCATACTGGAAACACGGCTGTTTCCTTTCTTGTCCTCATCAGCTGCCAAAGCCTCCACAGCGGTCTTGAAGGAACTCTCGTCCCCGGAGCAGTGGGCAGCGATAATATTTGCGATTAGTTCGGCTTTCATAGTCTATCGATTCCTCTTTCTCAGTCAGAGTGGTGGACTGTAACTTTTAGTTAACACTATTTTCGCTCAAACGTCAATAGGAAACGCAAAATTCTTTGAACACATTTGAACGCCAACCTGCACTTGGCTCAACTCGCGCTTTGTGAATAAGAAATTATACTTTCGACTTTTCGCACTCTACTATCGATTTTTGAAACAAAAAGTGCTGTAATAATATGTGACTGTTTGGTTACTGAAAAAAGGCTGACCTTTGTCGGAAACAAAGGGTTACAGGATTGAGGAGTATGTGTATGATTATCAGCTATAAAAAGTTATGGAAATTGCTTATAGACAAGGACATGAAAAAACAAGATTTGAGAGAGGCGGCACAGTTGAGTTCCTCCACCGTAGCAAAACTCACACACGGAGAGAATGTTTCAGCACGGCGGTCCTCCTAAAGATATGTACTGCTCTTAAGTGCGATGTGGCTGACATCATGGAAATAATACCTGACGGAAGTTCCGAGACAGAAGAACTACCACGGGAAAGGATATAGCTGCTTATGTTTGATTTTGGAAATGCTAACGAAGGACAGAGAGCGGCGATAGCTGCCGCTGACGGTCCCGTCCTCATCACAGCAGGACCGGGAACCGGCAAGACCTATACGCTCGTCCAGAGAGCAATTTATCTGATAGAGGAATGCGGCGTGAAGCCGGAAAGCATCTTCATCGCTACTTTCACTGAGAAGGCTGCCAAGGAACTCATCACTCGTATCACAAACGAGCTGGCTGCCCGTGATATTGTGGCGAACATCAATGAGATGTATGTCGGCACTTTCCATTCGCTTTGTCTGCGTATCCTCAAGGAACATCTGGAGTTTACGAGGCTTCGCAGAAACTACCGTCTCTTGGACGCCTTCGACCAGCAGTACATGGTGTTCCGGAACATCTATCGGTTCAGGAATATCCCGGAGGTCGAGGTTGCTCTTCCAAACGGAGGAGCATGGAAACAAGCCGAGGCTATCTGCAACTATGTGAATAACCTCTCTGAGGAGTTGGTCGCGCCGGAGGAACTGATGGCGGACTCCGACCTGTCCGTAGCGGCACTCGGTCTGATGCTGAAGGAATACCGCGAACTCCTCACAGAAGGCAATCTGATGGACTTCTCATCCATCCAGATCGAAGCCTACCATCTCCTTAAGGACAATGCGGCGATACTCGATGAACTCCGCTCCAAGGTCACGCACATCATGTTGGACGAGTACCAGGATACGAACTTCATCCAGGAGCAGCTCGTGTTCCTTCTTGCCGGAGAACGCAAGAACATCTGCGTGGTCGGTGATGATGACCAGGGCTTGTACCGTTTCCGTGGAGCGACAATCAGAAATATCCTGGAGTTCCCTCAGAAGTTCGCGGACGGTGAATGCCGCATTATTCCGCTTGTCATCAATTACCGCTCCAACAGCGACATCGTTGATTTCTACAATGAGTGGATGGCTACTACCGATGGCTTGAAATTCAAGTTCCGCTGGGATAACTTCAGATACGACAAAAAGATCGAACCGCACGAGAAGACTGCTCTCCACAGCCCTGCAGTCGCAAAACTCGCAGGCGTGGATGATATCGACGAGTGGCACGAGAACATCCTGCGGTTCATAAATAAGTTGAAGGATTCCGGGAAGCTCACGGACTATAACCAGCTTGCGTTTCTCTTCAACTCCGTGAAGCATCCGAGAGTTACGGCTCTCGCCAGATTTCTGGAAGAGAACCACATCAATGTCTACTCGCCGCGTTCGGATATGTTTTTCCAGCGTGATGAGATTCGCTTGGCGCTCGGATGCCTTATGCTTATGTTCCCCCGCTATATCCAGGGATTGGAGAACAGGGGTTACACCTTCCTCCAGCCGGAGCATCTGACCTACTACAGAAACTGCATCATGGCAGCGAACGAATACCTCACGCAGCCGGAGCACTCTGACCTCCTCAAGTGGATACGCAGGAAAGGAAAAGACCATGTCGGATTGACCGGTGCGACGGACTACGCCTACTGTGGCTTGATGTACCAGCTGTTTGAGTTCCAGCCGTTCGCTGGGATTCTCGATACGGATATGGATGTCGGTGTGGTGGATATCCGTCCGGCGCGGAACATTGCCAAGCTGACACAGATTATCGGGAAGTTCGAATACCTCCACAGAGTAGACGTCCTTGATGCCGGAGAATACAAGGGTAAGCGCCGTATCGATCAGAGCACGGAGATGCTCTTCAACCTCTACCTCCGACTGCTCTTTGACGGCGGCATTACTGAATACGAGGACGATTCCGAGTATGCTCCCAGCGGCTGTGTTTCGTTCCTGACGATTCATCAGTCCAAGGGCATGGAGTTTCCGATTGTGCTGGTTGACTCCCTTGCGAATGTTCCGAGGAAGAATACCAACGACCTCATGATGCAGATCGAGGAGCGATACTTCAAGCGTCCGGCATTCGAGCCGTATGATGTCACGAAGTTCTTTGACTTCTGGCGTCTCTACTATACGGCATTCTCTCGTGCGCAGGACTTGCTGATTCTGACCTGCAATGAGGACAAGCGGACGCCGAGCAACTACTTCAAAGACATATATGCGGAACTGCAATCAGTAGACAGCCCCGCATTTGATATAACAGAATTTGATTTCAAACCGATAAAGGATGTGAACATCAAGAATACCTATTCGTTCACATCGCATATCACGGTTTACGAGACCTGCGCCTTGCAGTACAAGTTCTATAAGGAACTGGAATTCATGCCCGTCCGTGCGAACGCTATGCTGTTCGGTACTCTTGTGCATGAGACGATTGAGGACATACACCGTGCGGCTCTCCGGGATGAGGCACAGGCCATCACCGAGGAGAATGTCAGTCGCTGGTTTGACTCCAACTATGTATCGCTTACCAAGACCGAGCATACCTACCTCGCCGGTCCGCAGAGGGATGCCGCACTGAAACAGGTGCTCCGCTATGTGGAGAGACAGCACGGAGACTGGTCGCAGATACAGCAGGCTGAAGTCGATGTTTCCCTGGTAAAGCCTGACTACATCATAGAGGGCAAGATTGACCTTATTCGTGGCGAAGGCGACACGGTTGAGATCGTAGACTTCAAAGCTGAACGCAAGCCTGATATGGAGAGGATGCGGGAAAGGCTCGAACAGTACAGGCGGCAGCTCCATATCTACGCACACCTCGTGGAGCAGCGGACCGGGCAGAAGGTCAGCAAGATGCACCTCTACTATACCGGTGAGGACGGTGGAGTGCCGACCATCACCTATCCGTATACCAAGACCGCCGTGGAAGGCACGATGGCAGTTTTCGATGATACAGTAAAGAAAATCATGAAGAAGGATTTCCATCGCTGTGCGGAGGACCCGAAGGTCTGCAATGCGTGTGACTTCCGATTCTATTGCAGGGGGAAATAACCATGCCGGATATATATGACCCGGATAGAGGCTTAAAAATCAGCCTCACCGATGATGACTATGAGGATTACTAGGATGGGAAATTGTCAGATGATTTCTATGCGAGGCGAACAGACGGCTCCATAGCAAATCGAGTCGATATTAGTCCTTGGGACAATGACGATGATAGTGATGGCAACGGAGATTTGTCAGGCGGAATAGATGCGGGTTCTGCTGCCGTAGGTGCTCTGATTGTGGCTGCTGTTGGTGGCGCAATCTATGGCATCAAAAAGCTCTGGATTGGGGAAAGAAAAAACGCCTGGAGAAAAGACAGAGGTAGCGTATCAGCATCAGGAGACAGCCACGCAAATCCGCGCTACGACTACGGAGATTACTGAGAGCGTTCAAGTAGAACGAACCGCCGATAAAAAGCTGCTGACCGAGGATGAGGTCAATCAAGAGATTATGAAGATAATCATCGGAATGGCGGAGATTGCAGACGGAAAGAAAAAGGTCACCGAGGCAGCGGAAACTCTCAGTAATGCCGGGATATTAGACAAAGCCACACTACTGGAGCGGCTTTCAGATCTAAAGACGTTTGAGGGATTCAATGCCTATTTGGAAAAGAATCCGCAGCTCGTGATGCAGAATCAAACGGTACTTGCCGGAATATTCGGACGCAGTCTTACTGCAAACGGAGAGTATGTTCCGCTTACCGTGTCGGATATTACACAGCAGAAATCAAGAATTGAAACGAATCAGGAGGACTAACTAAAATGGAAAACGGTGAGCAGCTTACTTTTGAGTTTGAACAGAGACCCACGATCAAGGGCTTCCCAGAGCTTCGCTGGACGGGCAAGCGTCCCTACCGCTCTACGCAGTACTATCCCGCACAACTGCGGGAATCCTACGGCGAGGAACAGAGCGGATGGATCAACAAGATGTTCTGGGGAGACAATCTCCAGGTCATGAGTCATTTGCTGAAAGAGTTCCGTGGCAAGATTGATCTAATCTACATTGATCCTCCGTTTGATAGCAAGGCGGACTATAAGAAAAAAATTGACATCCGAGGCGTCGGAAAAGCCTCCTCGGATGCTACATCATTCGAGGAGAAGCAATATACAGACATTTGGACGAACGATGAGTATCTCCAATTTATCTACGAACGTCTACTGATTTGCCGTGAGCTTCTTTCTGACACAGGCAGCATTTATGTTCATATGGATGAAAAACGTGCTCATTATGTTCGTCAAATTATGGATGAGGTATTCGGCCAGAATAACTTTAGGAGAGAAATCATTTGGGATATCACCGTCCTGTCAGGATTTAAGTCCCAGGCTCAGAACTGGATTCGTGGTCATGATGTAATCCTGTATTATGCGAAAAACATAGGGCAGGTCAAATACAACAAACTGTTCCAAAAGCAGTCTAAGAAGTATCTCAAACGCTTTAACAAAGTGGATGAGAACGGCAGAAGATACTTCGATGGTCGTGGTGAGCGGCGGTATTTGGATGATGTTATCAAAAAAGGAAAGCCTTATGGCGATGTATGGGGAGATGTTCTTTCGTACCAGTCTGTGAAGGCGCAGCTTGCCGAGATTGATACCCTCGAAGAGTTGGCAGACTATAATGCCGAGCTTGCTGACGATCGTGTTCTTTCAGATGTATGGGGGGATATTATGTCGTTCCAGCAGATTCCTACAGCTGCCGAGAACAGTGGATACCCCACTCAGAAGCCAGAAGCTCTTCTTCAAAGGATTATTCTTTCTGCAACAGACCCTGGCGACCTTGTTTTCGACTGCTTTATGGGAAGTGGTACTACACAGGCTGTGGCTATGAAGCTCGGTAGACGCTTTATCGGTGCAGACATCAACCTCGGTGCGATTCAGACTACCACAAAGAGACTGCTCTCTATCGCCGCAGAACTAAAGCCGGGACTCAAGCCCGTGACCTATGATATGATTCAGCCGCAGCTCTCGATGGTAGCTGAGGAACCGGCTCCGTACCTCGCGGCGGCGAGTGCAGGCGGCAGCACGGAGCTTTCCGATGAGGAACGCAGCAAGGTCATCGACTTCTTTAAGGCGAAGGGACTGGATACCTCTTCCTTGGAAGAGGATGTGAAGTACACAGGCTTCGAGGTCTACAACGTCAATAACTACGACTTCTTCCGCAATCCCGTGGAAGCCCGCGACCTCTTGATCGCCGCCCTCGAAATCCAGCCGTTCCCGCAGAGCGATGTCTGGGACGGTGAACTGGACGGCAGGATGGCTAAAATCATGCCGGTCAACAGAATCGCTACCAAGGCGGACCTGAAGGAACTCCTCGCTAACCTTCCGTACAAGACCTACGAGAAGCGCAAGGAGGAAAATCCGAACCAGCCCGTGGAGCGGATCACTATCGTCTGCATGGGACACGAGCCCGACCTCAAAGGTGCGATGGAGCAGGAACTGAACGAGTACAAGGTCGATATCCAGATCATGGATATTCTCCGCGACAAGGCAGACCTCCAGCTGAAGCGAGACTCCGAGGCAGAAATCGTCCGTGAAGGCGGTAAGCTGGTCATCCGTGCATTCTACCCGATGAACCTGATGCAGAAGCTCTCCCTCCAGAAGGAGTACGTGGAGGACTGGCGTCAGCTGGTCGACTCCATCATGATTGACTGGAACTACGACGGTGTAGTCATGCAGCCAACCGTGACCGATGTCCCCGGAAAGAACGAGATGGTCAAGGGTATCTACGACATCCCGGAAGGTTGCGGAACAATCAAAGTAAAGATCACCGACCTGCTCTCCGAGTCGTTGGAAGTGGAGGTGCGTTAAATGGCAGTTCAATTCGATCCGAATTTTTCTTTCAATGAACAACTGTGGTACTACTACACCACAAACCGCGGAAAGATTCGCTCCAGATATAATGACCTCACGAAAAAGTTCCTCGCTTATAACGATAGCGAGGAGAATCCCCACGCCTTTCTGCGTAAGCCGCAGTTCGAGGCTCTGGAGATGTATGTTTTCGTGAAGGAGTTCATGAATAACAAGCAGGTCTACGAGATGTTCGATGACTGGCGTCACAGGAGAGACCGCTTCTCTGATGCGTCTTACTATTCGATTTCAAAGGACGGTCAGATGCGCCTTTTCGATGCTCCGACCGAGAAACAGACCGACACGCTCTTCAAGCAGATGAAGAAGTACCGTGAGAACTATCCGAACTACATCTATGCTCTCACGATGGGACTTGGAAAGACTATCCTCATGGCTACCTGTATCTTCTATGAGTTCCTCCTTGCGAAGAAGTATCCGAGGGACAAGCGGTTCTGCCACAATGCCCTCGTGTTTGCACCGGACAAGACCGTCCTCCAGTCGCTCCGTGAAATCATGACCTTTGATAAGACGAAGGTCGTGCCGCCGGAGTATGCCCGTGTGCTTGATTCAAATATCAAGTTCCACTTCCTGGACGAGGCAGGAACGATTCTGCATACGATTGATGATTCGGACTTTAACATCATTATCTCCAACACGCAGAAGATTATCGTCAAGAAGAAGCGCAAAGAATCCACTCTGACCGAGACTCTCTTCAGCGGCTCCGGCTCTCTGCTGTCCGCAGTCTACGGCAGCAACGATGATGACGAGGACGATGCTTGGGACGATACCACGCTGATGGATAACCAGCGTTTCAAGAAGCTCTGCCGCCTTCCGCAGCTCGGCGTCTATGTCGATGAGGCACATCACCTCTTCGGTGCTGACTTGGAGAAGCAGATTCGTTCCAGCGGAGCGAATAAGACGAGCCTGCGTGATACCATCAATCTCCTGGCAGCGAATACATCCATCGTTGCTTGCTACAACTACACGGGTACTCCGTATGTAAAAAATCAGCTCCTCCCAGAGGTGGTCTATGCCTACGGCCTCCGTGAGTCCATCTGGAACGGCTTCTTAAAGGATGCAGACCCGCTGGGCTTTGAGAACGTCAAGAGCGAGGAGTTCCTCAAGGCTGTGGTAACCACATTCTGGGAGCGTTACGGTGGCAAGACCTACGAAGGACTGAATCCGAAACTCGCCATCTATGCTGCGGGCGTGGAGGAAGCTGCCACGGAGGTGAAGCCTGCTCTTGAAAAGATACTCGCTAAACTCGGCATTCCTACATCAAAGATACTCCTGAATGTCGGTGATGCGAAATACACCAAGAACGATGACATCAGAGACTTCAACAATCTCGATGTACCCGGCACGGAAGGAAATGAAAAGCAGTTCATCATCCTCGTTGAGAAAGGCAAGGAAGGCTGGAACTGCCGGTCTCTATTTGGCGTAGCACTTTTCCGTTCTCCAAAATCAAAGATTTTCGTCCTGCAGGCTACGATGCGCTGCCTCCGTGCAATCACGGACGAGCGACTGACTGCCACGGTATTCCTCTCGAAAGAGAACTACGATACTTTGGACGATGAACTCCATAAGAACTTCAACATGGAGATCAAGGACATCAAGAATCCGTCCAATGCCGACCGTCACAAGTACCAGGTGCGTGTTCTGCCGCCGCCGAGGACGATTACCCTCAAGCGAGTATGGCACGAGTACACGCTCCACGAAAAGGAATACTCCGAGCCTGTGGACTTCGAGCTGGCGGATGCGAACCTCTCCAAGTACGCAAGCATCATGTATGAGAGGGACAGCCTTGCCCGCGATACCACGGTCAAGGAGAAGAACATCGACTACTTGCAGGACAACATGAAATACAGTGAGTTCTCCCTCGCAGGTGAAGTCGCACGATATCTGAATATTTCCTGCGTCCTTGCAGCCCGTATCCTCCGAGAAGCTGTGGACGGCATGGATGTCATTCTGGATGCGGTCAACCGCTATAATGCTGTCCTGGATGACTACATCATTCCAGTCGTGTTCCATGCTCTCTTTGACATCACCTCGGAACTCAAGACTGAGGATAAGGAGCTTGTCCTTCTCCGTGAGCCGAAGGATGCCGGATACTACGAGTTCTCCGCAAAGGATGACCTGGTTATCACTGACCGCTATCCGGGATTTACACCGAAGCAGATCAAGAAGAGTTTCCATGCGGACACATACTGCTTTGACTCCATTCCGGAGAAGGAATGCTTCATGCAGTACATTACCAGCAGCAAGGTCAAAGAAGTATACTTCACGGGAATGTTTACCTCCAATCAGGGAGACTTGTCCGTACACTACTACGATCCCGAATCCGGCAGAATCCGACAGTACTATCCTGACTTCCTTGCGAAGATGGCAGACGGCTCGTATCAGCTGATAGAGGTCAAAGGCGATAATAAAATCGATGATGCCGTCGTTAAGGCCAAGGCTACCGCAGCGGAAGAGATGGCTGTGGCAAGCGGCGTGAAATACCTGATGTACGCAGGCAGCCAGATTGTCAGCACACATATCCTGGAAGACAATCCCACTCCTACGCAAGGTAACTTTACTCTCGAAGTTTGACGATGAAGCACAGGGTAAAGGTTCAAGTGCCTGTCGAGAAGCGAGGTCTCTTTGGTATCAAGAAGACGAGAGTATGAAAGTTTTTCTGTAAAAACGGAATAAGGAATTCCTTCAGGGGCTCCTGTGATATACCCTAATCACAGGAGCCCTTTATTATGGCAAAAAGAGAAAAGAAACCCGTCCACAAAGTCGTGATGACCGAAGGCAAACGCCAGATCATCCAGCAACTCCTACAGGAATACGACATTGAGATTGCCGAGGATATCCACGATGCTCTCAAAGACTTGCTCGGCGGCACCATCAAGGAGATGATGGAAGCCGAGATGGATGACTACCGTAACGGCTACAAGGAAAAGACTGTCAACTCCAGCTACGGTTCTATGCGAATCGACGTCCCGCAGGACCGCAAGTCCACGTTTGAGCCTAAAGTCTTAAAGAAGCGGCAGAAAGACATTTCTGACATCGATCAGAAGATTATCTCCATGTATGCCAAGGGGATGACCACCCGCCAGATCTCTGACACGCTCATGGACATCTATGGTTTTGAGGCCTCTGAGGGATTCATATCGGACGTGACGCATAAGATCCCGCCTACCCCATCCTCTACATCGATGCAATCCACTACTCCGTTCGGGATAATGGGA
>ERZ772960.2545-NODE-2545-length-13116-cov-2.657913_pt1 | contig 13116 bp, 12 predicted proteins | sample MGYA00580678_ERZ772960 | MGnify/ENA primary metagenome ERZ772960 (study PRJEB29015, sample SAMEA2737930) | human oral metagenome | biome: human oral; feature: human-associated habitat; material: dental | place: China | collected 2059 ... | reverse complement strand
GCAACCACCTTATGAGAACAACATACCCCGACGCTTGCGTCGGGGTTGTTGATTCCGAAGATAAGGCGGCACCGATAAATTATCCCAATCTTTTTATTTTACAAGAAAAAGATTTTAATTCTCATTTAAAGGCTTTAACCGAAGAAAAAAAACTCGAAGGTCTTATCATCGTTTCAAATAAAAAAAGAGAAACCGTATCGGCTTTAAGCGGTTCTTTACCCATCGTACACTTGGTGCCTAAAAATTTAAACTTAGGAATAGGCTTAAAAAAAGGAGTGGATAAAGAAACCGTTGCCGAGGCGGTAAAAAAAGCCCTCGATTCAATAAACAAAGATTTAAAGGCCGTTAAATCGATAGCTTCGATAGACTTAAAACAAAACGAAAAAGGCTTACTTGAGTTTGCAAAAGAATTAAAAATAAGCCCTGTCTTTTTTTCTAAAAGTCAAATAGAAAAAATAGAAGACAATTTTGAAAAGTCCGAATTTGTAAAAAAGACTGTCGGAGTTTACAATGTTTCGGCCCCTTCCGCCTTCCTCCTAGGAGGCAAAATAATTTTAGATAAGTTTAAACACGAGGGCGTAACCGTTTCGGTCGCTGAAGAGTGATGCACGGAAAAATAAGACAGCTCTTTTCAAAAATATAGATAATCTGATATAATATCCTGCCGATGGAAAAAGATAAATGGAATGCTTTTTGTAAATTTAAAAGCGAGTATAAAAACGAGTGTATTCATTACCTTGATATTTTAGGTTATAAATATAAGGAACCTTCTTTAGAAAACTATGCCGCCCAATCTTTTAAAAAAGAAAATGCTTCATTTTTTAAAGGGAGCTTGGCTGTGCTGCAAGAAGAGGCAGCTCTGGCGGGTAAAACGCCTCCCTATCCTGTAGAAACTCCGATTGTGTATAATCATGCTTGGGATTCGATAACCCAAGATGATGAAATTAAGCTCATCGTTATAGGCGATAATCCGGGGAAAAATGAGCAGCTTCATAAAAATCAAAAATATCTTGTGGGCCTTGCAGGAAAGATTGCGGATAACTTCTTTAAAAAAAATCCTTCGTTCGGAATCGATTTTAGAAAAAATGTTATTATCCTAAACAAAACGCCCATTCATACGGCAAAGACAAAGCAGCTGGATTATATCTTAAAAAAAGATGCGGACGGTTCTTTTAAAAAATTCTATGAAGAGTCTCAAATCTTTACGGCCCAAAAAACGGCTGAGCTTCAAAAAAAACTGGACTGCCCAATTTGGCTTGTGGGCTACAGCGAGCTTAAACCCCGCGGCTTATTTTATGCTTATGCAAATGAGATGAAGAATTTATATGCGGATAAAAAAGAACCGCAAATTTTTCTTTATCAGCACTTTTCGATGAACAGATTTTTGATTGACCTAAAAGATAATTATGACCAAAGTATCAGCCTTGAAGAAAACTTATCTCTTTTAGGAATAAAACATCGAAATGAAATTCTACATTTTTAATACGGAGGAGCTTGGAAACTTATGACTGTAAATTCAAAACCGGTTGTAAATCTAAAATCGGTATTTTCGGATAAATCTTTTTTAAAAAACTTATTTATAATTGCCGTGCCTATAATATTGCAAAATTTTATAAGCTCCTTTGTAAATATTTTAGACACGATAATGATAGGCCGTTTGGGCACTATTGAACTTGCTGCCGTAGGGCTGGGAAATCAATTGTTTTTTTTATTGAACTTGATTTTGTACGGCATAGGGTCGGGGGGCATGGTCTTTACTGCTCAATTTTGGGGCAAAAAAGATTTTAACGGCTTACAAAAAACTTTTGCCCTTTCTCTCATGGTTGCAGTTTTTTTCAGTGCCATCTTTACACTGGCCTGCACTGTTTTTCCGAAAGAAATTTTATCCCTTTATTCAAAGGATGCGGCCGTAATCGAAAAGGGAGTAGACTACCTAAGCCTTTCGGCATTTTGCTTTTTGCCCTTTGCGATAAACTTTATTTTTATGATTACCCTCCGTTCTATAGAAAAGGTAAGAGTCGCTGTTGGGGCAACGCTCGTTTCTCTTTTTGTAAACCTTATACTGAATGCCGTTTTGATTTTCGGTTTGTTGGGCTTCCCCGCACTCGGAGTTAAGGGGGCGGCTATTGCAACGGTGGCTTCCAGAGTTACCGAGCTTATCATTCTTTTTTCGGTAACAAAGAAAAAGAAATATCCCATACTCGGAAAACTCAAAAATCATTTTGACTTTGATCTTAAATTTATAAGACAATACTTTGCGATAGTTATGCCGGTTCTAGTAAACGAATCTTTGTGGTCTTTAGGTATTACCTTTCATCATAAGATATTTGCAGGAATCGGAACATTTGCCTATGCCGCCTACAATATTACAAACACGGTTTCGATGTTGACATGGGTTATTTTTATAGGCTTCGGAAACGGAGTCAGCGTTTTGATAGGGAAAAAAATCGGAGAGCAAAATTATGATGAGGCAAAAACTTATGCGGCAAAGGTTTCAATCTTTGTGCCCTTTGTTGCCGTGTTTGTCGGTGCTATGCTAATTCCGATTTCGTATTTGACTCCGATTTTCTTTAATGTAGAAACAGTAGTCTTGCAGACCGTAATGAAGCTTTTTATAATTTTAGCCTGTTGTTATCCCTTAAAAGCCTTTAACATGTGTATGCTTGTCGGTATTCTAAGAGCGGGAGGCGATACCCGTTTCGGTATAATCTGCGATACGGCAGTTATGTGGTGTGTTTCCATTCCGCTGGCATATTCTTTGTCGGTTTATACTTCTATTCCGGCATGGGGAATTTATATTTGCCTTTTTAGCGAAGAACCTTTTAAGTCACTTTTAGGTCTTTGGCGTATCAGGTCAGGTAAATGGCTCCGCTCGGTTACGGATTAAGGATTGAGAAAAGAAGAACGATCCTTTCATTATGATACAGTATAACACGGTTTTATGCGGATTTCAATGTTTCTTTTAAAAATATACGGGCATCTGCCGTATTCCCCAACGGTTGACATTATTATCAAAAAAATACTAAAATGTTCTCTAACAAAATTATAAAGCGAGAAAAGGTTATTATAATAAAAACAACCATATTTTTAAGGGGCACACCCCTTAAACTACAGGTGGAAATGTTAAATCTTCAAACTTCTTAATACTTTGCTCTCTTTGCAGTTCAAGTTATTTGCCATTCTCTTAAAAATCTGTTATAATCCTTAAAGATAATTTAAAAGGCGGTATGGTTTGGAACACGGCGGGGTTTTGTCCTATAAAAAAAAGGACGAAGTTTTAATCGATTTTAGCAGTAATATAAATCCTCTGACGGCACCTAAGGGCTTAAAAAAGGCCTTAAGTGCATCTTTTAATAATCTTTTGGTTTATCCCGATATCCGTTACCGCTCGTTAAAAAAGATAACGGCTCAATACTTAAAATGCAGACCTGAAAATATTGTTTTGGGGAATGGGGCTGTAGAAATAATCGATAATTTTTGTTCAATGTTTAAACGAGTTGTTTTATGCACGCCTTGTTTTTCGGAATACGGATTGAGAGCTCTTGTTCATAATAAACCGGTTTTGGAAATCCCTTATCTTCCTGATTTTTTGCCCGATATTGCCGGTCTTGAAAAAAAACTGAAAGCAGGTGACCTTCTCATATTGGGGAATCCGAATAATCCCACAGGCTTAAGAATAGAAAAAACGGCTCTTTTACAAATTTATTCTCTCGTACAAAAAACAGGTGCGTTTTTACTTTTAGATGAGGCTTTTTACGAGTTTTGTCCGCCTGATTATGACAGCATAGCTCTTTTTAAAAAAGACGGCTATAAAAATATCTGTATAATAAGGGCTGCAACCAAATTTTTTGCCCTTCCGGGTATACGCCTAGGCTATGCCTGTACCTCAACCGATACGGCCGCCGCTCTTTCTAAAATCGAAATGGCTTGGCACATAAACGCCTTTGCAGAAGCTGCAGCTCCTGTAATTTTTTTTGATAAGGACTTTATAGCAAAAAGCAAGGCCTATATTCAAAAAGAAAGGGATTTTTTGCTCGAAAATATCGAAAAGCACGAAACAAGCGGAGAGATAAAATTACAGGCCTATAAAAGTCAGTGCAATTTTATTCTTCTTAAAGTTTTAAATGCAAAAGATACAGATGCTTTAAAATTCTTTGAAAAAAAGGGAATCTTAATCAGAACCTGCAGCAGTTTTAAAACTCTCGGAGATAATCATATCAGAATTGCTGTCCGCTCTCATAAAGATAATTGTAAATTTATTAATGCAATTAGCTCTAAAAAGTCAAAATAAACATCCCGTATCTGTATTGTAAAATTTATAAAAATGTTTTATAATGGCTTCGGGTGGTATAAAGTTTATATGGAAACATTTGTCGAGGAAGCTTCAACATACGAAAAGTGTATTCAAAAAATTCAAGAAAAGTATGGGCCTAATATAATGATTACCCGCCGCGAGGTAAAAAGAAATGAAGGTTTCCTTAGTCTTTTTAATAAAGAAACAATAAGGTTAAGTTTTAATATTCAAAATGAAGCCTTCATTCCCAAATTCTCGAACAGTGAAGAAGAAGTAAAACCTAAGTCAACTGTTGCTCCCATAAAACCATATTCTCCGGCAAATCTTGCAGAAGAGCGTTTAAAAATAATGAAACTGGCTGCGGCTCAATCGGAAGAAATGGCCGAGAAGATGATGCCCTATATCGAAAAGCTTGAAAATCAAAGTTCTTCTCCCATAAAAACCGATATTGAATCTAAAGAGTTAAAAACCCTTGCAGAAACCGTCGGCAGGCTTGCAGAAGAAATAAGGCTAAAGAATTCTCCATCCCAAGAACATGAAAATATTTCGAAAATTGCGGCTATTTTGGAAGAAAATGATTTTACCGCTAAATATATCCGCTCCATGAAAGAAAAAATATCTAAAAATTTGAGTTTAGCCGAATTAAACGATTTTGAGCTTGTCCAAAAAAAAGTTTTGGATTGGATAGCTTCTTCCATACAAATAAAACTTGAAGAAACAAACAATGATGATTCCGCTAAAAAGCAAAAACTTATTGCCTTGGTTGGGCCTACAGGTATAGGCAAGACTACAACCCTTGCAAAACTTGCCGCCTATTATATTCTGGCTGTTTCTAAACTTGAAAAGCGTTCCCTTGATGTGAGGGTTATTACCCTTGACCAATTTAGGATAGGAGCCGCTTTTCAAATAAAAAAATACTGCGAACACATGGGTATTCCCCTTATCATAGCAACCGACCCATTAGATTTACACAAATATCTCGATCTATATAAGGATTCTGCCGATATTATATGTATAGATACGACGGGGAGAAGTCCGACCGATCCCGAAAAGATACTTGAGATGCAAAAATATTTTGATGAGATAGAACCGGGCAGGATTGAAACCCATCTTGTAGTAAGTGCTGTAACTAAGGCTGCCGACATAATCGAAATAATAAAGCAATATTCCGTTTTTGGTTTTTCGAGCCTTATAATTACAAAGCTTGATGAAACGGCTCATGTGGGCAGTATTGTCAGTGTATTGGATGAATACAAGATTCCCGTCGCCTATATAACCGAAGGCCAAACAGTACCCAAGGATATAGCTCGGGCTTCCAAGCTCGTTTTGTTAAGAAAACTTACAGGGTTCTCTTTGGATTATATCAATGAAAATTTCAATGACGAAATTTCTATAGTATGGAGCTAAGATGACGGATCAGGCAGAAGATTTAAAAACATTAATGAAAAATAAAAACAGCAGTGATAAGGCTGCGCTTTCAAACATTCCTCCTAAAAGGAAGACAAGGATTATTGCCGTAACCAGCGGAAAGGGCGGGGTCGGAAAAACAAATATTTCAACAAATATGGCTATTGCTTATGCCAAGATGGGAAAAAATGTTATTGTAATCGATGCGGATCTTGGCCTTGCAAACGTAAATGTTATGATGAACATAATTCCGAAATTCAATCTTTATCATGTAATGAAAAAACAAAAGAAAATGTCGGATATCATAATCGATACGGAATACGGAATAAAATTCGTTGCCGGAGCTTCAGGGTTTTCAAAGATTGCAAATATGGAAGAAGCCGAAAGGTCAGATTTTATTAAAGAATTGTACACCCTTGCAGAGGCGGATATAATAATAATCGATACCAGTGCCGGTGTTTCAAAAAACGTTCTCAGCTTTGTTGCAGCCGCTGATGAGGTAGTGGTGGTTACCACTTCGGAACCTACGGCTATAACCGATGCTTACGGAATTATAAAAATAATCGCAACCGAAGTTGAAAACTATGATTTAAACCTAAAAATGGTTGTAAACCGCGTAAATTCCGCCCTTGAAGGAAAAAAAATAGCCGAACGCATGATTCAGATTGTTGCCCAGTTTTTAAATTTAAAAGTCGAGTACTTGGGCTTTATTTACAATGATCCTGCAGTTGAACAGGCTGTTTTAAAGCAAAAGCCCTTCTTTATATCTGCTCCGAAAAGTAAAGCGGCGAGTTGTTTGCGCCACATAGTTGCAAAACTTGAAAAAACGGATTATAATGAATATTCAGGCCTTTCCGGCTTTTTACAAAAGCTCTTTGGAAAAAAGTGGGAATAGGTTGAAGTTTTTTAATTTAAAATTAGGAGGTTATCAGAGTCGTGGCAAAATTTAAAATTCCCCTTATATGTGCACTAGCTGCTTTGGCTCTGTCTTTCCTATTAGGGCTGATAAGCGGGGTTCGCTTTTCTACAATACTCTTGCGTTCACTTATCATCTCTTTGATAAGCGGAGGTTTTGTTTTAGGGGCTCAGATTCTTTTGGAGCATTTTGTGCCGGATCTATTTCAGCCCGTTAATGCTGAGGGATCGGCAAAAACAGAAACCGGCAAAAATTTGAATATAAGTATTGACGAACCTGTAGAAATGCCGTTTATAGGCGATGAAGAAAGAGCCGATCTGGAATCGGATATGATGGAGTCTGAACCGGCCGATGAAAATTCGATATCGGATGATACCAAAGAACTAAGTGATGCGGACTTGATCGATGAAGATTTTGAGAGTATAAAGGATGACTCACAAACTTCTACATCAAAAAATAGTGTTTCGAATGAAACCGAAAAAAAACAAGAAGACAATACTGTAAAAGAATTGGAAGAACTTCCCGACTTGCAGGATTTTATACCTGAAGATGAACCGGAGGATGGCGATGATCAGATGGACTTTACTCAAAGAGGGACAGCTGCATTTGATGTATCAACGGATTTAGCCGGTTCAGGGATGGATACGAATACTATGGTAAATGCTATTCGTACTGTGCTTAAAAGGGATTCATAAATTAAAAAATAAAAGGTGTGGGTAATGGCAAATACGGATTATGAAAATATACCTGAAGAAGAACTTTGGGATAAATACAAAAAAACCTCAGATCCTAAAATCAGAGAATATTTTATTTTAAAGTATGCTCCATTGGTAAAATACGTCGCCGGAAAAGTCGGTATAGGAATGCCTACGAATGTAGAATTTGACGACTTAGTCGGTTACGGTGTGTTCGGCCTTTTGGATGCTATAGAAAAATATGATCTCGATAAAAACGTTAAATTTAATACCTACGCTGTTAATAGAATAAGGGGCGCTATATTCGATGAGCTGCGATCTATAGACTGGGTTCCCCGCTCGGTACGTCAAAAGAGCCGCGAAATTGAAGAAACTATAGCCGACCTAGAAGCTCGTTTAGGCCGCTCCGCCTCAAACGAAGAAATAGCTTATGCAATGGGTTTGGATATTGAAGAATATAATTCTCTGCTGCTTAAAATATCTGCAACCAGCGTTGTCTCTTTGACCGATTTACGGTTTTCTAATGATGACTCGGAAGAGTTTTCAGTAGGAGACATAATTGAAGCTCCTTCCTCTTTGAATCCTGATGTAATTGTAGAACGTGAAGACATAAAACGGGTAATAGTTGAAGCTATTAAAGAATTACCTGAAAGAGAGAAAAAAGTTTTAATTATGTACTATTATGAGGATATGACTCTCAGGGAAATAGGAGAAGTTCTTCATGTAACCGAATCCAGAGTTTCTCAGATACACACGAGCGCAAATATAAAACTAAGAGCTAAGCTTTCTAATGTTACAAAGGGCATAAAATAGGGGGGATTATGGTTAGGCTTAATCAAATACAGGAAAAAATGTCTGAAATGCACGAACTGGATTCCGGGCGTTTTTTTGTTGATATAAGCGGAGAAACCCTTGATGAGGCCCTTGCAAACGCAGCTATACAATTAGGGATGCCCGTTTCATCGATAGACTATGAGATTTTGCAAAAAGGTGCTTCCGGTTTTTTTGCTATAGTCCCAAAAGAATGGAAGATAAGAGCCTACGAAACCGTAAAAATAAAGAAATCGCAAAATATCGAAGAAGAAAAGGTTGAGACCGAAGATATAATTGAAGATGGAACTGTTATTAATAAAGACGGAATGGGATATGTTTTCTGTGCAGCCGACGGTATTTACTTTAAGGTAACGGCTCCATCGGGTACAGGCCGTGCTTTTGATATAAAGGCTGCTAGGGACAGGTTTAGGGATAGGGCTCTCCCCATTCCGGAGGACGATATTCTTAATCCCATATTGGAGGAGAAAACCGGAGAGTATGTCAGGGTTGCTCCTTATAAACGAATCCCCGGCAACGATGCTGCAATGGTTGTCAACATAAGCGATGACGAAATGAAGGCCTACCTCTATGTTACTCCACCGACAACCGGAGGTGTTGACCTTTCGGCAGATACCATTATCGCATTTTTGAAGAATAACAGAATAATAGTCGGGATAAATGAAGAAAGAGTCAAACAATTTCAAGATTCTCCCGTTTACCGCGAAGATTATCTGGTAGCGGAAGGTATAGCTCCTCAAAACGGTGCCGATGCAAAGATTATTTATAATTTTGAAGTGGATAATACACAAGTCCGCTTGCAGGAAACCCGTTCCGGTCAAATCAATTTTAAGGAATTGAACCTTATTCAAAATGTTGTTGAAGGACAGCCTGTAGCTCAAAAGGTTCCTGCTCAAAGAGGAAAGGCGGGAAAAACCGTTACAGGAAAATACCTTGAGGCCATTAACGGAAAAGATGTTGCAATGCCCGTGGGCAAAAATACAAAGATTGCTGCAGATGGTTTAACTATAGTTGCCGAAGTAAACGGACAAGTTCTTTTAGTAAAAAATAAGATTACCGTACAAGAAATTTATGTAGTTGAGGGCGATGTTTCAATCAGAACAGGAAATATTACATTCTTGGGTTCGGTCTTTGTAAACGGAAACGTAGATGACGGCTTTGTTATAAAGGCTTCGGGAAATATAGAAGTTAAGGGCTCGGTCGGCAGGGCAGAGCTTGATACCGAGGGAGATATAGTTGTAAGTCAGGGTATCATGGGCAAGGAAGGCGGCGTAATAAGAGCTGGTAAATCTATCTGGTCTAAATTTATTCAAAATACCGATGTTGTTGAAGCCGGAGACATGGTAATTGTTTCAGATGGTATTATAAAATCGAATGTAATGGCTAACCGTAAAATTATATGCCGCGGAAAGAAGGCCGATATAATAAGCGGCAATCTAAGTGCTTCCGAATCTATTTCGGCAAGGAATTTAGGAAGTGTTTCAGGCGGAAACGATCTTATGTTAAGTGTAGGCTTCGATCCCAAAAGCAAGGAACGCTTAAACTTCTTGCTGCAAAAACAGGAAATGGATCAAAAGAGCTTGGAAGATATAAAACTTAATCTGATGAGTCTTGAAGAACTTAAATCCAAACGGGGAGAGCTTCCAAAAGATAAAGAAGAAAACTATAACAAGATGAACGAGTATAAATATACTCTTCAAACCGATATTCACGAAGTAGAAAAAGAAATTACCCAAATAAAAGAATATTTAAATACATTGAAAAATCAAGGCCGGGTTTCCGCTTCCGGACATGTATATCCGGGAGTACGCATAGTTATACGGGATACCACCGAGGATGTAAGAATGGATTGTAAGGCGACTACATTCTATCTTGACAAGGGAATTGTGCGTTACGGAAAGTATCAAGAAGAGAACGAAGAGGATTTTAAGAAGGTTCCGAGTGGCTATTCAACCAATTGATCTGCAAACTCTATATGCTCAAATGGCTAAGGTCGGCAAACAGCAAGGGGCTGAACAACAGCTTGCTTCTATGGTAAAAGATGCCCAACAGCAGCAAAATAAAATTGATGCAGAAAAAAGATTGAGTACCGTTCAGCTTGTAGATTCCGACAGTAATAAAAATCTTAGAATTAATAAGGACGGCAAGTCTCCCGATGAGGACAATAGGGGAGGAGAACATCCCAAAAAACAGAACACGGCTCAAACCGAGCAGGAACTGGATAATGAAGAATATATAAAAGACCCTTCTTTGGGACAAAGAGTGGATATTTCGGGATGATGACTGTTATTGCGATTGTGTTATTGGTATTAAATATTTTTTTAATCTTCTTTTTTTATTTTAAGTTTAAAAATCAATTTTCGGATAGAGCTTCGATAAATAATATAAAAAATGAAACTCAAAAATTGGTGGCTCAAATTGCTTTTCAAACCGATCAGTCCGTTACAATAATGGAAGACAAAATTAAGGAAGTGAACAGCCTTATCCTTGAGCTGGATAAGCGTATATTACTTGCGGGAAAAGAAGAAGAAAAACGAAGCGCTGCCGAGAGAGTTTACGAAAGCCTTGCAGAGGCGGCTAAAGCTAATGCCTTTTCGGGACTTGATCCGGAGGTTTTTGCAAAAACTAAAAAGCCCGTAATTTCAAACGAGAGCGTAAGAGAAACAGAGCGTTCAACAGAAGTGAATAAAAAAGAAAATCCTCCTATCGATAACGAACCTATTAAGATATATACAAAACAGATTCTGGCCCCTAAATCGGGAATTGTCCCCGACCAAACTGCTTCAATGAAGGAACAGATAATTGAAATGGCTAAAAAAGGCCTTTCAATAGAGCTGATAGCCGAAAAAGTTCCCCTTCCCACCGGCGAAATAGAGCTTATAATTTCAATGAATACCTAATTATCTAAAGATTTTTCCTTTAATCTTTTTTATTGCGTCTTTTTTTGATTATAATTACCGCAACAGCTATAATTATAAGTATAAATATCCAAAGATACAGGATGCCGATAATTATATCGCTAAAAAGACCTATTCCTTCCTTTACGGCATTGAGGGCCTTGGTGAAGAAGGAAGGCCTTGCTATACTGCTATTGATAATTTGGTACATTGAAATATTTAAGGTGCTGTAATTTACGGATTTTTGTAAATAACGTAAACGGCCTTCAATAGCTTCAATATCTGAGCGTAAATCTTGAATTTGATTCTGCACTTCTAAAATGTCTTTTACCGTTTTTGCTTGGCTTAGAATTTTTAAATAAGTTTGTTCGGTTTCTTTTTTTACCTTTAACCGGGCAAGTCCGTCTACAAATTCTTCCGTAACATCTTCAACCGTAATGTTTTTATTATCAAGTTTTTTAATACCTATAGTAAGCTCATTTAAAAGATTATCAAAATTTTCTTTTGGTATTCTAATACTGATTGTCTGCTTAATATTAGAATGAAAATGCTGTTCATCTTCTTGACTTATATAGGCTTGATATTTTGTTACAAGGTTTTCGATTGTTTCCCTTGTTCTTTTTATATCATCAGTTTCAAATTCTATAAAACCTGTTTTTATAAGTTTTCTTTCGACATTGCCGTTATCTAAACTTGCAGTATTTATATCATCAAACTCTTTTTTGTCTTCCTTAAAGGCTGAATCGGATGATGCGCTTTTGGATTCGGACATGTAACTTTCGGATCGGGCACTTTTGCCTGTTTCATAAGCCGCTTTTTTCCCGCCGCAAGAAAGAAAAAGATTTAGTGCCAGACTTAAACATAAAAAAATAAAGGCCTTTTTTTTCATCTTATTTATCCCCCATCGGCAAAAAGTTTAACATAATTTATTTTATTTTACAATGGGACGCATTGCCTCATATTAAATCTAACCGACAAAAAAAGCTGTATTCCCTTACAAAATCCGCTAATCTATGATATAATACCAATAAGAAATGTACATCCTTGTACATTTCTTAACTTTGAGAGTTTTGCTTAAGCAAAACTCTCAAAGTTGAAATCACCGCCATCCGTGGCGGAATAGAGGCATAGTTATGAGTATTTCAAACAGAAAATACAAAGACTCAGTGTTTGTTGACCTATTCAGTGAAGATGAAAAGGCAAAAGAGAATTTTTTATCACTCTATAATGCACTACATGGGACGGAACTTAAAGATACAAAGCAGCTGAAAAATGTCAGGCTTGATCAGGTTCTGTATATGTCATTTTATAATGATGTGTCCTATCTCGTTGAGAATAAAATTATAGTGCTTGCAGAACATCAATCAACCATAAACCCGAATATGCCTTTACGTTGTCTTGAATACATTAGCCGCCTTTATGAAACTATCTTTGAATCAAAAGAAAAATATAGCCGTAAACTCTTACACATTCCGAGACCTGAGTTTTATGTCTTTTACAATGGAGAAGAGCCTTTTCCCTGTAATAAAACATTAAAACTATCAGATGCTTTTATAGAAAGGATAGAGGATTCCTCTCTTGAATTGATAGTTAAAGTAATAAACATTAATCAGCAAAATCATCATCCTTTATTAAAAAACTGTCAAACGATGTATGAATACACCGTATTTGTGGAAACAGTCAGAAAATGGAAAGAGCTTGATCCTCAAAACGGCTTTCAAAAAGCAATTGAGGAGTGTATAGCAAACAATATTTTGAGAGACTACCTAAAACGCAAAACTAAGGAGGTATTAAATATGTTACTAGCCGAATATGATTATGAAACCGATATAGCCGTACAACGAGCAGAAGAACGGGAAATAGCCTTTGCCGAAGGCATTGAACAAGGTATATCTCAGGGAACCTATCAAACCAAACTTGAAACGGCTAAGGCTTTTAAGCAGTTTGGTTTTGATATTGATAAAATAGCTGAAGGAACAGGCCTTTCCGTTGAAGAAATAAAGGCTCTATAAAAATCAACTTTTTGCAAATAGGCGGAGCAGATGCAAGGAGTTAGGCAAAAAAGTACCGCAGGCG
>ERZ772960.2543-NODE-2543-length-13121-cov-32.676642_pt1 | contig 13121 bp, 14 predicted proteins | sample MGYA00580678_ERZ772960 | MGnify/ENA primary metagenome ERZ772960 (study PRJEB29015, sample SAMEA2737930) | human oral metagenome | biome: human oral; feature: human-associated habitat; material: dental | place: China | collected 2059 ... | reverse complement strand
TGTCGGCGCATTGGGGTACGGAGGATTCGCATACGGTAACTGCCGACCAGCAGAAATTTGCCAAATTGTTTGCTGATTTGGGGGCAGATGTGGTAATTGGTACTGGACCGCACATGATCCAAAAAGTCGACATGCTGGATCGAGCTGGCGGCGGGAAAACGCTAGTGTGGTATTCAATTGGCAATTTTTTATCCAGTCAGCTGCAAGTTGACGAATTGACTGGCGGCGTGGCGCAGTTTAAGCTCGCCAAAACGAATAAAGGCATTTCAATTTCCGATATCAAATTCCGTCCGACGTTCATGAGTTACGAGTGGTCGCCAGCTGATCGGCAGGCGCAGAATTTACTGGCGCGCCGCAATCTGAAGCTGCAGCCGTTGAAACAAGCGGCGAACGAAACTAAACTGCACGGCACGACGGTTGAAGAACGCCTGGCAAAAGTCCGGCAGTGGCTGGATGGTACAGCTAAAGTAACTGTTGAGTGATGCGCTGCTTATTAGCGGGATTTTTCTGCCGATGATTTTCCTAGTAAAATTGGCGATGCCTGATCGAGCATCATATCTGCTTTTTTCAGCGCCGCTGCTAGTTCGCGGCCGACATAGCGGAAATGCCACGGTTCGTATTGGTAGCCGGTAATGTGTTCCTTGCCTTTCGGATAGCGTAAGATGAAGCCGTATTCATGGGCGTGTTTGGCAAGCCACTTGCCGGCAGCTGTTTCGCCGAAACACGTCTCAAGGTAGCAATTGTGGTCGGCGGCGGCGATGTCCATCACTAATCCGGTTTGATGCTCGCTGTAGCCAGGTTTGGAGCTAAATTTATCAGCGGCCGCTTGCCCGTAGGCGTTGACGTAGCTGCTGTAATAAGTGTTTTGCAATTCATAGCCGCGAAAACCACTGCCGATTTGCAAGTCATGTCCGGCTGCTTTGGCGCTGGCGAATAGCTGTTCGACATCCGGCATAATATCAGCGCGGACTGACCGCTCTTCTTCCGGTTTATCCGGCCGCGAATCGACCGTTGCCAATTGCAAGTTTTTCGGACGATATTTGCTGTTTTTCAGCGGGTGGGTTTTATTGACTAGCCGCCAGATGTGATCGTCGGCGGTATAGTCGCCAGCAGCTGGCTTGACAGAGACGGAATCGGTCAGTTTGATGAGTTTTTTCGCTGGAGATTTACTGGAATTGGCGGTATTGTTCTGCGTTTTTTGGGTGTTTGGCGGCTGCGGCAAATTTAATTTTCGGTAAGCAATAATGCCGCCGCTCGCTAATCCTATCATGACAGCTGCGGCTAGCAGCGCCGTGCATTTTTTACTATTTTGTTTCATTGTGACGCCCCGCTGGCGCGCTGCCAATATGGTGATTTCATGAATGTATTGTAGCGCGAAAAGCGCGGCCATGCCAGCTCAAGCGCTTGCCGCAGCCGCCGGGCTAGCGTACAATTTAGGCTATGGAAAAACACATCGCCGAGCACTATCAAACTATATCGCAGCGCCTAGCGGCGGCCAAGTCGAAAACTGATCTGGCTGAATTAGCACACTATCACCGCACACGCGTGCAAGAATTTCAGCACGAGCGGCTGATTCATCTGTTGGTGACATTTTTCTTCGCCGGGCTGTTTTTAGCGTCCCTGGCGGCATTTTTGGCAACCGCAGCGATGGGGCTGGCGATGAATTGTTTGCTGGGACTATTGGCGCTGATTTTGTTTGTGCTAGAGTTAGCTTATATTCGGCATTATTATCAGCTAGAAAATGGCGTGCAGCGGCTGTATGAATTGACGGTAGCGATTGAAGAAAACCGTCAGGAAGGCAAAATATAGTGCAAGGTGAAATTGTCATCATTGAATCTCCTTTCAAGGGTAGAACGCCTGAGGAAGAAGCCGAAAATATAGCATATGCTAAAGAAGCGATGCGCGATTCGCTATATCGCGGGGAGGCGCCGTTTGCCAGCCACCTGCTCTACCCGCAAATGCTTGACGATGCTAATGAAGATGAACGCCGTATGGGAATTGAAGCTGGATTGCTGATAGGACGATCAGCTGATAGAACGGTTGTCTATACAGATAGGGGGGTATCTCGCCAGGCATGGAATACGGTATTAAACGTGCTGAGGATGAGGGGCGTCCTCCGGTTGAATATCGCTCGCTGTATGGCAGTGATCGCCGCCAAAATGATAAGAATTAGACCTAGTGCAGTATCAGCGAGCTGAGGTGCTTATTTCAATACTTACCGGGCAATGGTCGCTGCCCATTTGTTCGGCGTGAATCTGTGGGTTGATAACGCGTCCGGTGATTTCGCGCGAGGCTAGCCAGTAATCAATCCGCCAGCCGACATTGCGTGCCCGGGCATTGGCCCAGTGCGTCCACCAGGTGTAGGCGTCGGTCTTGTCGGGAAAAGCCGCCCGGAAGGTGTCGACAAAGCCAGCGTCCAGATAATTCTGAAAACCCTCGCGCTCCTCAGTAGTGAAGCCATGCTTGCCAGCATTGGCCTTAGGGTTCGCCAGATCAATTTCTTGATGTGCCACGTTCATATCGCCGCAGTATAGCACTGGCTTGACTAGCTCCAATTCCTCCAAATAGGCCAGCACTGCCGGATCCCAGTGTTCATGACGCAGAATCAGCCGGCTCAAATCCCCTTTCGAATTTGGCGTATAACACGTTACCACCCAGAAATCGTCGAATTCGGCAGTGATGATGCGCCCCTCGTCGGCGGGATTGCCATACTGATCGCCGGTCAGATTGAACCGCTCAATGATATCCGGCGGCAATCCGTCGCGCCAATGCAGCGGCCGGATTTTCGAGAAAATCGCCGTGCCGGAATAGCCCTTTTTGGCCGCTGAATAGAAATGCTCGTGATAGTCTGGCAGATCAATTTCTACCTGGTCGCGGGCAGCCTTGGTTTCTTGCAGGCATAGAATGTCCGGATCGTAGGTTTGCAGGAAGCGGGCAAACTCACCCTTATTGATGACGGCGCGGATACCATTGACGTTCCAGGAAAAGAGTCTCATATTTTTAGGCCTTTCGCTTGCTAATGGCGTCTCGGTATAGCGCCAAGTATTTTTCAGCCATTCGGTCGGGTGTGAGCTCTGGCGCAAGTTTAAGCGACGCCTGCCCCATTGCTCGTCGTTTTTTCGGGTCGGTTGCCAGCTGCTGCATTGCAGCGGCAAAGTGCTCAACTTCTGGCCCGTCAGTCAAAATACTATTGTCTTTATTCACTCCAACTGTCAGCCGCGGATCGCAATAAATAATCGGTAGTCCAGCAGTCGCTGCCTCGCCGATGGTCATAGCTTGCGTGTCAAAACCGTAAGATGCTAAAACGAAAACATCCGCGTTAACTAACTCTTCGGCTACTTGATTAATGCCAGACATGTGCCCGCGGAAGATAATATTGTCATGTCCTTTCGCTAACCGGCGAAGTCTTCTAAGCTGATTTCCGCCGCCAGCGATGTGCAACTCTGAACTAGGAATGTCAGCTTTTATAAAAGCGCGGATAATCGTATCGATTCGTTTTTCCGGAGCCAGGCGGCAAATACTTAAAAAGCGGATGGCGCGGTCAGAACGATGGCGCTTAACTCGGCTAATGGCGCGGCTTAATTCAGGATTAATGCCAGTCGGTATGGCGCGGGACGGAATGCTAATCTGCCCAGTACATTCGGTTATTCGCTGTATCATGAAATCGGCTGGCGCAGTAAAACCGTCAACCTGCGAGGCGATAATTGCCATGGAGCGCCAATCAAGCCGTGCTAGCAGTCCAGTGGCGTCGGGGCTTTTCGGCGCTAGGCGGATCGGCTGATTGTGCCGTTTTTTGGCAATTAGAGAAATCACCGGGCTGATGAGGAGCATGTAAGCCAGAGAACCCCAGACCGCCATGAATGGCTGCGAAGCGTGCGCCCCAGCTAAATTGGCATGAAAAGTATGGACGTGCGGGATGTTTTGCAGCTTGGCAATGCGCGCTGCCAGCGCCAGCCCGCCTCGATCCGTATGGCTATGAATGATGTCAAACTGATGATGGCGGCAGATACGCCGAGCTATGCGCCAGCTTTGTTTGATGGTGCATGTCTGCACTGGCATGCCTGATATGTATGTCGATGGCATAACGATCGTTTCGCAGTTATCTGGCTTTTCTAAGTAATGCCGCGGCGCCATGAGCGTTACTTTGTGACCCATCCGGACCAGCTCGTTAACTTGTACCTGAACTGAACGCCCAATGCCGCCTGACGCCGGATAAATATCGTCTAATATTAAGGCGATACGCAGCGAACTGCTTGGCTTAACCGGCTTGTCTTTGGATTTCATGTGTCAAATTATAATATAATAGGATATGCAAGTAAAATGCGGGCGGCTGGTTGCTGCGGACGAGGCTTGGGATAGATTGTTTGAGGTGAAATACTACCAACTTGTCAGTATAATAGTTTCGAGCAGTTATTATACCGCGATGCTACAATTTAATGAAGATGCTGCTAATGTATAATGAGTTTTTGAGCGAAATTTCAAGTGATTTTATAGATGTGGGAGGTATAAAAACTGCTTATTATTTTTATGACGGAAATTCGGATAAAACTATCCTATTGATTCATGGCATTGGCGGCGACTTTCATGGAATGATTCCGCTGGCGCATTATCTGAAGGATAGCGCAAATGTGCTATTTGTCGACCTGCCGTCGCACGGTAAGAGTCAGTTGATTACAGATGTAGAAATTAGCGATATTGAGTGCTGGGCGAGTAATTTGTTGCCAGCTTTTAAGCAAAGAGGTTTACGGATTAATGAGATAGTAGCTCATTCCCTAGGCTGCTTGGCGGCTAGCAAGATGGAATGTCCGAAGATTTGGTATGTTAATCCTCCGATTAAAACTCCAGTAATGGCGAAGACTTCTTCTGCATTTTTATATCATGTTCGTTGGATAAATCGACACATCTATTTAAACTATTATTTTTCAGTACTGCGCGGCATATGTTTGGTGAAAAGTAAACAAAGAAGTACGATAAATCTAATAAAATGGCTAACGAAACAAACTTGCGTGACGCCGCGGCAATATTTGGAGCATGCGAAGATCGCGCGGGATATTTCCAGAAAAGAGAATATAGTTGTCTCCGGGCAAAAATTTACAGGGGTTATCGTGGGAAAGTTTGATAAAATTACTTGTCCCATTTATCCGTCTGGAGTGAAAATTGATAGATTTGCAGAACTTGACACAGGACATTTGTCGGTGTTGGATAGCCCAGAATTAATCTCAAGACTCATATTGCCAGGAGAATAATTTGCTATACTGTAGCTATGAGTAAGAGGAATGACAAGAAATTAACTGTTAACATGATTTCTGAAAGCGAGTTTACTGTTCAGGGTCATGGCGTGCATACAGCGTATAAGGAGATTACGGACGCGCTGCGGAAAAGAAAAGACGTTGATATTGAGGTAAACACCGATCGTCCTGCTGATATTATTCATATCCAAACCATGGGGCTATATTCTTTTCGACGCCTGATGAAGAAAGGCGGCAAGAAAGTAGTTTCAGCTCATATTGTGCCAGATAGTTTTATTGGCTCAATTAAGGGTGCAAAATATTGGAAACCTTTAGGTAAAATGTGGTTAAAGTTCTTTTACAGGAAGGCAGATTTGGTTTTGGCCTGTTCTGGTATGGTTGCCGAGGAGCTTATAAATGACATGAACGTCCCTAAGACTAAGGTATTTTACAATACAATTGACATGTCGAGATATAAACATACTACTGCGGAAAAGAAAACAGCACGAAAAAAGCTGGGCTTGAAAGATGGCGATTTCGTGGTAATGGGCAATGGTCAAGTGCAGCCGCGTAAACGGCTTGATGTATTAATAAAAGCCGCCGAGCAAATGCCGGACGTAAAGTTCTTTTGGGTGGGAGGAATTCCGTTTAAGAATTTGGGAGCCGATTATGGCGCTATGCAAAGAATGATGAAGAATGCTCCAGATAACCTCATAATAACTGGCGTAATTCCTTTGGACGATGTTCGCGATTATTATGTTGCGGCGGATATATTTGTATTGCCGTCAGTGCAAGAGAACCATCCTATGTGTGTCTTAGAAGCTGCCGGTGCTGAATTGCCAATTGTTCTGCGCGACATTCCTCAATATGACGATACATTTAAGGGCGATGCTATTATGGCAAAAACGGATGATGAATTCTTAAATTTGATTGATATGCTGCACCGAGATAAGCAGGCGTATAGTGAGGCACAGCGCGGAGCTAAACGGATTGCGAAGAGATTTGACAGCAGTGCTGGTGCTGAGCGGTTGGTCGAGTTTTATCGATCTTTGCTATAAATGGTATAATGAGACTATGAGGATAGGACTTTTTACGGATAGCTATAGGCCGTCTATCAATGGTATCGTTTATGTGGTCGAGTCGTTAAAGCGCGAGCTAGAGGCTTTAGGGCATGAGGTCTATGTCTTTTGTCCGGCGAAGTCTATTAGTCCTGCTAAGCAAGCTGAGCTGCTTCACGAAGACGATAACAGCCGGATTATCCGTTTTCGCTCAATTAAGGGCGCGTTTTTTGACGATTATGATACGTCAGTATTCTTCCCTCCGGTGGTGCAGCGCCAAATTGCTAATATGAATCTGGATGTTGTGCATATTTTTACCCCTTCGCAAATTGGACTGTTGGGTGTAAAGGCGGCAAATAAAAATAATATTCCGCTCGTTGTTCAACATTGTACTGATTTGTATGAATTTGTTGACCATTATCCAGCGGTTTTGCCGGGAGTCTTGGCTCTGGCGGGAATTATTTTTCCGCTATCTGTTAAGTTGAATGGCCAGGATTTATTAGAGGTGGCCAAGCTGTACCGTCCGCGCAACGGCGTGACGAAGTGGAACAAGGATATTATTGAACGCGTCGTTACTATTTTATATAGCAAGGCGGATGCCGTTATCGCGCTGTCGCGTAAAAGCCGCGACCAATTGCAATCTTGGCAAACGGAAGATTACAGCTATAAGATTACTTTAATGCCAAACGGCGTTAACGCTTTGCCGAAACCGAAGATAGAGCGGATAAAAGAGTTTAGAGAACAATGGGGTTTGCGTAAAACGGATGAAGTATTTGGTTTTGTGGGGCGCTTAGGCGAGGAGAAGAATTTGCCGATTCTCATTGAGGCGTTTGACAAGTTTATCGCGTCAGCCCGGCCGAAGTCTAAGTTGTTGTTTGTCGGCGACTTTGAATATCGTCAGACTTTGGAAAAAATGGCTGCGGAAACGAACTTTGCGGATAGGATTATATTCACCGGAGCTATGCCGCGCGAAGATTTGGGCGTGGCATATGAAGTGATGAAGGTGTTTACTTTTCCGTCGTTAAAAGATACTCAGGGCTGGGTTCTTCATGAAGCTGCGCACGCCGGTAAGCCAATAGTTATCATCGATACGGAAGTTTCCGAGGTTGTAAAGGATGGAATTAATGGCTATTTCGCAGAAAATACTCCAGAAAGCGTGGCTGAAAAAGTAATCTCAATTCTAAAAAGCCCGAAAAAACAGGCGGAATTTAACGCTGAAAGTAAAAAGCTTGCCCGTAAATTTACTGAGCGCAGCCAGGTGAAGAAGCTCGAAAAACTCTACCAAAGCCTGATTGAGACGCGGAAAAATTTGGAATAAGTCGAGGACAGCACCTTCAGAAAATACCGGGATTTTCTGGCAAATTTATCTGTTGGCGATGAGCCGCCTGGTTTCTCTGTCTTGGTCGCGGCGTTTGATGGTCTCGCGTTTGTCGTAGGCTTTTTTACCTTTGCCAAGGGCGATGATAATCTTGATAAATTTGCCGCCAGTCAATAATTTCGTCGGTACGATGGTCATGCCCTGCTTTTTCGCCTCGGTAAAGTTTGCTAATTGCCGTTTGCTGACTAATAATTTCCGCGCCGAGGTGTCGACGCTGCGAGTATTTGCTTGTCCGCGCTCGTTTAGCCGCAGCGAAAAACTGGCATTGTTCAGCCATAGCTCGCCATTTCTCAAACTGACGAAAGCACCCTTCAATTGAACGTGCCCTTCCCTGGCGGCGCGTACTTCCATTCCTGTCAAAACCAGCCCGGCAACTATTTCCTCGCCTAATTCATAATCAAACCTGGCCCGGCGATTGACGATTGCAGGCGTATTGAGCTTTTTCGTTTTGGCGCTAAGTTTTTTAGCCATATGGTGATTATAACAGGTTTTAATAGAGCTTGCTGCTGTGTTTGCGGTTCGGTGTTAGGAGGAACCGTGTTAGCTAGGTCTGAGCGTCCGCAGAAATCCCGATGGTATAGGCTGGCAGTCTGGCAAGCGGACCACAGTAATTCCTGATGGCGTCTGCTCGGTTGATGCTGAATTAGACTTGTGGGTTTTTGACGTTACCCCAGGAGACCTGCGGCGGTGCGTACGATCTTCTTTATTTTTGGTTCTGGCGCGCATGTCTGGCGACACTGCCAATCCTCCAAGCACTACATACAAATCCTTGCCTTCTAATCTTTCTGCCGCATATTCATTTAAGCTGTTTTCGGGCAGACCGATACCAGCGGTAGCGATCGGGATGTAGGGTTCGGCGCCGGATGATATAATCTGCCAGTACGTATGTCTATCTTTTTTGTTGTAACAATCTTGAAGCAGTTTGGCTATTTTTCGTTTTTCTTCGGATAAAATTTCGTTAGGGTCTTCAAATGTCAAACAGATAAGTTGTTCTGTAGCTTTTGCTATTGTATGCAAACCAGTCACTCGAAAACGGAGTGTTTGTTGCGCTGATTCTATTGATTCTGGTTTTGGGAATATAGAATAATGAAGCGATGGACATTCTTGTCTCTGTTTAATTATAGCGCGCAGTCCGTCCTTGGAGGCTTTTGTTGATAGGATCTCTGGTAATGCTTCCCTGATACCTTCCGTTAGGCGTCCGCAAACTTCCTTCGGATTCTTGATAGGACGGTAAAAGGCTGGTTGACGTGCTAGTTTCATATAAATAAAGATGATAGTAGTAGATTCATGAATTGTCAATAGCAGGCGGTCAGGCAATTTTTATTTAGGCAATACTAGGCGGTTCCGGGTCGGTGTTGTTTTCCGCGCTAGATTTCGGCTTGTTTTCTTCCAAATATCGTAGGGCGCATTTCGCTATGAGCCTAGAGTTTCGAAGAATTGGATGTCTAGAAAGCCCAATATTTCTTTCAAGTTCTTTGCGGACGCTCGGGGTGTTCAAAGCTTCGGCTGCCTTGGAGTCAAGTGCTACTAGTGCCATTACCAATCTTCCTAACTCTATTGTGCAATTATTTCTGGGACTGTCATCTAATTTCTCGTGCGCTTTAGTTAATAATTCGGCAATGGTTTTGGCAGCTTCTTTTTTATCAATCTTTTCGTGTTGCGGATCACTGCTGTGCTCCTTTTCTTCTCCTGCGAGAACTTCACTAATTAGTTCGCTAGCTTGCTGGCGGAGGCTGGTTGGTGTACTCGGAAACTCGATAATTTATGCGCCTTGAGGTTGTTCTTCTAACGAGGCGTCCGAATCTTCATCGCCGCTTTGTTTGTGGTGTGTGTCTGGGAATTCAACTATACGTGCGCTTGGGGGTTTTGGAAGTTCCGGGTTTTTCGGTTTATATTGTCTGAACAATTGAACGATCTTTGCATTTTTATGCTCTGGCGGCTTATCCATCTTTTTATTATACTATATTTATCGCTAAATTACAATAGCATTTGAAATTCTCCTCTGTTATAATAAAGCGGATGATAGCCGATATTCACATCACCGAGAAGAGTTTTGGCGACAAGACGTTGATGCGCGACGTCAAGTTTAGCGTGGACGACGGCGAGAAAATTGGCGTGGTCGGCCGCAATGGCGTTGGCAAGTCGACACTGTTTGGCATAGTGGCGGGCACGGACAGCGATTATACTGGCGAAGTGATTTTTCGCCGCGGCATCACCGTGGCCAGTACGGCGCAGGAGCATCACGGCTTGGGCGATCAGACGGTGCTGAGCTATATCTTGGCGGGGCTGCCAGAATATGCGAGCTTAAAGAAAATCATTGATGAGTACCCCGAGACTATGGGCGATAATATGCGTAAGATTGAGGAGTATACACAGGCGCTAGAGCGGTTCGATCAGAAAGGATTTTACCAGATTGAGGAGAAGATTGGGCGGGAGCTCGATAATTTTCAGCTGAGCGGGTGCGGCGGCCGGCCGCTTGGTTTTCTGTCCGGCGGTCAGAAGCGGTTGGTGGAGATCGTGAAGATTATGCATTCGGGGGCGCATTTGGCGCTGATTGACGAGCCGACCAATCACATGGATTATGTGACCAAGCAGCAATTCATCGACTGGATGAGTTCGCAGCCGCGCCAGGCCATGCTGATCATCACGCACGACCGCGATGTGCTGGGTCGGGTGGATCGGATCATCGAGCTTAAAGACGGCCGAGCGGTCAGCTACCGCGGTAATTATGACGCTTACCTCAAGCAGAATGCTCAGGCGACGGCGGCGGGTATGAATAATTTTGAGCAAATTGAGAAGCGGATGGTTAACCTCAAACAAAAGGTGCTGGATTATCAGCGGTTGAAAGAAAAGTCGCGCAACCCTGGCGCTATCCAAAAGTTCAAGCGGCTGGAAAATGAGGCGCGGGCCGAACTGGCGGAATTATCAGAGATGGACAAGCCGACGTTTTGGATTGACAAGGAGTCGGCTGGGCAGCTTGATTATAAATCGGCTGAGCGCTACGGCAAGTTCAAGGCGCGCAATATTCGGCTATCGATGAAGGACGCGGCCAGCCGCAGTCAGCATGTGCTGGTGCGAGTTGAGGATGCGGCAGTTGGGGTTGGCGAGCGGCTATTGTTTGAGGGCGTGAATATTGATCTGCGTGAGGGTGAAGCGGTGGAGCTGCGCGGCCGTAATGGTGCTGGTAAGACGACGCTGATTCGGATGTTGTTGGCAAGCGGTGGTGCGGCTCGCCCGTCTCACAAACATCTTTCTCTTCAGGCCCGCGCGCCTGCCGCCCCTATCCTCTATTCTGGTAGTATCTTCCTCGATCCGCAGGTGCGGGTGGGCGTGTATGAGCAGGAGATCGATGAGCGGTATTTGGCGGATCCATTGGAGGCGGCGATTGAGAAATTATATCTTGGCCGTGACCTGCCGATTTCTGATACGAAAATTCGCCAATTGCTAGCTGATTATCTGTTCACCGAAGCAGATCGAATGACGCCACTGGCGCGCCTGTCGGGTGGCCAGAAAGCTCGCTTTCAGATCATTGCTATGCTGGCGAATGACCCGCAGCTGCTGATTTTGGACGAGCCAACCAACCATCTTGATTTACCAAGCATTGAGGAGTTGGAGACGGCACTGGCGAAATATACTGGCGCCATCCTGTACGTCAGCCACGATAATTATTTCCGCCAAGAAATTGGCGGCGAAGTGGTGCAAATCGGCGCAGCTTGAGTGATTGAATAAGCCAATTAAAATACCGCGAGAATAAAACCCCGCGGCATCTTAAGTCTCAAAAATTATTCGGCAATCAAACCGTTTTTTCGGAGCGCATCCTGAAGCTTCGGCCGGTCGAATCCCAGGATGACCTCACCGCAAACATCAGTCACTGGCACGCCTTGGAAATTGCCGCCGTTCTTGCTGAGCAATTCTTCTTTGGCGCTTGGATCAGCCTCGATGTCTTTCGCGACAAAATCAATGCCGAGTTTTTTCAGCCATTCCATCTCCGTATGGCAGAATGCGCACCAGCTGGTGCTATAGACGGTGACCTTAGCACTTTGGTCGCTTGCTGCTGCGTCGTTCTGGCTGTTTGTTTGATTGTCTGTCGTTGTTTTATCGTCGCTCATAAATTCCCTCCTTAGGTATTTTATCTAAGTATAGCATATTGTTTATGGTTGGCGGTTAATGTACAATGAAATTATCGGGGTGCCGCTTAGACGTTAAATGCCATCCCCTGCACCACTCGCATTGGTATGTTTGCAGGTGTATTCTGGAGTTGAGTAATTCTTGGGTTTCGGCGGCGGATTTGGCTTGTTGTTCAGAGGTGAAGCGGCGTTTTTGCCGGCATGCGGAGTTGATAGCGACGCCTGGAGATTTTATCGGCTCAGGCGGCGTTTTTTGGCGGTTTTTCGGGTAATTTCGGCGCGGCATCTTGCCAAACAGTATAGCAGATTGATATATTAATAAGTAATGGCGAAAAAGACTCATGTTAAGACTGGCAAAAAAAGCGAGGCGGATGCATCTGTATTGATGATGAAAGCTGTTGCCGGAACGACGTGGCGAATGTTTGTGCCGACGATCGGTTTTACACTGGTTGGGTTGGCGGCTGATTATTGCTATGGGACGAAACCGTGGCTGATGGTCGCCGGGATTTCGCTGGGGTTCGCTGTGTCTTTTAGCTTGGTGTGGTTACAAGTTGCTCAAATTAGGCGTCAGGAGTCAAAGAAATGATAGATATTATGGCAAATGCCAGCCTGCATGTTTCAGTAAAAGCCGACGAGATTTTTACTATATTCGGCTTTCCGGTTACTAATTCGCACATGCTTGGCGTAGTTGGTTTGGTTGTGTTGATGTGGCTGATGTTCCGAACGCGCGCGGCAGCGCTGGGTAAGAAAAAGCCTACTTTTATGACGCGCCTGATGAACTGGACGTTTGATGGGTTATATAAAACGGTTGGCCAGGTTATCCCTGACCAGAAATGGGCGCGTAAAGTGGCGCCGCTGTGTATTACGATTTTCTTTTTCATTGTGGCGCAATATTGGCTAGGGTTGCTGCCGGTCGTCGGTCCGATTACTATTGGTGAACATCACACTCCCCTGTTCCGCGGCGGCGTAGCGGATCTTAATATGACGTTTGGACTGGCAATTGTAACGATTGTGGCAGTGCAGGTTTACGCTTTCAAATATCTGGGTTTTAAGGGAAATATGGGCCGTTATTTTGTGAATCCTTTGAAAGATCCGATTATGTCTTTCGTTGGCATTCTGGAGCTGGTGGCGGAATTTTCGCGGATGCTTGGCTTGAGTTTCCGGCTGTTTGGCAATGTGTTTGCCGGCGAGATTTTGCTGGCGGTTATCGCGTATATGGCGAAACTGGCGTCGCCGGCAGCGCTGCAGCCGTTCTACCTGTTTGAGCTGTTTATCGGCGGTATTCAGGCGTATATTTTCTTTATGTTGTCAACTGTATTTATTTCCCTGG
>ERZ772960.2539-NODE-2539-length-13128-cov-7.410923_pt1 | contig 13128 bp, 12 predicted proteins | sample MGYA00580678_ERZ772960 | MGnify/ENA primary metagenome ERZ772960 (study PRJEB29015, sample SAMEA2737930) | human oral metagenome | biome: human oral; feature: human-associated habitat; material: dental | place: China | collected 2059 ... | reverse complement strand
TTTAGCACTTTCTTGGATGAAGTATACACTATTGAAAATGTTTCTTAATTAACTTACTGTTCAACTTGCTCTTGCAATTCACGCAATAAAAAAAAGGGGCTGTTGCACAAAGCTAGAAAACTTCGTGCAACAGCCCCTTTCCGTCAAAGCCGTATGGCTCAGTAGTTCTGTACAAGCTGCTGGAAGAAGGACTGCGGATGCTCACAGACCGGGCACTTCATCGGTGCCTTCGGGCTCTCGCAGACATATCCGCAGTTGAGGCACTGCCATATAATCTTCTCATCGCGTGCAAACACCGTGCCCTCATCCACCTTCTGCAGGAGGAGCTTGTAGCGGGCATCGTGCTCCTTTTCGATCTTGCCGACGGCATCAAAGAGGCGTGCGATCTTGTCGAACCCCTCCTCGCGCGCCACACGCGCAAACTCTGGGTACATGCTCGTCCACTCCTCGTTCTCCCCAGAGGCGGCATCCGCAAGGTTTGCCTTCGTATCGCCGACACCGTGCACGAGTTTGAACCAGATCTTTGCATGTGCCTTCTCGTTGACCGCCGTCTCGTTGAAGATGTTCGAGATCTGCGTGTAGCCGTCCTTCTTCGCCTGCGACGCGTAGTAGAGATACTTCGTGTGCGCCTGCGATTCGCCGGCAAATGCCGCCCAGAGGTTTTTCTCGGTCTGTGATCCCTTGAGTTCCATAATGCTCTCCTTTGCTAAAATAAATACACAAAATATATCAGTCGACGCGGATGCCGTCCCTCTATGCCTTGCTCAGGGGCACAGACAGCATTTGCTCGACGCGATGGCTGGGAGAGGCAGTAATTGCCCCAACACTCCACCGCTGATTATCTTATCAACGTTTGACTAGAATATCAACGATCTCGTCAATATTTTTCTTGCCGAAGTATAGTTTTTCATCCACAATCATGCAGGGAACACTCATGATTTTATACTTCTCCTTTAGCTCGGGGAAGTAGCGGATATCATAGATGTCCGCACGTACGTCCGCACGCTCTGCCGCAATCCGCTGTACAGCGGCGACCACATCGGGGCACATCGTACAGGACAGGGACATGAGTACCTTGACATCGGCGGGCGCAGAAATCTGCTCCATCTTCGCTCGCGTCTCGTCACGCAGCTCCTGACCTGGCCCTGCTACATTGTAGAGTGCGAGAATGAAGGAGTTGAACTCATGTCCGCCCGGAACGGCGTGGAACGTGATGCCGCTCGGTGTTCCGTCGGCATGCAGGAACTCGATGCCCGGCGCACCGTTTGCATCGTCTCGCTCCTCATAGCTGACCTTGTCCGTAAGTCCAGCAAACTCATCCATAAAGCCGCGCAACTCACGCGAGAGATCGCCGTCATCATAGTGTCCGATGATTTTGACCGTATTCTCAAATTTATCAAAGACTGCCTGCAGCTGCTCACGAATCTCGGCGGAGATAAAGTTCGTTTCATTCCCCTCAGACGATTCCTTTTCAATGGAGCTCTTGCGCTGCTCAAAACGCTTTGCATCCACCTCGGCACGCGCAAATGCAGGCAGGTTCAGACGGTCATGGAGAGCTGCTGCATGGCGCTCTGCCGCAACCGCAGAGACCGCACCGTCCGAGACAGCCGTTACCACCTGACGGAGTGTCTTGATGCAGACATCGCCCGCTGCAAAGACCCCCTTGACATTCGTCTCCTTCTCCTCGTTCGTTATGATATAGCCCTGCTCGTTCAGAGCCACCTGATCGCGGAAGAGTCCCGTATTCGGCACATAACCTGCGAAGACAAAGACGCCGAACGTCTCTCCTTCCTTCGCCATGTAGTGTTCAATCTTGCCCGTCACCTCATCGCGGAAGTCGGCGTAGGAAATCATCGTCTCTCCGCCGACGCGCTCTACCACTGTATTGAAACGAACCTTGATGTTCGGATAGTTTGCAAGCGCGTCCACTGCCGTCTGCGGTGCACGGAATTTATCGCTGCGCACAAGGATCGTGATCGATTTGCCGTAGCGTGAGAGGAACATGCTCTCCTCCACCGCCGCAAGTCCGCCGCCAATGACAAAGATGTCCATCCCCGTAAAGAACTCGGCATCACAGGTCGCACAGTAGGCAACACCACGCCCTTGGAACTTTTTCTCACCGTAGAAGCCCACCTTGCGCGGGTTTGCTCCCGTTGCAAGGATGACACTGAGCGCCTCCACCATACCCGCCGTCGTCTCAAGCTCCTTGATGTCCTGATCGAGCTTCAGGCCGATGACCTCTGCCTCGACGAACTCCGCGCCAAAGCCGCGTGCCTGCTGCTCCATCTGCGCCGCGAGTTCGGAACCGCTGACCTTCCCCGTGCCGGGATAGTTCACGACATCGGCGGTAATCGTGATCTGTCCGCCGACCTTCTCCTTCTCGATGACGAGCACCTTGCATTTTGCACGCGCCAGATAGATCGCGGCAGAAAGGCCTGCCGGGCCGCCGCCGACGATGACGGCATCATACATTTTGTCCACCAAATCACCTCGTTTACGTTTCATGGGGAACTACCGACGAATCGGCACCTCCATAGGAAAAGCACTTCGCGCGTGCTGCCGCGAAGTGCCCTTGATACCGTCTTAGAGTTTGCCGACGAGGTCGAAGGTCGGCTTGAGGGTTTCATCGCCCGGCTTCCAGCGTGCGGGACAAACCTCATCGCCGTGCTCTGCGACGAACTGGAGTGCCTGCACCTTGCGGAGAAGCTCCTGCGCATTGCGGCCAACATTGCCCGCGCTCACCTCATAGGAAACGATCTTGCCCTCAGGGTTCACAACGAACGTGCCACGCTCGGAAAGACCGACATCCTCAATGTAGACATCGAAGTCGCGTGCGAGCTTTGCCGTCGGGTCTGCGAGCATCGGATACGTGAGCTTACCGACGCGCTCAGAACTCTCATGCCATGCCTTGTGAACGAAGTGGGAGTCACAGGAAACAGCGAAGATCTCGCAGCCAAGCTTCTGGAACTCTGCATACTGATCCTGGAGGTCAGCCAGCTCCGTCGGGCAGACAAACGTGAAGTCCGCCGGATAGAAGAAGAACACGCTCCACTTGCCCTTGAGATCCGCCTTCGTGAAGGTGACGAAATCGCCCTTTGCGTCTCCTTCCTTCTTCAAAAAAGCCTGTGCCGAAAAATCGCTGATTTCCTTGTTGATGAGTGACATTGAATATCCTCCTTTGATGAAAACCAATCGTCCTCCTGTCGGACGATTGCGTGTGTCCTTATGATGGATGTATCATAGCACATGAATTTTTTCATGTCAATAGAAATTTATACTTTTTAATAACTGTTTTTATTTATATAGATGTCGTGTCAAAAAGTCCCATGATCCAAAAAAAAGAACCGCCATCACAGCGGTTCCTCTCTCAAAGCCTCATCTTGAAATCATCGTAGCCGAATTCACGCACAATCTCCCACTCTCCGGAGGGTGAAACGGCAACGATGTTCGGCAGGGGCATTCCGTTGAACGTATTGTTCTTCACCATCGTATAGATCGCCATATCGCCAAAGGCGACACGGTCGCCCACGACAAGCGGCGTGTCAAAAGAGTACGTGCCGATCGTATCGCCCGCAAGACAGGTCGGTCCCGCAAGTGTATAGGTATGCGCCTTCTCCCCTGCCTCACCCGTACCAATGACAGGCGGACGATAGGGCATCTCAATGACATCGGGCATGTGACAGGCGGCGGACGTGTTCAGAATGACATTCCCATCCGTCTGCACGTCAAGCACCTCGGCGACGAGGAAGCCCGCATTGAGAGCGACCGCCTCGCCCGGTTCGAGATAGACTGCAACATCGTACGTCTCCTGTACGTGACGGATCAGTCTTTTGAGCAGCGGAATGTCATAGTCCGCACGCGTAATGTGATGCCCGCCGCCGAAGTTCAGCCACTTCATGCCGTGGAGGTATTTGCCAAATTTCTCCTCAACAGCTTCGAGCGTCGCCGCCAAGGCATCCGCCCCCTGTTCGCAGAGCGTATGAAAATGCAGACCGTCCAATCCCTCAAGCAAATCCACACGGAAATCCGCGATCTTCACGCCGAGGCGCGAGTTCGGCGCACACGGATCATAGATCGCATGCTCCTGCGTCGAGCGCTCGGGATTGATGCGGATACCGCAGGACGCGCCCGCCGCACACGCCGCCGCACCAAAGCGTTCCCACTGCGCGAAGGAGTTGAATACAATGTGGTCACAGATCGCTGCGAGCCGTGGAATTTCGTCCTCCTCGTAGGCGGGCTTGAAGACGTGATTCTCCTTCCCCATCTCCTCCTGCGAAAGGCGCGCCTCATAGATGCCGCTCGCCGTCGTGCCAGATAGGTAGCGGCCAATCAGCGGATAGTAGTGGTACATGGAGAAACATTTCTGCGCAAGGAGCACCTTGGCTCCTGTATCCTCCGCAATTTCCGCAAGGATTTTAAGGTTTTTTTCCAGCAGCTCTTCGTAGACGAGGTAGGACGGAGTGGGAACCTCATCCCACTCCTTTCGCCATTCTGCACGCGCCGCCATCAGTCCACCAGCACCGGGTTATGGCTCTCCTGCCACGGCAAGCCCCAGACATTCAGCGCGTCCATGAACGGATCGGGATCGAACTCCTCGACGTTGAACACACCGGGACGGCGCCACTTGCCCGTCATCACCATCATTGCACCGATCATCGCGGGCACGCCCGTCGTATACGCAACCGCCTGCGAACCAACCTCGGCGTAGCACTTCTCATGATCACAGACATTATAGAGATAGTAATTTTTGTCCTTGCCGTCCTTCTTTCCACGGAAAATGCAGCCGATATTCGTCTTGCCCTTTGTGCGCGGGCCGAGGCTCGCGGGATCGGGCAGCACCGCCTTAAGGAACTGCAGGGGGATGATCTTGTGCCCCTCGAAGTCAATCGGCTCGATCGAGGTCATGCCGACGTTCTCGAGACAGCGCAGATGTGTGAGATAGCTCTCACCGAATGTCATGAAGAAACGGATACGCCTCACGCCCTTGATGTTCTTCGCGAGTGACTCGAGCTCCTCGTGGTGCAGGAGATACATATCCTTCTGCCCCACCTCGGCAAAGTCGTAGACGCGCTTGATCTCCATCGGCTCTGTCTCGACCCACGCGCCGTTCTCCCAGTAGCTCCCCTTTGCCGAGACCTCACGGATGTTGATCTCAGGGTTGAAATTCGTCGCAAATGGGTAGCCGTGGTCGCCGCCGTTGCAGTCGAGGATGTCGATGTAGTTGATCTCATCAAACTCATGCTTCATCGCATAGGCACTGAACACGCCCGTCACGCCGGGATCAAATCCCGAGCCGAGAATTGCCGTCAGCCCCGCCTCGCGGAAGCGGTCGGCGTATGCCCACTGCCAGCTGTACTCGAACTTTGCCGTGTCCTCCGGCTCATAGTTCGCCGTATCAACATAGTGCACACCCGCCGCAAGGCACGCATCCATGATATGCAGATCCTGATACGGGAGCGCAAGGTTGAGTACGACATCCGGCTGAAAGTCACGAATGAGCGCCGTGAGTGCAGGCACATCGTCCGCATCAATGGCGGCGGTCTGAATCTTTGTCCTGCCGCCGTCCAGCTTTTTCTTCAGCGCATCGCATTTTGATTTCGTTCGCGAGGCAATGAGGATTTCCTCAAAGACCTCCGGATTCTGGCAGCACTTGTGCACGGCAACGCTCGCGACGCCGCCCGCTCCAATAATCATCGCTTTTCCCATGAAAACGCCTCCTTATCAATATGTCTATCATACAACAGGAAAAGGGTCACTGCAAGTGCAGCGCCCCCCATTGGCATTTTTATCGTTTACAGCTTGATCTTCTTCGTCTCATCTGCAAGTTTCTGCGAGAGGTTCAAGAGGCTCTGCGTCTCATCCTCCATCTGGCGGATGCCAGCAGTAATCTCCCTCACGCCGTCGCCGCGCTGCTGAATCGCTACAGTAATTGAAATAAATCAATAGAACTGCACAAAGTGACTCTTTTTCTTTCTGCCTATGACAGCGGAATGGAATTGTGCTATAATGAGCAACGTGTATACGTATTTTAAGAGACAATAAAACATAACGAAAGGAATCATTAACAATGGCCGTTCACGTCATCAACGAGGCACGCCGCTGCCTTCAGTGCAAGAAACCGCTCTGCCGCATCAAGGGCTGTCCCGTACAGACCAACGTCCCGGAGATGATCCGCCTATTTCTTGACGGAAAGATCAACGAAGCGGGTGCAATGCTCTACGACAACAACCCGATGAGTGTCTTCTGCTCCCTTGTCTGCGACCACGATGCCCAGTGTGAGGGCAACTGCATTCAGGGGCGACGCGGAGCACCGATTCAGATCTCGAGCATTGAGCATTACATCTCGGACACCTATCTCGACAAGCTCGTACTCACACGCAAGTCCTACAACGGACACAACGTCGCCGTGATTGGCGCGGGACCCGCCGGCATTGTCGTCGGCGTGAAACTTGCACAGGAGGGCTACGGCGTCACGATCTTCGAGCGTATGCAGAAGATTGGCGGCATGCTGCGCTATGGCATTCCGGATTTTCGCCTGCCGCCCTCGACGATTGACCGTTACGAGGAGAAGCTCCGCACGCTTGGCATTCACATCCGCCCGAACACGACAATTGGCGGTGCACTCAGCGTAGACGATCTCTTCCGCGACGGCTATGAAACAATCTTCATGGGAACAGGAGCTTGGCGCGCAAAGAGTCTCGGCATCCACGGCGAAACACTTGGCAACTGCCACTATGCGGTCAACTACCTCCAGAATCCAGATGTCTACCGCCTCGGCGACCGCGTTGCCGTCATCGGCTCTGGCAACTCCGCGATGGATGTGGCGCGCACGGCAATTCGCAAGGGCAGCCGCTACGTCACAATCTACGCACGGCGCAACGGAATCTCAGCGAGCGAGCGCGAGCTGGAGTACGCCCTGATGGACGGCTGTGAGATCCAGTATGGCAAGGGCATTCACTCCGTCACTCCAGAGGGGCCGATGATGTATGACCGCGTCTTTGATGAGGATCAGAATCTCATCAGTGAGGGCGAGCCCTACCTCATTCCCGCCGATAGTACGGTCATTGCGGCAAGTCAGGCAGCAAAGGACAAGATTGTCCGTTCGACGACAGGCATTACGCTCAACGAAAAAGGGCTGGTCAAGGTCGACGAAAACGGCATGACGGAACGCGAGGGGGTATTCTCGGCAGGCGATGTTGTACTTGGCCCATGGAATGTCGTGCAGGTGGTCAAGGATGCGAAGCACGTCGCAGAGGCGATGATTCGTTATATGGAAGAACGCGGCGCAAAGGCGTAATCAGAATTGACAGAGGTCGCAGCCGCCGCATATTGAAAGAAAGGGAGACAGCTATGAGCATGAATGATCGCGAGATCACCGATCTCGTCAGGCAGATGGCTGCACCGCCGAAGCCCCCCACATACGGAGAGGCAGACGTGGAGGAACTCGTACGGATGCACGCGGGCGGACGCCACAAGATGCGCAGCGAGGCAGAGATCCTTGCGCGCTACAACCTCGGACGCCAGCAGTACAAACAGCTGAAGTTCAGCCGTGAGAACAACCGCGAGCAGCAGCAAATGCTCTATGCCGAGCTCAAAGTACTCGGTTGGGTGCTCGGTCGCAAGGAGAGAGATGTCGTCATGGAGATCAACAAATGAAGCTGAGTTTGAGCAAAGAGGAGTTTATTGCAGCCGCAAAGACAGCAAATCTTATCACCGTATCAACTGAGCTGACAATGGATCTCGATACTCCCGTATCCATCTACTACAAGCTCGTTGGCGAACATCAGGGTTACATCATGGAGTCCGTCGACACAACGCAGCAGCAGTTTGGGCGCTACTCGTTCATCGGCGGAGAACCGTTCGTGCATCTGCAGGTCTTTGCAGACAAACTTCTCATCAATGAAAATGGTCTGATGAAGAGCATTGCGGGCGCACCGCACGAGACGATGAAGACGTTCGCCGCACGCTTTACCCCCGCCGCTGCAGACGATGAGGCGTTACCGCTCGTACACGGTGGATTGGCTGGCTACTTCACATACGAAACAGCAGCGACGTTTGACCGCGTGCGTGGCGTGCATTTGGACGGTGAGCATCTCCTTGGCCAATTCATGCTGTGCCGCTATCTCGTCGTCTATGATGCCCTGCGCAACAGCGCACAACTTCATTACCTCGCAGATATTCGTGAAAACGGTGATGCGGACGCACTTTACGAACAGGCTGCAGAGCGTCTTTCCACCATGCGGGAGCGCCTTGCTTCACCATTCACGCCGCCTGCGACAAATATAGCGCAACGTACAGAATCCGTAGACTTTATGGCGCGGTACGGAACGCCACCCGCCGCGTTCCTCGAAACCGTCCGTCGCATCAAGGAACATATCTATGCGGGCGATATCTTTCAGGCAGTACCTTCCTTCCGCTTCCGTGAGAAGATCACGCGTCCCCCATTTCTATTTTATCGACGGCTGCGGCAGGTCAATCCATCTCCCTATATGTTCTACTACAATTTCGGAGAGATAAAACTGGTCGGAGCATCCCCAGAGATGCTGGTCAAAGTATCGGGCAGTACGGTCTATACCTATCCCATCGCCGGCACAAGGAAACGCGGCAAGACGGACGAGGAGGACGTGCTGCTTGCAACGGAACTGCGCTCCGACGAGAAGGAATGTGCCGAACACGCCATGCTGGTGGATCTTGCACGCAACGACCTCGGACGGATCAGCACGCCCGGCTCGGTGCGCGTCCCAAAGCTCATGGAGGTCGAACGATTCTCCCACGTTTCGCACATGGTCAGTAGTGTCGTTGGAGAGATTGATTCTTCCTACACGCCAATGGACGTGCTGCGTGCAACCTTCCCTGCCGGAACCGTCAGCGGCGCACCAAAGTTGCGTGCGATGGAGATCATCCACGAAGAGGAGCACGAAGATCGTTGCTTCTACGCCGGAACGGTCGGCTACATGGACTTTCGCGGAAATATGGATATGTGCATCACGCTGCGTACCATGTGCATCGAAAACGACGATACAGCGATCATCCAAGCAGGTGCAGGCATTGTCAAGGACTCCGTGCCCGAGAAGGAATACCTCGAAATTTTACAGAAGGCAAAGGCACTTTTCGAGGTTGTGGAGGAGGTGGAGAACCATGCTGCTTTTGCTTGACAACTACGATTCCTTTACCTACAACGTCTATCAGCTGCTGACAAATCTCGGTGCAGAGGTTGAGGTCGTCCGCAACGATGCGACGACAATCGATGGGATCCGCAAGAAGAACTATGAGGGCATTGTGATCTCTCCCGGCCCCGGGCTTCCAAAGGACGCAGGCATCACAGAGGACATCATACGCGAACTGGGCGGTGAAGTACCGATCCTAGGGATTTGCCTCGGGCATCAGGCGATTGGAGAGGTGTTTGGCGGTAAGATTGTCCGCGCACACGAGATCGTCCACGGCAAGGCATCTCCCATCCGTCACCACGGCACGGGTATTTACAAGGACATTCATGCGGGCACGCGGGTTGCGCGTTATCACTCCCTCATCATCGAGCGGGAGAGTCTCCCCGATGTGCTTGAGATCACGAGCGACCTCGGCGACGGGACAATCATGGGCGTACGCCATAAAACCCTCCCAATCGAGGGCATCCAATTTCATCCCGAATCCATTCTGACCCACGACGGACCGGCGATGATGGAAAACTATCTGATAGGCATTGGGATACTATGTGCGAAAAAAGATACGACGATATCCTTCTGATCAGTGATCTGGACGGTACACTGATTCCGCGCCACGAGATGATCTCCGAGGAGAATAAACGCGCACTCAATGCGTTTGCCGTTGCGGGCGGCATGTTTGCTGCAGCGACGGGGCGCACGCCGGACTCCTCCCTCCCCTATCTTGAGGGGATCACAGTCAATACCCCCAGCATCTTCTTCAACGGAGCCATGCTCAAGGATATCGCGGCGAATCAGGTGCTTGAAACACGCACATTGGACGGCGATCTCTGGCGTACCTTTGCCGCGCGCGTTCTCTACCAGTTTCCGCGCGCCTGCGTCGAAGTCTATACAGAGGAGCATTGCTACATTCTTACCCCCGAAGGGAACGATGATCCGCGCCTTTCCGAAGAGTACTACGATGTGATCCGCACGAGTTTGAAGCGCGTCGAGGATGAGACTTGGCTGAAGTTTTTTATCTGCGATGCACCGATCAATCTCTCGTTTGTGGAGCGTCTTGCAAAAGAGCTGGGCGTTGACAAGGCATCTACCTCTTTCTATTCGCAGGAGAACTACCTCGAATTCGTCCCGCCCGGAACGAGCAAGGGTGCGATGGCAGAGGTTTTAAAAGCAATGCCTGACTGCGCGGGACGGCGCATCATCGCCTGTGGCGACTACGAAAACGATGTGGAGCTTCTGCGTATGGCACATATCGGCATTGCCCCCGAGGATGCCTCAGAGGCGGCAAAGGTGGCAGCAGACCGAATTGCTCCGCCCTGTCGTGAGCCGCTGATTCCGTGGATATTGAGAGAGATATTATAGACACACAAAAAGAGCACTGCGATTGCAGCGCTCTTTTTGTGCAGAAATTCCGCTGAAAATTTTAGAACGAGAAGTCTACACGCGCAAAGAGCTTGCTGACATCCGTATCTGTAGAGATTTCCTTCCCTTTAAAGTACTCTGCCTTCGCGAGAACATTCTTGAAGAGAGTATAGCTGGTTCCAACAGCAATTCCCTTCTGATCCGCAGCACCGACATTATAGGTCGGAGCGAAGGAAGCATACTTTCCGAGATGGCGATAAGCAAGGAATAGTCCCCAAGAACCCATATCCGACTTCTTGGCTCCCTTATAGCTAAGCTCAATGTTTGCAGACTTCTTATAAATATCCGCTTCTGCGTTCTGTGCATAGGAACCCTTGAGCGCTACATTCTTATCAAACTTGTAACTACCACCAATGGTCCAGATATTTGCATTGTCCACAGCATTGGTATTCTTGTTATAACTGGGAAGCGTCTTGAAATAGTTGCTGTTTACATGATGGTAACCGATGCCGCCAGTCAGTTGTCCCTGCGTTGTGGTGAGTTCGATGCTCTGATAGTTACCAGCAACATCCTCCTTCCCTGCCTCCTTGCTAGCAAAATCAGACATACGTCCCGCAGCAATCTTTGCCTTAACGACATTCCCAAATGTTACAATCCCGCCCGAGAAAGCAGTATCGAACACCAAGCCCTCATCTGCAGCGGAAAAAAGATCCTGCTTACCAAGGCGAACGTTCAGCTTACCGTAAGTACCATCTGCATAAGCACGGTCAACAACGACTTTATCCTTTCCTTTTTGATTATCCTTCGCGCCAAAGTCGCCATTATCCGTCCTCATGTTGGTATCTGCCTGAAGACGCGCCCCAACCTTCCAATGATCGTTGACCTCAGCCGTCGGGAAGAGGCGGAAGCGGAGAAGATCCTTGTTCGTACGTGCGCTTCCATCTTTACGTACACTTGAATAGTCATAGCGGAGCAGCCCCGTCCACTTCACCATATCAGCATTCTTTTCGAGTTTGGAAACGCGAACACCGAGGTTGTTCAGTTCATCCGAAAATTCAGCTGCAAGGCGGTCAACAAGAGCACGATCCGATGCGGGCATATCGCTCTTTGCCATCGCCTTGGCGACCATCTGTGCCATCTCATAGCGCGTGATGTTGCGTTCACCACGATACGTACCGTCACCGTAGCCCTCGACAACGCCGTCTGCAGCAAGCTGCGTCACAGCATCGTATGCCCAGTGATCACGGGGCACATCCGAGAACGGGTTTGCCGCTGCAAACGTCGTGGACGCAGCGCCAACCGTCAGCGCTGCCGCTAAAGCAGCCACCATTGTCTTCTTCATACTGTTTCCTCCTTCGTGGGTGTCTCCCACAACCTATAAAATATGTCACCACACACAGGAGGTCAGAGTATCCATGTTTCCTCTCGCTGTTCCCGTCTGCAGTTTTAACATTTGTGATTATAACACAACATTCCCCATGGGGTAAAGAAAAAATACAGAGTACCGTATGATGAATATCACTATACTATATAAATAATAAATATTCTCATTGAATCACTGAATGTATCAGGGTTCCCTTAATTTCTTATCCATCCATACTGCGTGATATTCGATGTGTAGCGCAGACGGTCGACAAAGTCTGCATTGGTCGCTGCTGTACGAAAGATGGGCACGCGTTCCATCGCGTAGATGTTGCTGCTCCGGTCGACATTTCCATACTTGACCGTAAAGCCGCCCTTATATCCCGCCTCCTTCGCAATCCCAACGATATGCAGATCGTGTACCCCCGTCGGGTAGGCGATGAACTCAATCGGGTGTCCGAGTTCTGCCTCCGCCTGCTTCTTCGACTCGACGAGTTCCTCGCGGATGCGGTCATCCGGCAGCTCCGGCAGGGGTGCATGCGTCACGGTATGCGACTGCATCGTAATGCCGTTCTGCTCCATCTCACGCAACTGATCCCAGGTCAGATACCCCTTGCGCTTGCTGACAAAACCGGTGACAATAAAAATAGTCGCCTTGAGATTATACTTCTTCAAGATCGGATAGGCATTCGTATAGTTGTCCACATAGCCATCGTCGAAGGTAATGAGCACCGGACGATCCGGCAGAGTTCCCTGCCCCGCAAGAAAGTCGTAAAGCTCATCAGGTGTAATCGTATGATAGCCATGGTCGACAAGGTACTTCATCTGCCAGTCGAAGTCTGACGGCTCAACCGCAAGCGATATGAACATGGAGTTGACCATGTGATAGTTGAGTACAAGCACCTTTGCATCATTCTCTGCCAACGGCAGAGGAGCGGGTGCAGCCTCCTCGTGCGGGTGTCCGACAATGAGCACGACCCCAAGGAGAATGAGAAGAACGGCCATCAGCGACCAAAATTGCCGCCCACCAATCAGCTTCTTCCAATCCATGCCATCCCTCCCGTACGTCCATCTTGACCGTGCTTTATTGTACCCAGATTTGAAAGGAAAATCAAGCAGACATCCTGTGTATTTTCGCAAAAAAGGACTGCCTCCTGCATGGAAGCAGTCCCCTCTATTACGTGTGCGTTAGTCCTTTGCCCAGACCTCAGCCATGAGATCCTCATACTCATCCTCAAGCTGC
>ERZ772960.2534-NODE-2534-length-13139-cov-5.963008_pt1 | contig 13139 bp, 15 predicted proteins | sample MGYA00580678_ERZ772960 | MGnify/ENA primary metagenome ERZ772960 (study PRJEB29015, sample SAMEA2737930) | human oral metagenome | biome: human oral; feature: human-associated habitat; material: dental | place: China | collected 2059 ... | reverse complement strand
CCCTTGCCACTGCGTTTATTGCACGGAGCAATTCCTCTTGTGTGCCGTCCTTTGCAACAAGTTCAAGGTAGCCTTCTCTTAATTCTTCCGTGTCGAGATATTCAGCAATATCAAATTCCGTAGTTTTCAACATCTTAAACCTCCGAAGCCATTTTCTTGGCAATCTTTATATCTTCGCATTGTGTTGATTTATCACCGCCAACAAGGAGTATCACGATCTTGTTATTTTTATTTGTAAAGTAAACACGGTAGCCCTTACCCACATCAACCCTTAGCTCAAACACTCCGCCGCCGACCGACTTCGAATCCCCGAAATTACCATCTGTCATTCTATCAATCCGCCTTGCTATCGCTACTTTTGCAACGGCATCTTTCAGTTTTTTAAGCCATTTTGAAAATTCTTCCGTCTGCCTTACTTCATAGTTCATACTTGTATCGTAAACTATAGTTCACACTTCGTCAATAGGTTATATGTAACGCCGCGTTTATTGGCGTGCAGTAAAAACGGATAATTTATTGTATTATATAACGTTGCATATTATAATCCTCTGTCTGCATTACCATCCTAATATCTCACGGTAATACAGTTTTTACGCTTCAACCGGCGGAGCGTATGGCGCTGAAACTGCCGAGTTTTCCGGCGGGGAAAATCGTTTCCGACAAGCCGATTGTATTTAAAACCCATGCGGAAAACGCCACTATTGAAGATATGCCCACGTATGAATTAAATGTAGTTAATACGTTCACACACCAAATAACGGTAAAAGTACAGAACGATAGATTTGCTTCGCCGCAATCGATAACAATTCCGCCGGCTGCAACGGGAGTTGTTCATACTCGACTTAATCCTACCGACATACGATTTGATTTCACTTGCGATGTCGGCGGTTATCGTTATGAGAATTATTTTGATAAAAGCGATAAAAAATATTTTTTGAAAATTTATTAAAGTCATTATCGCCTCTTTACACGAAGAGCGATAATCGAAAAACAGCGAAAATTAATTGATTATAATCTTTTTATCGTGAACGGTAATCGTAAAATTCCCATTCGTGTCTACGGTGACATCCGGTTTATCCGTATAAAACGTAACGTTTTTCTCCGTTCCAGCCGCTACCGTAGCTTTATCACCGTATGTGCTGCCGAGTAAATTATTTTTTTCACTCACAGTAACTTCTACGGCGGCATTATTTTTTATCTTAAACTGATATGCCGTCATATCGGTAAAATCAATCTTTAATGCATTGCCGTTCGCGTAATCATAATATTTTTTAAACACCGCACGCGGATTGTTTTCGAACTCAACGCTTCCCGTCCACGTCGTTTGAATTACCCTATGCGCCCCGTTCGCCAACGTATATGGCGATCCGTCTATTTTAAAAGTGAGAGACACGGAGGCATTATTCGTTACCGTCGCGTTTTCGATTTTATCGTATTCGGTAATATTGCAAGCGTTTAAAGAAATCAATATAAAAGCAAAAGTAATAAATATAATTTTTCTCATAATTATTGATACCTCTATTGAATACTATACCCTATTTTTTTTAATACGCCAACCTCATTTTTCCATACGCCTTGATCCTCTTGTCATTTTTCTCATAATTCCGTGCGGTAACTCCGTTTATTTCGTAAACGCCGTCATTGTTATCATCTTTTTGCGTACTGTCGATAAAATAAACCCTTTCATTTCCTACTGCAGCGCCGCACGCACGGCGTCGATCTCTTCCCGCGTAAGGCCGACTTTTGTGCGGAGGTAATTTTCGACGACTTTTCCGACGTTCCGATCGGTAACGCTTCGCCCGCCGTTGATCGATACGAGCGTACCGATGATGACACCTCCGATCATATCGTACTGCTCCGTACCTTTTTTGACGCCGAAATAATTTTCAAAACTCGTCATGTAATCGGCTTTGATTTCATCGAGCGTCGCGCCGCACAGAGCTTCGAGCAGAGCGCACACATAGCCCGCACGATCTTTTCCTTCATTGCAGTGAACGAGGTAAGACGCGCTTTTCTTTTCGCCGATAAAGACGAGAGCGTCGTGCAATTTTTTAATAAAATCTTCGTCGGCAAACGAAACGCCCATGTTGAGAAAAACGACATCGCCTCTTTCCGCAAGCCCTTTGTAATACGGCGCTTCATCGATGTGTTTCCATGCGCTTTCGCGGCTGTCGGCAAGGTTTACCGCAGCTTTGATGCCGTTCGCCTGTATGAGCTTTTCGGCATAAGGGGCGCGCGCATCACCGTAGACGGGATTGCACGATCGGTACAAGCGGCCGGACGCAATGCCTCCCGCTTTTACTTCGCGAAAATTGGCAAAAACTTCGTCGGATGCATAGTCGCTTCTGTTTTCGCTTTTTTTAAGCTGGCGGATTTTATAGTCGGCAAGGTATGCGCCCTTCCCTTTCATTGCGACGGCGACGGAAGTACCGGCCGCAGCTCCGCTCGTTTTGGCAAAATTACCCATATTGATTGCGAACGAAACGCCTCCCTTGCTCAAACGGACGAGGTATTTTCCGTTATCGACGTCGCTGTAATTCGTACACACGGGAGCATCGAAGGCAAAAGCGCCCGCCTTTACCGACACGATGTCGCCCGGCTCGAAACCCGCTGCGGTAAATTCATCCTGCGTAATGCTGAGCGCGCAGTTTCCGTATTTGTCGATCGACGAAACCGTCGTTTCGACGCCCGCGCGGGGGGATTCTGCGGAAACTTTTTTTGTCGTCGCACAGCTTGCCGCAAAAAGAGAAGCGATAAAGAGCAATGCAATCGGCATCAGTCGTACTTGTTTTTTCATCATGATTCCTCCATGATTACCCGATTATATCACAAAAAGCCGAGTTCGAACACGGGAGAAAAAATATTTAAAACGTCGAACCGCGCGGTATCGGTATAAGGTCCGCTCCGAAAAACAAATGCCGTTCAAATCGAAACGAATTTTTTGTAAAGCTTTCGGCGCACCGCGTCCGTTACGCCGATCTCATCGAGATACTGAATGACGCCGCCGTAATTTTTGTGCAAAAATGCGAGCAGTTTTTCCATATTCATATAATGAGAACCCGAATTGTCGGCCATAAAGCCTTTGATATACGTGTGGCTCACTTCGTAGTCGGCTACGATGTCCTTTTCATCGACGCCCGCGATCGTATATAAAAACATCGCGGTAAGTCCCGTGCGGTCTTTTCCCGCAGCACAGTGAAACAGCGTCGGTCCTTCCGCATCGGCTAAAAAAAACAGCACTTTGCGAAATTCATCGCCGCTCACCGTGAGAAGTTGCCGATACATATTGTACAGCGTGCGCGTCATATACACGTTTCCGTTCACTTTGAGTTCGCGCGGACGGATGGAACCCTGCACTGATATGTTTTTATAAACGCAGGACTTCGGCAGGCAATCGGGACGGGAAACCGTTTCTTCAGGATGGCGAAGGTCGAGGATCGTCCGTATACCCAAATCTTCAATGCGATGCAAGTCGGCTTTCGTCGCTTTTGCAAGTTCGGTCGAACGATAAAACACTCCGTATTTTGTCATCCCGCCGCCGCTGCATTCCCAGCCGCCGAGATCGCGGAAATTTTCGATGCCGTCAAAATGCAGCCGTCTGTAAGCTTTCATGTGCACTCCCATAAAAACGTTTTATCGCACTCCTGATTTGTAAGACACAAGTATAGCATAAAAAGCAGGGAGAGCGAAAGCGGTGAAAAAAATTCAAATTGTTGACAACAGCGAAAAACACATACTGCGAAAAATACACCGCAGGGGCAACCGCAATCAGGGATTCCGCATGAAAAATGTATACACAGAAAAGAGACATAATATAAAATAAAAAAGGCGGAACGCGAGGCAGCGGCAATGCCGCCGAGCCGCTCAGACCGATGGCAAGCGAACTTTTTGGTAAAAAAGTTCGCGCAGTCCGATTCCAATCACGGTCTGCCGCGGCGAACGGCAGGGCTGCTGCCGGGAGTGCAGCCGATTTTTTACGGTAATGGTTATTTTTTGAGGAATATAGATTCTCATGCGTAAGCCCTGCAACCGCAATTTCCAAGTGATTTACAAAAATCGGCATTCGGGTTATTATCAATGCAATCTCTCGATATTATAGGTACGTATATGGCACTCGATGAACGATTACAGACGATCAGGCACAGCTGTTCGCACGTTATGGCGGAAGCGATCAAACATCTCTATCCGGGTACGAAAATCGCGATAGGCCCCGCAATCGATACGGGCTTTTATTACGATTTCGATTTTCCGAAAGACGTCAAATTTTCGGAAAGCGATTTTCCTGCGGTCGAAAAAGAGATGCGGAAAATTCTTTCGGGCAATCACGAATTCGTACGCAAAGAGATTTCAAAAGACGAAGCGCTTTCCCTTTTCAAAGACGAGCCGTATAAAATCGATTTGATACAAAACCTTCCCGCGGACGAAGCGCTCTCCACTTACGAACAGGACGGCTTTTGCGATCTCTGCCGCGGGCCGCACGTTTCGAGCACGAAAGAGATAAACGCGCAGGCTTTTAAATTGATGAAAATTGCGGGCGCATATTGGCACGGAGACGCAAGTCAGCCGATGCTCACGCGCGTATACGCAGCCTGTTTTGCAAAGCCGGACGATTTGAAAAATTATCTCAAAATGCTCGAAGAAGCCGACAAGCGCGATCATCGAAAACTCGGCGTAAAGATGGATCTCTTCCACATAGACGACGAAGATCCCGGTCAAATTTTTTGGCATCCGAACGGCTGGTCTGTGTACATAACGCTGCAGGAATACATGCGAAAAAAGCTCGAAGCCGACGGCTATATGGAAGTCAATACGCCGGCGATTATGCCGCGCACGCTGTGGGAACGGAGCGGACACTGGGGACATTATCAAAAAAATATGTTCATCACCGAAAGCGAAAAGCGCATGTTCGCGATCAAGCCGATGAACTGCCCCGGCGCAATCGAAATATTTAAAACGCGGACGAGAAGCTATAAAGATCTTCCGATGCGCCTTGCCGAGTTCGGGCACTGCGTTCGCAACGAGCCGAGCGGCACTCTTCACGGCATCATGCGCGTGAGAGGCTTCGTGCAGGACGACGCGCACATTTTGTGTACCGAAGAGCAGATCGAAAGCGAAGTCGCAAAGTTCTGCAAGCTCCTCGTCGACGTATACAGCGATTTCGGTTTTAATAAAAATCTCATCGTCAAACTGAGCACGATGCCCGACGATCACGTCGGAGACGAAGCGACGTGGCATCACGCCGAAACCGCTCTCGGAAACGCGTGCAAAGAAGCCGGTCTCGACTACGACGTGCAGCCGAAAGAAGGCGCATTTTACGGGCCGAAGCTCGAATTTACCCTCGTCGATGCGCTCGGCCGCGAATGGCAGTGCGGTACGATTCAGCTCGATTACCAGCTGCCGTCAAGCGAACGGCTCAACGCGGAATACATCGGAAAGGACAATCAAAAGCACCATCCGGTTATGCTGCACCGCGCCGTGCTCGGATCGCTCGAACGTTTTATCGGCATCCTCATCGAAAACTACGCCGGCGCTTTTCCCGCGTGGCTCCACTTCGAACAGGCGGCCGTCGTTCCCGTCGGGCCCGATTTTTACGAGTATGCCGAAGCTGTGCGAAAGGCGCTCACCGAAAAAGGCATACGCGCAAACGCATACGTCGACGAAAGCAATATGAAAAGCAAAATCAAATCGATAAGCTCGGAGCGCAAAACGCCGTACATCCTCATCGTCGGACAAAAAGAAAAAGACGAAGGTGCGGTAACCGTCCGTTTCCGCGCCGACAGCGGTCTCGAACAAAAAACGTTTTCGCTCAAAGACTTTATCGCCTATGTACAGGAAAAAACGAAAACGCACTACAACGGCATTTGATCGATTTTTAAAACCGGCGTTTCGGCACTTCGTTTTAAGCGATGTGCCGAAAACCGAATTCTGTCGGCGCCCGTCCGCGTAAGGATAAAGCCGACAGCGTCTTTATTCTTTTATCAAGGGAGCGATTAGCGATGCAAAAAAGATTATATAAATCGGATGACAAAAAAATCTGCGGCGTATGCGGCGGCATCGCCGAATACTTTGACGCCGATCCGACCGTCGTCCGCTTTATCTGGGGCATTTTAACGATTTTGAGCTTCGGTATGGGCGGCATCCTCGCCTATATTCTGTGCGCTTTTATCTTTCCCGATAAACAGAAAGCGCATATTTCAGACGGAGCCGAATACGATACGACTCACTCATCAGAAAAAGATTAAATTCGCTCGTAATTCGCCGCATATACTTTTGCCGATCGATGCGCACCGCAGGCTTTACAAAGCAAGTATCGTATCGATTGCGCTATCGACGTAGTCGACGTTCAAGTCTTCGATCGTACCCAAATCGATTGCGGCGGACGACTGTTCTTCTATCGGAATTTTCGCGAGCACCGGCAGATCGTAATTTTTTGCGATCGCTTCGATATTGCTTTTACCGTATACGTTGATGATTTCGCCGCACTTCGGACATTTGACGTAGCTCATATTTTCGACGAGTCCCAAAATCGGAATCTTCATCATCTGCGCCATCTTCACCGCTTTTTCGACGATGACGCGCACGAGCTGCTGCGGGGACGATACGACTATGATGCCGTCGACCGGAAGCGATTGAAACACCGTGAGCGGTACGTCTCCCGTACCCGGCGGCATATCGACGAACATATAATCGACATCGCGCCAAATCACGTCCGTCCAAAACTGCTTTACCGCGCCGGAGATCACCGGTCCCCGCCAGATGACGGGATCGGTATTGCTCGCAAGCAAAAAGTCCATAGACATGAGCTGAATGCCGCCGTCCGTCGTCACCGGATGAATTATCTGTTCGTTCCCTTCGGCGCGCGCCGAAGAGAGACCGAACGCTTCGGGGATCGAAGGGCCGGTTATATCGGCATCGAGGATCGCCGTACGTTTTCCTTTTCGATTCATGGCGCAGGCTAAAAGACAGGTGACGAACGACTTTCCGACACCTCCCTTTCCGCTTAAAACGCCGATCACTTTTTTGACGCTGCTGCCTTCGTGCAACTTTGCGCGAAAATCCCGCTGCTCGCAGCTTTTGCCGCACGAAGTGCATTCGTTATTGCAATTTTGTTCTTCCGCCATCGTATGCCTCAATTTGGATTACGGCCGCTTTCCGAAAACCGCAGAAGTTTTCAGCGACAACCGTATATAACTCGAATTTCGAGTTTGTAAAACTCGAAATTTTCCAACCGTTTCATATATCATGAATGGAGAGTTTCGAAAACAAATAAAATCATGCGCAAAGCGAGGTTCCGGCTGCGTGCCGTTTCGAGCGTTATACTTACGGAAGCCTGCCCTAAAAGCTCGACCGCAGCATACACGGCGAGTTTGCAACGCAAACTCGGTAGTGAGCGCAGCGAACGAAGTTCTCGCTGAAAGTATACCTTCATTTATAAATAGTTTCGAAACTCGATATTCAGACTACGTATAATGTACTCATAAAAAACGGCGGCGTCAACTTTCATCCGCCAAAGCCGAAAGCGTTTTTCCCGAAAGCCGATAGACGTTCCAATCTTTCATCCGCTCGGCTCCGATCGAAAGATAAAAATCGATACTCGGCGTATTCCAATTCAGACACGACCATTCAAGCCTTCCGCAGCCGCGAGAGACGGCGATGCCGGCGAGTTTTATTAAAATCGCTTTTCCGACGCCGCGCCCGCGGTATTCGGGAAAGACGTACAGATCTTCGAGGTAGATGCCCGCGCGGCCGAGGAATGTGGAAAAATTATGAAAAAAAAGCGCAAAGCCGATTTCCTTTCCGTCTGCAAGCGCAAAAAGCACTTCGGCTTTCTTTCTATCGAAAATCCATTCGTTCAAAAGCGCTTCAGTCGCGACGACCTCATCTTCCATCTTTTCGTATTGCGCGAGCATTTCAATAAAGTGCAAAATAAGCGGCACATCTTTTTTTTCGGCAAATCGAAATCGAATATCGTTCATAATTCGAAGTATAGCATAAAGGATACATGCCGTCAAAATACGGGAAGCAAGTTTTTCCGCTTGAGCAGATAGAGGATGGTTACAAAGATAAAGGACAATAGCTGCGCCGTTACGATCCGTACAACTTGCAGATGATCGCTTCCCCTGCTCGAGGCAACGTGAACGATATTGATAACGCTGTTGTTGAAAAAGTGTTCGGACAAGCCCGCCCATACAGAGCCGGTCATCCTGTATAAGAAGCTCATCTTCAAACCGTAGACGAATGTGAGCGCGACATAGCCTGCGCCCAAAAGCAGCATCGGAGCAAGCTTCATCTGCCCTTCGATAAACGAGCGTACGGGCATTATCAAATGCCACAGCCCGAACAATAATGCAGTGATAAATATTGTCATCCTACAGTCATACCGCTCGCGCAAAAGCCGTGTAAAAAGCCCGCGGAACAAACCTTCTTCCATCCACACATTGAGCACATTGAATAAAAGAATAAAAGCGATGCCCGTGCTTACAAACTCGGTACTCTTTACCAGTGAAAAACCGCCGGACGCTATCTTCAAAGAAGGAGAGGCTCCCTGAACGTACAGCACGATGCACTCGACCGCATAGGCGATCGTGTAAAAGCCGGCGCCCAATGCCAAACCAAAGCCGATATTTTTAAGCCGACCGTCGCGTACAAAACCGATGTCGCGCCAATGCAAACCCGATACGAAAAGCACGGCGAAAATTACAGCGACGCCGCACGCTTTATGAATGAAGTTTTCACCGATAACGCTTTCGTCCGTTTTGAGCACAAAATACTCCCACAGACGGAACGCATAGCACAGAAGGTACAGTGCGATGCATACCGACAGGGGATATTGAAAGAAAGCATTTCCTATTGCATTTGTATTGTATTTCATTCGTATTTTCCTCCGCACAACAGTATACCACAAGAACAAAAAAATATCCCCTGCACAAAACCGTCAGAGCGATCGTACGCCTCACAAAGAACGAGAGAAATTGCAGCGATGCGTATAAAAATACCGCGTCATATACGCCCAACAAAAGCCGTCATCGGCATTGCGACTTTTGCGTTTAATTGTTATGGTAGCCTTTATGGTTGCGATCGAACAAGTATCTCCGGAAGCGTTTCCTCCGCAAGACAATCTCTTTCAAACGGCGTTTTGGGGAACATTTAAAAAATTCGCGGGACAGGAACCGCGTTTTTTTTCGGCGACCTTTACCGACGATGACGCTTTATCCGCGTACACGTTTCCGTTTATGATCCTCCTGCGGCAAAGGCATGACGGAAGCTGTTATGCGTATGCGCCCAAAGCTCCCTCGATTTCGCTGCCTGCAGAAAAGCGCGGCACGCTTCTCGAAGAGCTTGCGCTCGCCGTCCGTAACTGTGTTCCCGAAAACTGTATTTGTCTGCGCTTCGATTTGGCATGGAGGAGCCGGTACGGCGGAGATGAAATCGTAAAAGCGGAAACGGCGCAGCTTGCGCTCAACTGGGGAACAAAAACGCACAATTTGCGGAAAGCGTCCGGAAATCATCTTGCGCCCGACACCGTCATCATCAATCTGTCGCTCACTCCCGAACAAATTCTTTCGCGCATGAGGGGGACGACACGGAACTGCATACGCCGCGCGTACCGGAGCGAAATCGATTTTGCCGTCGGCGGAATCGATATGCTGCACGACTGGTACGGACTCTACGAAGAGACCGCAAAGCGAAAAGGTTTTTATTACGAAAGCGAAGAGTATTTCAATACGCTGTTTTCGCACAAACGCATTCAGGAAAACACCTTTCACGAGCCGCCGCCTCATAAAAAAATTGAAACGAAAAAAAAGGAAATCATTCCGCTCGCCGCCCCCGCCCCGCTTCCGCAATTCCATATCATGACCGCATCGAAAAGCGGCAAACTCCTTTCGGGCATCATCATCGCTCTGTCCGGACACAACGCGTATTATATGTATGCGGGCTCATCGGAAGATTTGAAAGAACTTATGGCAAACTACGGACTTCAATGGGAGGCCGTACGTTTTGCGCGAAGCAAAGGATGCACGAACTACGATCTCATGGGCATCCCGCCGAACGGCGATACGTCAAATCCGATGGCGGGTTTGTATCTTTTTAAAACGGGATTCGGCGGTGAAAAAGTACGTTTTGCCGGTACATGGGATTATCCGTATGACGAAAAACGCTACGCGTATTTCAATCTCGAAGAGCAGATGCGGTAAATACGATAAAAATCGTCGGGATAGGGCGGTTCGAACGCCCGACATCTTGCTCCCAAAGCAAGCGCGCTACCGGCTGCGCTATATCCCGAAAGCAAAAAGAGTATAGCCCGAACGCCCCGTTTTGTCAAAGCGGACACACACAAAAGCGCTCGTATCATTCTACTCGAAGATAACAAATCTGCAGACGAATATTCTTTTTTTTCATACCGGAAGCACCGGCATAATCGGCAAGCATATTAATATGTAAGTCCTTTAATTTGCAACCCCAACTCATCGGCAAACCATTTTGCATCATAACCTTCGTTATCAACAATATTTATATCTGCTCCATGCTCTATTAAATATTCACTTATTTCAATATATTTCAAATAAACGGAATAAAATAATGCTGTATCACCGTTATTATCAATATTATTAATATTGATTCCTTTTTCCATAAGAAGCCGTACACAGTCCATATTTCCGGAATAAACAGCCCCTGTTAAAGCATTTTCTTTATCATCATTTAATTGATTAATATTTTTGACTTTATTTACAATCCAATTCAGAATATCAATATCACCTGATCTTGCTGCATACCATAAAACTGTTTCGCCATTTATAGACTTTGCATTCACATCAAGACCATATTTTAGTAATAATCTTAATGCGTCTTTCTTTTCATTTACAATCATTGCGGTAAATAAATAATTATTAATAGAGGGGACTATAATATTCACATTAGCACCTTTTTTCAACAAAAATTCGGCAACATCATAGTGATTGTAATATAAAGAAACTTCTAAAGGGTTTATCATAAACAACCCTTCAACCCCGTATTGCTCAACCGATCTGGGACCGAATTTTTTATAATATTTTTTTACACCCTCCAAATCACCGTTCTCAAGATACTTTGAATATTCGGCAAAATCTTCTAATGTAGGAAATTCTTCCTTACAGGAAACAACCGATAAGACCGATACTATAATCGATATATATAAAACTATTCTTTTTATACTCATTTATTTACATCTCCATGCCAATCTTGATTCCCACCCGCAAAAATCGTTCCACCGCTTTATTACCTTATCTCTTTTTTACCGTATAAAAGCGAACATAATTCTCCAACAAATATTCCCGATAGGTTCCTTTATATCCTTTCGAAACGGCATACTTACGGACTGTCGGAATATGAATCAGTATACTCGTACTTTAATAAAAAGCAATCCGCACAAACATCCGCCATCCGCGGGCGGCTGCACACATAAAGCGCTGGACAAATGCACAAAAGCGCTGTACAGTAAAAGCCATGACGCGCGACGGCAACAACGGCACATCCGCTTCCATTCTCACCGGATCCGTATGGCGTTCGCTCCTTTCCTTTTTTTTCCCCATTCTGCTCGGCACTTTTTTTCAGCAGCTGTATAATACGGTCGATGCCGTCATCGTCGGGCAATTTCTCGGCAAAGCAGCCCTTGCCGCCGTAAGCGGGGGAAGCGGCGTCTACGTCAATCTCCTTGTCGGATTTTTTCTCGGAGTATCGAGCGGCGCGACGATCATAATCTCTCAATTCTACGGAGCAAAGCGCGAACGGGAGCTCAGCCGAGCCGTACACACCGCTATGGCGATGTCGATATGTGCGGGCATCTTTATGTCCGTGGCCGGTTTTTTCGCATCCGCTCCCGCGATGAAAGCGATATCTACGCCGAGCGATATCTTTGCGCTTTCGGTAACCTACCTCCGAATCTTTTTTGCCGGCGCCCTTCCGATGTTCGTCTATAACGTCGGATCGGGCGTTTTGCGCGCGCTCGGCGACAGCAAAAGCCCTTTTATCATTCTCGTTGTAGGCTGCATCGCAAACATATTCCTTGATCTGCTTTTCGTCGCGGTATTCCGCTTAGGCGTCGCGGGGGCGGCGTGGGCGACCGTTATTTCGGAAGTCATCTGTACGGTTTTGACGCTCGTAAAACTCATGCGGGAGCCGAACCCCTATGCCCGCCTCGTCATCCGAAAAATCCGTTTTACGCCGCACCTCCTTTCACGCATGACCTCGATCGGACTTCCTGCGGGCATTCAAGCTTCGCTCTACACCGTTTCAAATTTAATAATTCAATCGAATATCAATTCATTCGGAACGGACGCCGCAGCGGCATGGGCGGCATACGGCAGACTTGATTCCGTCTTTTGGATGACCGTAAGCTCGTTCGGCATTGCAATCACAACCTTTGCCGGTCAAAACTACGGCGCTCGCAAAATCGATCGCATGAAAAAGGCGACGATACAGGGGCTCGGCATGGCGGGAGGGGCAGCCGCCCTTTATACGCTGATCTTTTATCTTTTCGGACAATACATCTTTTTGCTCTTTACGCACGACCAAGCGGTAATCGCACAGGGAAAATCGCTGCTGCATTTTTTGCCGCTCTTTTTTATCACCTACGTTCCGATCGAAATTCTCTCAGGCACGATCCGCAGTACGGGCGAAACGTTCAAGCCTATGATCATAACGATGCTCGGCGTATGCGTGCTGCGCGTCGCGTGGATTTTCACAGCCGTTCCGCTGCATAACACGCTTCTAACCGTCGTCGCCTGTTATCCGATCACGTGGACTGCGACCGCGATCGCTTTTTTTATCTACTACGGCAGAGGAAAATGGCTTATCGGTCGAAGGTCGAGTTTGGAAAATATCAACTAATCGCGCTGTAGTTACGACGAGAACCCGTCTGCTTAGCCGCGGTCGAGCTTTTAGAGGCAGGCTTTCGTAAGCCTAACGCTCGAAACGGCACGCAGCCGGAACCTCGCCGTAAGCATAATTTTATTTATTTTCAAAACTCGCCATTTATTGATACCTCAAACAGTTGGAAAATTTCGAGTTTAATAAAACTCGAAAAGTACAGCTTTGTTAGCTGATACTTTCCAAACTCGACATATCGTCCGTCAATATTCGGGCGGAAGGGCTCCGAGTTC
>ERZ772960.2532-NODE-2532-length-13155-cov-2.891603_pt1 | contig 13155 bp, 9 predicted proteins | sample MGYA00580678_ERZ772960 | MGnify/ENA primary metagenome ERZ772960 (study PRJEB29015, sample SAMEA2737930) | human oral metagenome | biome: human oral; feature: human-associated habitat; material: dental | place: China | collected 2059 ... | reverse complement strand
ATTAACTCTTTGCAGTATAAGTAAATACGGCATATCATCTTTTACTCGTGAAAACGGAATAATCCCTCTCGCCTTTTTTGCATCATTAGACATAAGAAAAAAGTGCGGGATTTTCTCGGCTCGGACAAAAGGAATAAGGCTAAACTTACCGGTCATCGCACGCGAAAAGGAGTGCCTGAGGTATTGATTCGGAAATGACAGCCGAACCTCATGCCTTGCGCGCGGAATATGTCGTCCGGCTGCATTTATAGCGGGATTCCCGCAAAAAAAAACATAGGAGTTTTATATGAAACACGGAAAATTGTTTCCTTTAATCGGCACGGTATTGCTTTCGCTTGCCGTAGTATTCGCAGCAACAAGCTGCAAGCAAAACGACGATAGTTCAAGCTCGACCCCTGTTACATCCATTAAATCCGACGACGGTAAAGCAACGTTGACCTTGTCGGTTGACAAGAGCACCGGTAAAGGAACGTTCAAAGTAGATGTCCCCGCCGGCAATTACTGGGTTAAGGGTGATTTTGAACAGAGTGGAACTAATATTATCCTTAAGAATACGATAGACAGTGATGGTGCAAAAAGCGTAGTTGACGGTACATATCCCATGACTGTCGTCGGAACGCAAGTAAAAGTAACAATCAGCTCTTACACTTTCGACCTTACTAATTTGGGTTAAAACCGGACCGTTCTGCTTCTAAAATTCCGTAAGAAGCGGCGCACTGCGGCTGCAGGACTTATCTCACTGCAGCCGTTTTTTTATAGGCAATCCGATGTTGCAAAGACAGCTTAGACTACAACTTTTGAAATTTAGGCTCTGCACTTTTATTGATCTTTCCAGTTTGCCTAAAAGATTCGTGCCTTTAGGCGACACCGTTTTAAAGTCTAGCAATTCTATGCATCATAATGTATTCTCTACGCCATGAACATCAGACTTACGCGGAATTCCAACCGCAGAATGGCTTGGACGGATAAGCTCAACGGTTATTTGGAATTCTTTTTTTCGGCAGACGGTAAAAACGACGGATATTTTAGAGGAAATGCGCGGTTATTGACCGGTTTTTCTTCGGACGGACACTCTTGGAAAGAAGCGGAATATATGGATGTACGTCCGGAGGGTTTTATGGCTGCCTTTTCCGGAGGAATGCTGGATGTTTCTCTTCTATTGAATGAACAGGCATTCTATGTCTATTCGGCAAAAAGCGTAGGGATTTTAGGATGTTCCGGCAAAAGTCAACCGGCGGAAACGGAAACTGCGGAAGAGGAGAATGAGCTATCGCAAAAAGTCGACGCGGATACGGAAGATGCGGACAAGGCGAAAGACGTGAAATGGACTTCCGAGTTTATCGACGGTTGTACCGTAATAAGTTCTTCCGAAGGTTTTGCGGCAGCGGCGGAATTCGGCTTTCGTTACGCAATAACGGAAAACGATGTTGAATTGTACCGCGAAACGCAAGAGGACATAAGAAGTTCCGGCAAGGAGAAACCTTTTTCCGCCGACGGCTGGTATATAGTTTTTGAAGACAATCAAACGGATGCGGTAAAAAAAGCGGTGCGTCTTGCAAAGGAAAAAGCAATAGCGGCGCACTGCCGGACAATCGCAAGTTTCCTCGAAAAATGTGCAATAGATTCAGGCGATAAACGTTTTGACGAAGCGTTTTTATGGGCGCGGTTTAACGGCTGGATGCTTGCAACGAAAGATAGTACGTCCGGTTATACGGGTATTTGGGCGGGACTTCCGTGGTTTCGAGACAACTGGGGACGCGACACGTTTATTGCGCTGTGCGGAACTCTGCTTGCGTCCGGATGTTTTGCGGAAGCAAAAGACGTGCTTTTAGGGTTCGCGGGTTTTCAAGATTCGGATAAGGCCAGTCCCACCTATGGACGCATTCCGAACCGCTACCGCAGCGCAGATGACGTTATCTACAACACCGCCGACGGCACGCTGTGGTTTATCCGCGCGCTCTGGGAATATGTTCAATATTCGGGGGACACGGAGATTCTTTCAACGCTGCAAAAAACGCTTTTTACCGCGCTTGACGCCGATATTACGCGCACGGATTCAAACGGATTTTTAAAGCACGGAGACGCGGATACGTGGATGGATGCGCGTATTAAAAACAAAGAAGCGTGGTCGCCGCGCGGAGACCGTGCGAACGACGTTCAAGCTTTGTGGTTTACCGCGCTTAAAATAGGCAGTATCGCCGCAGATATGACGGGAAACGCGGAAAAGGCGAAAGAATACGCGGCTCTTTCCGAAAAAGTGAAACAGTCGTTCGATTCGATTTTTTGGAATCCCGTTTACGATTCTATGGCGGATTATCTTCCCGAAGGACAATACGGAGAATGGGCAAAAGATATGAAAGTCCGCCCGAATCAGCTTTTGACGCTGAGCGTTCCGTCAATTCTTCCTGCCGGAGATGAAAACCACCTTTGCACTCGGTATAAAACCGCCCGCATTCTTGAAGACACGGAGCGGGAACTTGTAAGTCCGTTCGGATTGTTCAGTCTTTCGCCGGAGGATCCGCTTTTTCATCCCGAACACGAAAATCCCGCGATGCACCACAAAGATGCGGCGTATCACAACGGTACGATTTGGGAATGGCAAAGCGGCGCGTATGTGAGTGCGGTTTGCGCGGCACGGAATGCGATAAGCGCGGAGGCTGCCGCAATCATTCAAAACGAAGCGAAGATGATTTTGGATTACGGATGCGCCGGTTCTTTGAGCGAGAACATTCACGCAAAGCCCGATGCGGACGGCAATCCGCAGTTGTCGGGTACTTTTTCGCAGGCATGGAGTCTTGCGGAATTTGTGCGCAATATTTGTCAGGATATAGCGGGATTTACGCCGCGTCTTGCGGAACGGAAACTGGATTTACATCCGCATTTGCCGGAAAACCTCAATGCATTTTCCGCGATTTTACCGTTCGGGCGCGGCTGGACGCTTTGCGTCGATATAACGCGGACTGAAAACGAATACGAATGCAGTGCGCGCTGGAATGCGGGAGAAGATTTTTCCGCGCTTCCGGAGCTTTATTTGAACGGCGAACGTATCATTCCGAATAAAAAGCTGACGGTAAAAGTCGAATCGACTTTACGGCCGGTTGAATCTTCGACGGCGGAAAAATTCCGCTGTCCCGAAAAATGGATTACCGGCTGCTTTCCCGCGCACGATTTTGCCGCCGAGTGGTGCGGCGCAGTTCATATAAAAGATTATCTTGAAAAACTAACGCTTTCAGGACGCATGAAAAGCCGCGTAAGCGGAGGACCGAACACCGCCGCACTGGAGTGGCTTTTCGATTCAAAAGAATTTGAAGACAAATATACGACTGACGCGGAACTCGGCGCACTGTACGCTAAAGACGAAACGGTATTCAGAGTGTGGGCGCCGACTGCACGCGCGGTTCAAGTCGTTCTTTTTGCCGACGGAGAAGCCACGCCGCCTCAAAAAACATATTCCATGACAAAGCGCACGGAAAAAGGTTTTGCAGGCGTTTGGGAAGTACGCGTTAAAGGCGACCTTCACGGAACGTATTATCAATTTAGAGTGCGCGCTCACGGAGTTACGGCTCTTTCAAGCGATCCGTATGCAAAAGCCGCCGGCGTAAACGGAATGCGCTCGATGGTTGTAGACCTTGCGCGGACAAATCCCGACGGCTGGGAGCGTGTCAGTCTCCCCGAATTAAAGTCTCCGTCCGACGCGGTGCTGTACGAAGCGCATATCGCAGACATATCTTCGTCTCCGGATTGGAACGGTTCGGAGGCGGCTCGGAGAACGTATCTCGGAGCGGCGGAAAGCGGAACCTCATTCCGCGGAGTTCCGACCGGTTTCGATCATATAAAATCGCTCGGGGTAACGCACGTCCAATTTATGCCGCTGTTCGATTTCCGCTCGGTCGATGAGACGAAAACGCACGACGCGGAATACGCGCAAAAGCCTGCGTTCGGTTTATTCAACTGGGGCTACGATCCGCAAAACTACGGTTTACCGGAAGGTTCGTATTCTTCCGATCCGTATGACGGAGCGGTGCGGATCCGCGAGCTAAAAACGCTGATTAAAGCGTATGCGGATGCCGGAATCGGCGTTGTGATGGATGTAGTCTTCAATCACGTAAACGACGGACTCAAGCACGCATTCAATCTGTGCGTTCCGGGATATTATTACCGCGTCGAAGGTTATTCCGGTGCGGGCGAGGATACGGCAAGCGAGCACGCAATGGCGCGCCGTTACATCGTCGATATGCTGCGTTATTGGCTTACCGAATATAGATTGTGCGGCTTCCGCTTTGATTTGATGGGACTGCATGACGCGCGGACGCTCAACGAGGCGCGCGCCGAGCTTAAAAAGATAAAAAAGGACGTTCTCGTCTACGGCGAAGGCTGGTGTATGTACAAGGCAGGAAAAATGAAGCCTGCGGATATGGCTCATGCCGCGCTTTTGAACGAAATCGGATTTTTCAACGATGCTGTCCGCTGCGGAATCAAAGGTCCCGTTTTCAGCGATACGGAACCCGGTTTTATTCACGACGGGCGCAGACGGGAAGCGATAAAATTCGGAATTGTAGGCGCGACCGCTCACCCGCAACTTGACTATGAAAAAATCGAAGGGACTGCAGCACCGTTTCCGTGGGGAAAAAAGACGTGGCTCTCGCTCAATTACACTGAAATTCACGATAACACGACTCTCAACGATAAACTTATTCTTGTTGAGCCGGACAAAGACGAATCTTATTACGAGCAAATGCAGAAATTCGCGCTGTCTCTTGTGATTTTATCGGAGGGACTTCCGATTCTCCATGCGGGAATGGAATTTATGCGCACAAAGGAAATTCCGCACGATATGCTCAAAAATGCTGCGCAGTTTGCCGATGTTGCGCACACTGCCGGCGGGCGGGCGTTTTTGCGCAACACCTATAACGTTTGCGATAAGATTAATGCGCTTGACTGGAGCCGCTGTGCCGAAAAGCGAAACCTTACCGCCTATGTCCGGGATTTAATTGCGCTCAGAAAAGCACATCCCGCGTTCCGTATTGCCGACGAGGCTGATCTTGCCTCCGCGCTGACGTTTATCGATAACGAAGAAGCGGATTTGCCGGAAGAAGTGCTTGCGTGGCAAATCGACGGCACAAAATGCGGCGATGACTGGAACACGATACTGGTGATTGCAAATCCGCTTGCCGGCGGCGTTCCGTTTTGCCTGCCGGAGAGCGGCGAATGGCAACTTGTTACCGACGGAATCCGTTTTGCACCGCTTGCTGCCGCCTCACTTAAAGGCGGAAGTAAAATCACGCTCGGCGCAAAAACGCTTTCGGTCTATGTCGGGCACCTGCGGACGGCAGAGAACGGAGTTTGAATGATATAGAGGGGTGCCGTCCGCACGAGTTTTCCTGCGGAAAACTCGCTAGTAATGGTGAATTGGGACGGCGGAGAATGAAGTTTGAATGATAGGCGCGGGGTTAGCATCCGGGCGGGGAGACAACTTCCTCTGAGCGAGGGACATATCTCCCTACGGGCATAGGGAGCCTCTCCCTCCGAGCGTAGGGAACACCTCCCTCCGGGCATAGGGAACGGACTTTTGAAGCGGGGCGGCAGTAAAACGTGCCGGCATTAGGATTTAATGGGAGTTGAGCGGAATTGAATAAAAAAGAAAAAGAACATCTTCCCTTGATGGGAGTTGGACCTTTATGCATTGCGATTATGATTGCATTCACGGTTGCAGGTATTGCACTCGTAAAATCGGGAGTGCTCAAAAGCGGGAATATAAATATTGCCCTTCCCTTTATTGTTTTAGGAGTCTTGTGCATTGCAGGCGGGGCGGCATTGTGGGTATCGGCTGTGATAGTCTGCAGAATCGACATAAAAATAAAATCCGAGCGGCTGGAAACAGGCGGCATCTATGCCCATGTGCGTAATCCAATTTATTCCGCCTTTTTATTTATTTGTACCGGCGCGTTGCTGTTTTGCCGGAATCTATATGCGCTCGTTTTGCCGCCGCTTTTTTGGGTATATCTCACGATTTTTATGAAGATGACGGAAGAAAAATGGCTGGCGAAGTGTTTCGGAGAAGAATATTTAACATATTGCAAACAAGTCAATCGATTTATACCGTGGATACGGAAAAGATAATTTTTAGGAGAATACAAATGAAGAAAATCATATACGCAGCGTCTTTGGCGGCGGTTTTATTCGGAGCGGTCTCATGTAAAATGGCGGAGGAAGAAAAAGAAATCGAACGACCCGGAGTTAGTGCGCAAAACAATGCGATAATTATTTCCGTTCCTAAAATTAAAAATGCAAAATATGTAAATATTTTTAGGAGAACGGTAACGGGCAGCGGTTCTTCCGCCGTTTACGGAGAAAAATATAACATCGGACAAATCACACCGGACTCGGGCGATAGTATGATTTCATACACATTTCAAGATTCTCTGGTCGTAAACGGAACAAAATATCAATATGCCCTGCGTTATAAGCTGAATTCATCATATACAACAACAGGCTGGTCAAGCGAAACGGAAGCTGTATCTGCGATAAGTGCCGAGCCTCTTCCGTCTATTGCAAGCGGCGCAAAACTTTTGTTTGATCCCGAGCTTAAACAGCTAAAACTTTCGGGAGGCACGCTTGCTCCGTCACTTTCGACGGTGCTGGACGATTATTCGCTGCAAATCGCAATGAAAAATAACAAGACATCTTCTTTATTCAAACTGTCGATTCCGAATGGAGCGGGTCTTGCAGATGGAGACATTATAGATTTGCGCTCAATCTTGAGTACCGATTTTTTTGATAAAGAAATTACATTTATAGGCTTTATTTACGGCATAGAACAAAAAGACAGCGTAAACAATTATACCGAAAATCACCGGACTATTTATTCGACTTGCCCTCTATTCAATAAAGACGGGACAAAAGATCTTAAAGGCAAACTTACGGTCAATTTCGGCTCAACGGAAAGCGGACAGCAAGATTATACACCGCTTGCCGTCTACACAATGTATTGAGTACGGCTTTTTTCGATTTGATTCGGAACGGCTAAAGATTCCGTTTGTGTGTTTTTATTCCCGAACGGTTTATTTGCAACTCAATTTATTTTTCAATATAATTCGCTTTGTCTGTGGAATCCGGAAAACGGATTTTGAGGCAGGGGTAAAATTATGCAATACGTTATAAAAAACGATTACTGCAAGCGTGTGTGGGATGATGTAAGCGCGCGTTATGCGGATCAAGGACACTTTTTGCAGGCTGTAGGACTTGTTCTGGAAACAATTTCTCCGGTTGTCGATAAAATGCCGGAACTCGAAAAATTTGCGGTGCTTGAAAGATTTGTAGAGCCGGAGAGAATAATTATGTTCCGAATCCCGTGGATGGACGACGCCGGGAATGCACGTGTAAACAGAGGTTTCCGCGTACAATTTAACAGTGCAATAGGACCTTACAAAGGCGGTTTGCGTTTTAGCCCGGAAGTAGGTCTTGACGTTTTGAAATTCCTCGGATTTGAGCAGGTGCTGAAAAATTCCCTTACAACGCTTCCTATGGGCGGAGGAAAAGGCGGTGCCGATTTTGATCCGCACGGAAAGTCCGACTCGGAAATAATGCGCTTTTGCCAGTCGTTTATGACAGAATTGTGCCGTCATATCGGCGCGGATACGGATGTTCCTGCGGGAGATAAAGGGGTCGGCGGCCGCGAAGTTGCATATATGTTCGGTCAGTACAAACGTCTGCGCAACGAGTATACGGGCGTTCTTACCGGAAAAGGTTTGTCTTTCGGCGGCTCTCTTGCGCGTACGGAAGCAACCGGCTACGGACTTATTTATTTTACCGAATGTATGCTTAAAAAAGTCGGAAAAGATTTTGCCGGAAAGACGGCTCTTATCTCCGGCGACGGAAATGTTGCGCAATATGCTGCGGAAAAACTTATTGCACTCGGCGGAAAACCGATAACGTTGTCGGATTCGTCGGGATTCATTCTAGATGAAGAAGGAATTACGGAAGAAAAGCTCGATTATGTCAAAGAATTCAGAAGCCGCCGAGAAAAAATCGATGCTTACGTAAAAAAATATCCTTCCGCAAAGTTTTTCAAGGGAGAAAAACCTTGGGGCATAAAAGCGGATTTTGCTTTTCCGTGCGCAACGCAAGATGAAATCTATCTTGAAGATGCGGAAAAAATGGTGAAGAACGGGGTATGGCTTGTTGCCGAAGGTGCAAATATGCCGACACGCGCGGAAGCAATAGAATTTTTCCAAAAAAACAAAATTCTCTTTGCGCCCGGTAAAGCATCGAATGCCGGCGGTGTTGCGGTTTCCGGTCTTGAGATGAGTCAGAATTCGGAACGGCTTTCGTGGTCGTTTGCGGAAGTTGACTCTAAACTCAAGGAGATTATGACGAACATCCACGACAATGCTTACGAAACTGCAAAAAAATATGCGACCGAAGGCGATTATGTAGCCGGTGCAAATATTGCAGGATTTGTAAAAGTTGCAGCCGCGATGGTTGCGCAAGGTTTGGTGTAATTTTTCATACATTAAAACGGATTTTATAAAAAAAAGCGTTCCCGCCTTGAAGTACGATTCATCTCGGGAACGCTTTTTATTTTTGCCGTAAAGTATAAAATCGCTCAGATTGTAAAATCCATACAAACTCGCAATTTTGCATTCGGGCGTATCAGATTGTCCGCAATCTTTACGTGTTCGGGATGAACTGCATATACTTTCAGCGCGGCTTCGTTTGCGAAAGACGAATCCAGCATTACGTCTGCGTTGGACGAAGGAAGCGCATCAATATTCACTTTTATATCAACGATTTCATCAATTTTTTCTTTAAGAGATTCAAGCGACTTTTTTATTTTCCGCTTGACTTGTAATTTTTCTTCCGCAGCCAATTCGTCTTTGAGCTGCCATAAAATAATGTGTTTTAACATTCTTTTACCTCCGCAAAGATTTGTAAAATTATAAACAAAGCAAGAATGTTTTTACAAGCACCGAAGAGTCAAACGCATCTTGTTTATAAATATTTTTTCAGTAAAAGCATAAACGAAGTTCAAAATCCCGATAGGTAAATATTCGATTTTTCGGTAAAATATCTCCATGATTTTTAAATGTGGCGTGTTGATTTCAGTGATGGCTACGTGTACAAAGGTAACAAGAACGGCAGCAATGTTTGGGTTTGTTGCTTGTTAGGCTTTTAACGCAGCCCGGCGGACAGTAGAATCGGTTTTACGTACCTAACTTGGTTTACTGTCCGCTCCAAGTTTGACTGCAGTCAAACTTGTAAAGCCGGGTTATGCAAGTTTTTCGTGAAGTGGAAAACCCGGTGTCGGCGGCGGGAATGAAATGAGAAGTTGAAAAAACGTTTTTACCGCCGCACTGTCAGCTTTGCGTAAAATTTGCGCCGCATTTTTTCATTACATCATAAAAATGCGGAAAAGATACGGCACAGCATTCGGAATCTTTTATAGTCAAAGTCTGCCCTTCCGGCAAAGCAAGTGAAATACACGCAAGCGACATTGCAACCCGGTGGTCGCCGTAACTTTCGACGGTTCCGCCGTGCAGGGCGAATGCGGGATTTTTTGAACCGTCTGAAAGAAATTGCGGTTGACCGCGTACGGCAAGATAATCTTCACCCGATTCAATATCCGCTCCCAATGCGCTCAATTCTTTTTGCATAACTTCTATGCGGTCGGTTTCTTTATTGCGGCAGACTTTTATATCCTCAAATACGCAAGTGCCTTCCGTAAAACAGCTTGCCGCTGCAAGTGCGCATAATGCGTCCGGGCAGCCTGAAAGGTTTACATGAAGTTCTCCGCCTTTAAGATTGCGCGTAGAAAGTCGGCTTTTTGAAACGTAAAGGTTTCCGCCTTGTATTTTAAGATTTGCTCCGATTGATTTTAATATATCCGCAATAGCCGCATCGCCTTGACTTCCGGAATTGTCGATATTCTCTATTACGATTTCGCTGCCCGTTATAAGTGCGGCGACAAGGGGGAATGCAACCGCTTCCCAATCGCTTGGGATAACGCGGTTAAATGCGGAGATTTCGGTTTTTCCGCGTATTTCGATATGTTTATAATCGTCCGAGATTTTTACATTCGCTCCGAAACTTTCAAGCCAAAGCCGCGTCATATTCAAAAAAGGAGTTTCTTTAGGATCCGTAAGTTCGATTTTTGTCGTCCCGTTAAGTCTCGTTGCCGCCATCATGATTCCGCTTATATATTGCGAAAGTCTTCCGTCGGTAACAATCGTCTTTCCGCCGCTTACTGCACCTTTTATAATCAGCGGCGGCGCATTTTCTGCAGGGCGGGAAATATATGCCTCCGCTCCGAATTGTTTCAGCGCGTCGGCAAGATGCAATACGGGGCGTTTACGAATAGAGCTGTCTCCGGTGAATATCGACCAGCCTTCAAACGTCGCGGCAATCGGAGCCGTAAAATAAAGCAAAGAACCGGAGTTTCCTACATCAACAACATTATCGGGCAGGTGAGCATTTTTTCCCGCGCCCCTTATTGTCCAGACATCCCCGCGAGAAATATCCGTCTCCGCCCCGAAAAGTTTTACCGCGCGTGCTGCAGAAAGGCAATCTTCTCCGCCGAGCGGATTTTGTATTTGCGATGTTCCGTCCGCAAGCGATGCAAATAAAAGCGCACGTATCGTATGACTTTTGGAGCCGGGAACTTGTATTTTCCCAAAAAGCGATGATTTTTTTCCGGTAATATTCATGCACGGAGTTCAACAGAAAAACTGCGGATTTGGCAAACACGATGGAATATTATACGGGTATTTTCCTTCGTTTTGCCTGCGGATTTGACTGCAAAGTAATTTCATTGACGGAGAATTTATGTTAGAGTTCCGCCGTACGCGGTCGGATTTTATGGAAAATGTATTTACACGTACCGAAGCCTTAATCGGCGAAATTGCTTTGCAAAAATTAAAAGAATCTCATGTCGCGGTTTTCGGACTGGGCGGAGTCGGCGGACATACTGCCGAAGCTCTTGTGCGCAGCGGAATCGGCGCGATAGATATTGTAGACAGCGATAAAATAAGCGGATCGAACATAAATCGGCAGATTTTCGCACTCAATTCAACGGTAGGACGTTACAAGACCGAAGTTGCTGCGGAACGTTTTTACGATATAAATCCCGAATGCGAAATCAAACCGTACACGCTTTTTTACGATTCCGGAACGGCAAATATTTTTGATTTTTCAAGATACGATTACGTAATCGATGCGATAGACACCGTAGCCGCTAAGATTTTGATTATATGTAATGCGGCGGAAGTCAAAACTCCCGTAATCAGTTGTATGGGTGCCGGCAATAAAATGAATCCCGGCGAGTTTGAAATTGCCGATATTTTTGAAACATCCGTCTGTCCGCTTGCGCGTATAATGCGTCAGGAATTGCGGAAACGCGGCATAAAACAATTAAAAACCGTATTTTCCAAAGAACCGCCGCTAAAATCGGATTGTACGCAAAGCTTATGCACTTCCGAGCAGCAATCGCCTTGTAAGCGGATTCCCGCAAGCATCGCATTTGTTCCGGCTTCGGCGGGATTGCTTATTGCAAGCGAAGTTATAAAAGATTTAATCGGCTGGAAAAATGGCGCGGGGTTTGCAAAGTCAAAGATATAATTGCACGGGATATTATGCGGATTTTTACGGCGGCTGTAGCGCATCCGCTTTTGAAAAAAGGCAAATTATCCGTGATAAAATGTGCATAATATGTTGATAACTTTTATGTCAATAGCTTTTTTACATTTTTTTTATCTTTTTTTTGCACATTTCCACATACGGCTTTGCATTTATTCTGTTTATTCTCTTGCAATATAAAGAATTATAATTAACTTACCGAAGTCTTCAGCTAATTTTCCGTATTATAGAGAGTTAGAAAACAATGCACAAAATGTGTTAATAAATTGTGGATAAGCTGTGTAAAACAAGTGAATTATAACAAACGGCAAATAAACGGTTATTAAATTATATAAGAATTATCCGCCGAAAAAACAATCGATTTTGCGGCGGATACGGATAACTATGCTTGCGCTCCTTTCGGTTTTGTCTTTGCGGCAAGTTCCGCAGCTCCGGTAACTAGTCCTGCAAGTCCCTGTATCTCCGACGGAATGATGATTTTGGTCGCCTGTCCGTCGGCGGCTCGTTCAAACGCTTCAAGGCTCCTGAGCTTTATCACCGCCTCGTCCGCGCCCGCTTCGCGAATCATCTTTAAGCCCTGCGCTTTTGCCTGCTGCACTTCCAAAATCGCTTCGGCTTCACCTTTCGCTTTTTGAATGGCGGCTTCCTTTTGCGCCTCCGCTTCAAGAATGAGCGATTGCTTTTTTCCTTCGGCAATAAGAATTTCCGACTGCTTTTTGCCTTCCGCAATCAAAATAGATTCGCGGCGTTCGCGTTCGGCTCGCATCTGCTTTTCCATAGCTTCTTTAATCGCTTCCGGCGGAATGATATTTTTGACTTCTACGCGGTTCACTTTGATTCCCCACGGGTCGGTCGCCTCATCCAAAATGCTCCGCATCTTCGTGTTAATCACGTCGCGGCTGGTGAGCGTCTGGTCAAGCTCAAGGTCGCCGATGATGTTGCGCAGTGTCGTCGCGCTCAAGTTCTCAAGCGCGTTAATCGGACGCTCGACGCCGTAGGTGTAGAGCTTGGGGTCGGTAATCTGAAAATAGACTACCGTATCAATCATCATCGTTACGTTGTCTTTCGTAATCACCGGCTGCGGCTGAAAGTCGAGTACCTTTTCTTTGAGCGAAATTTTATTCGCAATCCGGTCGATAAACGGGATTTTGACGTGTAAGCCGACTTCCCATGTTTTTTGATAGGCGCCGAGCCTCTCAATTACAAACGCAAACGACTGCGGAACAATACGAATATTGCTCACAATCAGAACAACCGCCACGGCAATCAACGCCGCCAATACATAAGTCATATTACCTCCCATAAAAACCTTTGCATGAAGTTGCAGCTTCCGAAAAAGTTTTTCGCCGTTTCGCAATGCAATGAAAAACGGCAATAAAATATTCGAGTTTACACGGAATGAAAACTCCAGTTGAATCTTACGGCAGCATTTGTGACGGAAGATTCAAAACCGGCGGCTGACGATTTTTTTTGTAAACCGCCGGGTTTTTTACAAGGTTTAATTTCGAGTTTTTGTAAAACCTC
>ERZ772960.2531-NODE-2531-length-13157-cov-8.478400_pt1 | contig 13157 bp, 10 predicted proteins | sample MGYA00580678_ERZ772960 | MGnify/ENA primary metagenome ERZ772960 (study PRJEB29015, sample SAMEA2737930) | human oral metagenome | biome: human oral; feature: human-associated habitat; material: dental | place: China | collected 2059 ... | reverse complement strand
AGGCATTGAACGAGGCTTTTCAGAAGGCTCATACCAAACAAAGCGTGAAACGGCCGTAGCATTTAAGCGCCTTGGAATCGACATTGCTAAAATAGCCGAAGGAACAGGTCTTTCCGTTGAAGAAATCGAAAAGCTTTAGAAGTGCGCAGTAATCAATCGATGATAGGTAAACAATGGATAATTGATAATTAAGAATTCATAATTGATAATTCATAATTCATAATTCTTAATCAATAATCCCCCCCACCACTCTTCCAGCATTGCCCGTGCCTCTTCCTGTAATGAAGGAACCACGCAAACTTCCAGCTGTTTGAGGTTATCGGTGCGGTAGGTGCGCCCAAGGGCTTTGAGCGATTCGCGTATCTTAGTAGCGAGCGCGGGGTGTTCATCCAAATACGAAAGAATAATAGTAAAAACCGAAGCGGCGGAACACACTTTTTCCCATTCGGCAAGCTCGGAGATTTCTTTACGGGAAGTAACGCCGGTATTGATGCGATAGTTATAGACAGTATCGGGTATGCCTACGTACGTACCGGCATATAAGGCGATAAAAAAGTAGGTAAGAACGTCTTCCGCCATGGTACAATAGGTAAAGGGGATTTCTGCAAAAGCTTTTTGAACAAGATTCGTTTTAAAAAGTTTGCCCCACAAAAAGTCCGAATAGAGGTGTTCTATCAAAAAGCCGTGCATAATTACATCGCCGGTAAGAGTACCGAAGTGCACATGCGCCGCTTTTTGTGCAAAGACGGCAACACGTGCTTCCGGTTCCCCTTCCGTACCGAATACCGCGGCCTTTCCCTGCACAATATCCGCGCCGGACGCACAGGCTGCATCGTACAGGATGCGGAGAGCCGCGGGCGACAGTTCATCGTCTGAATCGGCAAAGGCTATGTATTCACCCGATGCAGCATTCACTGCCGTCCGGCGTGCTTCCACCAGCCCAAGGTTTTTTCCGTGTTCCAAAAACACGAGCGGCAGCCCCTGCTTTCGAAACTCCTTCGCATACGTTTTAATGATACGCCGGAGTTCTTTTGTACCGGGGCTGCCATCGTTTACAATAATGGTTTCAAAAAACGGAGCATCCGCCTGCCGTAACACTGTGTCTAAAAACCGCCCGACCAGCCCCTCCGTCCCGTACACCGGAACGCAGAGGCTGACGAGCGGCTTGTGCTGCGCTGCACGCCCGAAGCGCGCTGCGCAGCGTGAAAGAAAGTCCATCTTATAGGACTATTCCCATTTAAAGCCGGAAGCGGACTGCAATTCTTTAGAGAATGTTCCGTGGGCATCCGTTTCGTTAGGTGTGTTCAAGTTTCCATCTAAGTCGTATGTCAATACCTTATTGTCATTATGCGCCGAATGACCGGACGGACCGGAACTGTGTCCGTTTACATCATAAGCGCCGTCCGAAGCAATAACAACCTTTTTTGGTTTAACGGCGATAAAGCGGTAAAATCCATAACCGACTCCCGGATTTGCACCTTCCGGAAGTACGGGATTCTTTTCAGCCAGTTTCTTCGCACTGCCGGAAAAGCCCCCTGCCGTCTTACCGATTTTGTACAGGACGCTGCCCATCTTAAATTCATCAATGGTGCAGGTGCTCGCATCATTGTTGAATTTCATAAGCTTTTTTGCCTTCGACGTAATGGCATACAGCGAACCTTCAACCACCTGTAAGCCGTTAATTGCTTCTTCGTACTCGATATACGGTGGCTGAGAGCTGTTACTCGGGGTCGGATTTGATATCGGAGTATCAGGATTGGTGGGCTCCGCATACAACGGAGCATTTTCAACAACCGTAACCGATCCGTCGGCATGAGCTCCTTTCAGGAATTTTTTTACCTTTAATCGGTATTTAGAAATGTTATTGCCTCCTATAGCCTCTGCGTATATCTTCTTTACACCGACGAACACTCCGTCCTTGTTTGCAGCAAGCGCGGTAAGTTGTTCGTCTTCGGCGGATGTAAACGGCTCCGGCTCTTTTTCTCCGTCAAAAGAATCTTGCCATTCTATCTTCTTTACAGTCCACTTCGGCGTACTAGAAGCGTTAGTCCCGTAATACAAGGTATTGGTACCGCCGGAAACATCCACTGCAATAGATGCAGGCGGGTTCTGCTCATCCTTTAATACCATCGTTCCGTTTCCAATGATACCGGTATCTGTAAACGTAAAGCGTTGAACCTTATACACAGAAATTTCACTCATCACGATATAGAAATGACCGTCTTGGTCATAACAGAACACATCGGTAAGATATTGGGCGGGAGTGATACTAAGTGCAGAGGATGAAGAATATGCCTCCGTTCCGTTGTCACCTACCCAATATTGGCGGCCGCCTTTTCCCCACAGCAGCATCTTCGTTTCGGGGAACTTGTAGCCGGAATGCTCTGCATACCATGTTGCATCCGTGTCGGTGAAGGTTATCTCTTTTGTGTTCCGGTTAAATGCAGCAATGCGGTTTTTATTACCGTTGACATGGAGATTTTCGTTCACCTCTGTGATATCTACACCGTCATCCGCAATGTAGATATAGTCTTCGTCACTGCCGATAAAGCCGATGGGATTTACAAAAGCCCCTGCCTCAAAAGCAAGGGAGGAATCCGAAGCGCCGGCTTTGGAATGAAGTCCTATCTTAGTTTCCTCGGTAAGGGTACTGCCGGAATATGTATACCGAACAAGCTGTCCCAGCGCGAACACCTTTCCTGCATCATATTTATGCTGGGTAAGCAAGCAGTACACATTATTTTCGTCCGCAAATAGACCGGTACAGTTAGTGGGGTACTTGCCGAAGGCGCCGGCTGTACGAAGTTTAGGGAGCTCCATTTCAATTTTATTTGACAGCGTTAATGAAGAACCCGACAATTCGGCCTTAACGGCAACCAGCTTATTCTTCATACCGGCAACACTAGTCGCAGAAGGCGGTACGGTAAAAAACAAGGTACCGTTATATGCTGCTGCCGTTTGAATCGTATTGCCGCTTCCTATAAAAGAAGCGAGGTTAAAGCCATTTGAGCGTGTAAAAGTATTATGCGAGGTTTCCGTTACCGCATAGACATGTTTGGCTCCATCGACTACAAAGATCCTATTGGTTTTAGCATCAACCGTTATGGCTTCTATTCCGGTGGTACTCGGCAATACAGCATTAATAGCGGTCTCAAAACCGGCATCCTCATTACCTTCGGCATCAAAACGAGTAAAGTGTCTACCGCCCTTATCATACAGCACATATATCCGTCCGATACCGTCCCGTGCAATTACCGGAATAATATGATTGGGGCCAATAGCCACATCGTTCAGCAGTTCTTTATCGCTTGCCAGCTTGAACGTTACTTTTGCATCCCCGTGAGAGGGCTGTGATATAACGCTGGAAAGAATATTTCCCATGTTTTTCGGCGTTTTGGAAAGCTTTACGGCAACGATATTGGTTCCTGCCGTAACGGTGTGCTCTACTGAACCGCGCCACGTGCCTGCCGCTGTTGTAACAACCGCCTTTACGGTGATTTTTGTGCCGATATCGGCGTTCACCGTAACCGATGTCGTTCCTTCTGCCAATTTATTGCCGTTTTCGTCGGTAACGGTAATTTTAGTATTGGTATCATCAAAAACAGGCATTCCCGCGGCATCAACGGCACGGCCGCCGCCGCCGATAACAACCTGCACCGTACCGGTCTCATTTCCGGCGATGATGCCTTGGTTACAAGCCGTAAATACAAGGCACAGTGCTGCAAAAAGAATGCTTATAGCGCTTACATGCAGTTTCTTCATACTTCTCCTCCTTACATCATATAAAAAAACAGTCTTCATTTATATTTATATAGAATAAAACACGGATTCATCCGCATCGGAGTTATCCGTTATCTTTATCTTTTTAGGTAACCGTACTTTACCGTTTTTTTCGGATGTAGTATATACCATCTCGCAGAAAAAATACAGCCCCCGCATAACATGTCTGATGCGTTTGCCCTGCGATGCGGTAATCAAAGCAGCTTTAAAAACTCCTCTTCGGTGATAATCGCGGTGCCGAGCTCCTTCGCTTTCTTGTTTTTCGACGAACCGGAATCGGGCGTATTGGTTACAAGGTACGTAAGCCCCTTGGTTACCGAAGATTTTACCGTTCCGCCTTTTGCTTGTACCATCGCTTCCGCTTCTTTCCTTTTAAGGCTGTTCAGCTCTCCGGTAAAGCAGAAGCTTTTTCCTGCGAGCGGAAGATTTCCTTGAGCGGCGGCTGGCGCTTGAATAACGATAGTCCCCGAACCGGTAAGGCGCAGCATTTCTTCTTTTGCATCGCGGAGACCGAGCGTAAGCGTATGGGCAAGGACACTGCCGAATTGATATACGGCGGCAAAGTCTTCTTCCGTAGCCGCGAGTAGTTTTTCGAGGGTGTCAAAGCCTGCATCAACCAGTTTTTCAACCATCGTGCGGCCGATGCCTTCGATATCAAAACCGGCAATAAAGACCGGCAATGGGATATCCCGTTTGGCGTGCAATGCGCGGTGTATTTTTTCCGCCGATTTTTTTCCCATGCGTTCTAAAGCGGCAAATTCTTCAACCGTAATGGTGTATAAATCGGAAATAGAGCGGAGGCGCCGTGCATCAAAGAGCTGTTTAAGGAGCGCCGTCCCGAAGTCTTGAATATCAAGGGTGTTGATCCATTTTTCCATCCGGTGATGAATCAGCTTGGGGCAAGTAGGATTGGGGCAGTACAGGCGGGTACCTTCGTCGCGGAGTTCAGTACCGCAGCTCCCGCACCGGCACGGCTGTTCGATGGGCACACTTGAATCGGGGTTTTCGATAAGCGCTTCTATCTTAGGGATAATCTCCCCCCGTTTGGTTACGAGCACTCTACTGCCGATCTTTAAATTCAGTTCCGCAATCATGTTCGGGTTGCAGAGGTTTGCCCGCTTAACGGTTGTGCCTGCCAACTGTACCGGATCGATGAGTGCGATGGGGGTGTAGGTAACGCCCGATTCGCTCCACTCGACGCTGCGCAGGGCAGTAACCGCTTCTTCAAGGCTGAACTTAAACGCGATTTGTTTTTCCGGCCGCGCCCTGCTGAGGTCAGCAGTATCGATGCGGTCGTTTTTAACGACAAGGCCGTCGATGTCGTAGGGAATAGTGCTGCGGATATCCATAACATGGGCGCGGTAGTCGATAACCTCCCTGACGCCGGCGCACCGTGTAACCGGTACCTGTAAAAAGCCCTGCGCTTCAAGCCAACTGAGTTTTTCCGTTTCCGTGGTGAAAGGCGCCGCTTCGGTAAAGGGCTTTCCGACTGTTCCTGCGGCGGCATCGTAACAGATAATTTCGAGGTGCTCGCTGCCGCTGCCGTCCTTCCGCTTCATCAACCCGTTTGCCGCATTCCGGCAATTTTTTTTATCGGGATAAAAACGGCGCAGCACCTCTTTGGTCATCAGCACTTCGCCGCGGATACCGCCGGAAAAGGGAGCCGTGCCGGTAGGGGCGGAATCGCCTTTCAGTTCAAGTACGACGCCCTGCATCTTTTTAACATTTGCGGTAATATCGTCTCCGATTTTGCCGTCGCCCCGTGTTACCGCACGAACGAGCCGCCCCTTTTCGTATTGCAGCTCCATACTGGCGCCGTCCAGTTTGTATTGTACCAGAAAATCGGAGAACGGCATCTTTTCCGCCCATTTTTGGAAACTTTCGGGATCCGCCGCCTTGTCTTGGCTCCCCATCGGGATAATGTGTTCCGCTTTCGGGAAGCCGTCGGCGCTGTCCTTGGGTACCGTTGCAAATAAGACATTCCGAGGGTCAAGACTGCGCAGTTCGTCCCACAGCGCATCAAAATCCGCATCCGAAATTTCCGGTTCTGCGTTATAGTATAAGTCCTGATGCTTTTTTATCAGCGCTTCAAGCTCTTGTATCCGTGCATTCTTTGCCATAGCGGTACCCTCTCACAAGCAGTATTATAGCACAGATTATAGGATTTTGAAGGGGAGCCATTATGCGATGTTGCGGTGAAAAATGTATTTGCGAGGATGGCGAAAAAGCAACCGACTTTTGAGAGCCCCGTTGCCCCCGTCTCTTTTTTTTGCTATATTTTTGCTATAGATGGAGAAGGAATAGCGCCGGTCTCTTCTGAAAAAGGATAGCTTATTATGAATACGATATTAATAGTTCTTCCTATATTAACACTATTGATGTTCAATTTGGGATTAACTTTACAGCCCGAAGATTTTAAAATACTTATCTATAAACCGAAAGCCGTAGTAATCGGTCTTTTGGGACAAATCGTTATTTTACCGGCAATTGCTTTTGTCCTTGCAGCAGTTTTCCGCTTAAACGCAATATTTTATGTAGGCGTTATTCTCATAGCCTGCTGCCCCGGCGGCAGTTCTTCAAATATTTTTTCTCTATTAGCAAAAGGAGATGCAGCCCTTTCCGTCGTCTTAACCGCTTTAAGCAGTGTTATTACACTGTTTACCATTCCGCTGCTATTGCATTGGGCTTTTTTGCTTTCAGGAGTCGGATCAAGCGCAAGCGTTCACCTGCCGGTAGGAAATATTCTTGTACAGAATATCCTCTTTACTTTTATCCCTATCCTTATCGGACTATGTATTCGCCGTTATATGCCAACCGCAGCCGGAAAGATTGAAACAGTCTTATCAAAAATAGCATTCCCTGCGCTCATTTTTTTAGCGGGTATGTTTTTTGTACAACACTACAAAGTAATATACGGGAATATACGCATTCTCGGCGCTTGTATCACTATTCTGATTATACTTGCAACCGGATCCGGTTCTTTGCTTGCCCGTATTTTCAAACTGGATGCTGTAATAAGACGTACTATTATTATTGAAGTGGGTATGCAAAATGCCGCACAGGCTATAGCTATTGCCTCCAGTCCGTTTATTTTCAATGACGATACGATGGCTGTTCCGGCGATTGTATATGCTTTGATGATGAACATTATCTTGCTGACCTATACCGGCATTATCAAATTTAAAATCGATGGATAAAACGTGCCGTTAAGCAGTTAACAATTTATCTTTACAGGATACATAAAAAGTGTTACTGTTTGAGCATCCGGTCGGCTTTAGTACCTTTTAGTACGATGCAAAACGTCCGGGTATTAAACGCTCCGCACGAAAAAATGTTATTTGAGGGTTGTAGAGACTGATATGAAAAAACGGATAACTGCATATGCGGCACTATGTATAATACTTATTTTGTTTTCTTCATGCAGACGACGGCATAGTGGGATTGAGTACATCGAAGATACTTCTTGGTCAAAGATACAGATAAAATCCGCATTGGTCATCGGCGTTTCCGATTTTGTTCCCATCCTCTCTTTTAGAAATGAAAAGAACGAAATCGTAGGATATGACGTTGATATTTTGAAGGAATTATGCCGTCGGCTCGGTATTCGCCCCGTATTTTATCCGATAGATTGGACGCAAAAAGAAACTCTTTTAAACACAGGTGTAATCGATTGCATTGCAAGCGGTTTCAGCCTTACGGAAGACCGCAAACAACACTATAGAATGTGTAAGCCGTACCTTCAAAATGCGCAAATTGTTGTAACGCTTGCAAATAAAGGATATCAAACATTGGCACAGTTGCGGGATAGAAGGATAGCGGTTGAAGCAGGCACAGGAGGCGATAAAGTATTATCGGATACAGAAGTATTGAAAGACCATGTGATCATTCGGCAACTGAACTCCATTGATCGCCTGTATGAAGCTCTCAATGCAGGAACCTGCGATGCCATCGTATTAGACCTTATTTACTCATGCAACACGCTTGATAAAAACCCACACTACAATATTATAAACGAAGCGATTGCAACCGAATATTATACGTTTGCCTTTCGGCAAACGGACGGCTCACTTGTCGCTAAAATCGAATCCGTTTTGGCTGAAATGGATACCGACGGCACTATTCCTGATTTTTCCAGAAAATGGTTCGGTTCCAATTTATCCATACTTAATGTCGGACTGTAATAAGGTTGAGGTAAAAATGAAGATAAAAAGTTTTTTTTGCATTTTTTTGCTGTTTACAATCCTATCCTGTACCGACCACCAGACGGATAAAGAAGGAATAAATGATCCCTCATTGGCGAGGGTTATTATCAAAAAAGAGCTTGTGGTCGGTGTCGATCCGTCAATTCCGCCGCTCAGTTTTTATTCCAGTACAGGGGCAATCGCCGGATACGAAGCGGATATAGCTCAAACTATTGCCGATAAGCTCGGCGTAAAGCTGCGGCTTGTACCTATTACGACCATCGCAGACAGAATTGCAGAACTCGAAAACCGGAGAATTAATTATATCGCAAGCGGTTTTATCAATAATGAGGCCAATGCCGAACGCTTTTCATTAAGTATACCGTATTTACGGGATGCGCTGGTAGTTGTTGTGCTGCAAAACATGGACGGAACTGCGAAGTTCAATCAATTTTCCGATCTACGGAATAAGCGAATCGGCATACTATCCGACGAAGATATGTTCGAAGTCGTCATGAAGTCTCCCCTCTATATCAATAACGGACGTCGGCCATATCGTTATCCCCGGCAGGAAAATATGCTGCTTGCATTGGATTACGATCAGCTTGATGCGGTTGTCATGAATCTGTTGACGTACTACAGTAAAATTACGATAGAAAAGAAATCGTACCGCGTAATTGGCGACCCGATCAACATCTCTACCTATAGCTACGCATTTAGGAAAGAAGACAAAGAGTTGGCAACGGCAGTAAATGCGTTCCTTGAGGATATGGCTCGGGACGGAACATTACGAGAAATATCCGGAAAATGGTTCGGCGCCGATGTTTCGACGGTTGGAAAATACTGATGCAAAACGCCGCTTATTTTTTGTGCTGCATAGTAACGGGCGCCTCTAAAAACTATACCTGAGTTTTTAGAGGCGCCCTAACATAATCAAAGCCGATACCAATGGCAGGGAATACGCTGAACAATAAAAAGAGCGCAGGATACCCCATATATTCGATAATATATCCACCGCTCATACTACCTATTACATAAGCAGCGCCGTTTGCCGCAGTAAAAAAGGTCATCGCAGTTACTGTATTGCCGCGGCTATGCAAAACGCAGAGCAGTACACTCAGCGGGTGGAATAAGCCGAAACTGAGCGAATGAAAAAGCTGCCCGACGGCAGCGCCTGCGATACCGGGAATAAAAATATAGCAGCAATTTCGTACGATGATACTAAATAAACAGATGGCGAGAAGCCGATCTTTGTCAAAACGCCGGATAAGCTTTCCTGAAATAAGAAGCACCGGTATTTCCGCCATTGCCGACAGCGCCCATAAACCGGCGGATGCTTCTATTTTGACATATTCTTCGACATAGAGCGAAAAAAATCTCTGGCAGGGAACCAAACCCAAAAATGCAAAAAAAATTAACAACAGGTATTCCCAGAACAACTTGGGGAATGCAGCAGGCGCAGCATCCTGTGCAGTAAGTTTTTCTTTGTCCGGCGCGTTCGGCTTTATCAAATCCTTCGGGAACAGCTCTGCTGTAAGCGGTTCCTGACCGTCCGGCACTGCGGCATCCCATTTGCTTTGAACTTTTGCATCGTTTTTTTTGTCTGTGCAGGCAAATGAGAAATCATATAGATCGGGCACCCACCGGAGCAGTGCCACAAATAGCAGCGCTCCCGTACTGACAGCCAAAATAACCGACAGGGGGCGTTTTCCCGAAATGAGCGGGTGCAGCTGCAAAAACAGATTCATACCGACAAAGCCGACAGAACCGAGCGCCCGTATTTTCCCATATTGGGCATCATGTCGTCCGAGCGCTTTTGTGGTAAAACCGTCCAATACCGGTACCATCCCCTTAAAACCTACGGCAAAAATACCGAGACAGATCGCCGTAACAAAAAATGAATGGAAGCGAAGGAGGGGCAGCAGTAATAGTGCAATATCGAATCCGAATATACACATGACCAATCCATACCGGCCGGTTTTATCAAGCTGCCGCGTGATAAAAAAAGGCGCACATACGCCTGCTATTTCGATAACACCGAGCAGAATACCGATTTGCGCCGTTGAAAACCCGAGTGTTCTAAGCATAATCGGCACATAGGTATTGACTATCGCATATATTGAAAACAGCAGGAAATACGGCATACCTCTGTGCACTATCAACGGCTGCGTTATCGCTTTTTCCATAAGGTTTATACTCCCCATAATCGGATCACACGAATAATACAAATATGCGAAGATTTTGTCAAAAATCTCCCGCAATAATATCGATCGCCTGTGCCGTATACGCGCCGACTATAACGTATGGGGTAAACACCCCGGATACAAGCACTACCGGAAAGACGAATAACCGGCTGAGCGCTATAAATCGGCGATACCTTCGATGATTTTACCTTTACCGGAGAAACCTATGATACGCACAATGCCGTAATTTTTTTACGGCATACTTGAATTTATCCCTAATTTGACGATAATAGAAACAAGATCGCTAGAGGGAAGCTATTATCATGTTAAAATCATTTACCGTAACAAATTTCAAAGCTTTTAAAAATGCCGTAACACTGGATTTTTCGGCAACAGGTAATTATGAATTCAATACTGATGCTATAAGAAATAATATTGTAAAGACCGCTATTATGTACGGTAAAAATGCGAGCGGAAAATCATCACTTGCTGTGGGTTTATTTGATATCGTAAGTAATTTAACTGATAAGTATGTAAATATACAGGAATACAATAATTATCAAAATATATTCAATACCGATCAAGCTGTTGAATTTAAATATATATTCAGTTTTCAAAATAAAGATGTTACATATCAATATAAAAAATCTAATATTGATTCATTTATTTCGGAAACATTGATTATTGACGGTAAGACAGTGATAAGCTACGATAAAGAAAATCCTAATACGGAATTTACGATTCTACTTGCAGGTACCGAAACGATCAACAAAGACTTATCGAATCTTCATATTTCTGCTTTAAAATGGGTTAAGAGTAATAGCCTTCTGGAAGGCAACATTGAAAATCGTATCTTTTATGATCTCTTTAATTTTGCCGATAGGATGCTTTTATTTTGGTCTTTAAATACCCGGACATTTATCGGTTACTCATCAAAAGCGCAAGATGATATTATAGAAGGCATTATACGAACTAATCATTTTGAAGATTTAAAGCGATTCTTCCTTGAAGCGGGTTTTACTGAAGAACTTACCCATGGTAATGATAGCGGAGCAGAAGAAATATATATTGTACATGGTGAAAAAAGACTAAATTTTTCTGAAGTTTGTTCTACCGGTATGAATTCACTGTTGCTTGTCTATTATTGGCTAAAAGATATACGTATTCCTGAAAAATGCCCTTCTTTTATCTGTATTGACGAATTCGATGCTTTTTACCATTTCGAACTTTCACGATTCATTGTCAGAAAACTAAAAGAAATTAACTGCCAAGTCCTTCTTACAACACATAATACGACGCTTTTTACAAACGATCTACTGCGTCCCGATTGTTTTTACATTTGCTCAAAAGACAAGATTATCAATGCCCACAATGCAACGGAAAAAGAACTTAGAGAAGGTCATAATCTTGAAAAACTCTACAGGGGCGGAACCTTTGGAAAATGATTTTATTTATTTTTGAAGGCGAAAAACGCGAAATACAAATTCATAAAACAATTCAACACCTATATTTTACCAAGAATATGAGTGAAATACGTATCGTCTCTTACTGCAGTAATATTTATGCTCTTTACAAAGAGATGAAACGACATGACAGTTTTAATGGGATGGGAGCAGATATTGTTGAAATACTCAAAACGAAAGAAAGAACCCAGTCCTATACGGCAAAACCTTTATATGACATAAAAGATAGCGATGCTTTTTCCGAAATATATCTTTTTTTTGATTATGACATAAAAAAACAGGATCAAAAGAATCATGAAACCGTTGAAGATCAAAATAAATGCATCAAAGAAATGTTAAATTATTTTGATAATGAAACGGAACACGGCAAATTATATGTAAACTATCCGATGATTGAATCAATTCGATATTTTAAAAAGCCTCTCCCTGATAATGATTACGCCCATTACACAATAGACTTATTTATCGGCAAGCACTTTAAGCAACAAGCAAATGATGATTCATACTATAAAAATTTTGATTTTATCTGTTTTAAAATAAATTGGAAAAAAGAAAAAATAATAATTCCTAACAATCAAAAAGAAATTGATGCGATAAAAAATAATTGGGAACACTTAAAAAATTTAAATACTGCAAAAGCGCATTATATATGTTCAGGGAATAATCATTTGCCGAGGCACAAATCCGACATAAACCAACTCACTATATTTGAACACCAAATTGATAAATATGTGATACCATACCAACAAATAGCCATCCTCAATGCGTTTCCGCTTTTTATCTATGACTATATACGATAATTTTGATACTTTAAAAATAGATGTGCTTTCTTTATTTCATCTTTTTATAATACCCTCCCCCTTCGTCAAAATTTTTACAAAAAAAGCCTTGAAACAGTATGCTTCAAGGCTTTTCGTATTACGCTGCATTACCGATAACGATCGATAACGCGGTAAGTGCAAAACTACCAGCGATAGTGAGCAAAGGCTTTGTTTGCTTCCGCCATACGGTGGGTATCTTCCTTCTTTTTGAAGGCGGTACCGGTATTGTTGTAGGCGTCGATAACCTCGGCAGCTAAACGTTCGGACATTGCATGACCGTTCCGGTTACGGGCAGCGCCGATAATCCAACGCATTCCGAGCGCCTCGCGGCGGGATTCGCGGATTTCGATCGGTACCTGATAGGTAGCGCCTCCAACGCGGCGGGATTTTACCTCAACAAGCGGCTTAACGTTTTCAAGCGCTTTGGTAAATACGGTAAGCGGATCTTCGCCGGTCTTCGATTTAATTACATCAAAGCTGTCGTACAAAATAGCCGTCGTAACGGATTTTTTTCCGTCAAGCATCATACGGGCAATAAACTTTGAAAGCACAACGCTGTTGTAGCGCGCATCGGGTGCAATCGGTCTATTGATAGTCTTCTTTTTCCGTCCCATAATAAACCTCTCTACGCCTTAGGCTTCTTAGCGCCGTATTTTGAACGAGCGCGCTTACGATCGGCAACGCCGAGCGTATCCTTTGTTCCACGGATGATGTGATACCGCACACCCG
>ERZ772960.2530-NODE-2530-length-13161-cov-3.712422_pt1 | contig 13161 bp, 11 predicted proteins | sample MGYA00580678_ERZ772960 | MGnify/ENA primary metagenome ERZ772960 (study PRJEB29015, sample SAMEA2737930) | human oral metagenome | biome: human oral; feature: human-associated habitat; material: dental | place: China | collected 2059 ... | reverse complement strand
TAAAATCATGGAAAATATCTTCTTTAGCGTCGGCATGCTTGAAGTTGATGTGATCGAAATGGATAGAGCCATTACCTACAATTAGTTTCTTAGCGCCTTTTTCATCGACAACAGTGTCGATAGTGTCGAGAATGAGGGTCATCTCATGAGCGTCGCCGAAGACACGCATAAAACTTCGGAAAATACCACTAATATTCCAAAGTTTGCCTTGAATGGTTTGGGTGTATTGGAAGATTAACAAAATAGTAGAAATTGAAAGGGAGAATAGTGGCACACCAAAAATAATAAACCAGAGCATTAAGACATTAATCGACAAAATAAAACCATGAAAAACCAGATTGCGCTCGACGACTGACAGTGTAGCCTGCTTGCCGGTGGTGAAGATTTTTTCTTGATACTCATTATAGCGTTTACGTTCGTATTTCTCCTGGGAATAAGATTTGACGGTCATAATATTAGTGACAGAATCAGCAAATTGGCCTTCACGATCACTAATAGCCTTCGACCAGGCCTTATTATACCCAGCAATTTTGTCCATTTTGCGAGAGGAGATAAAAGTGAAGAAGATTAGAATAACGAGAAGGATGCCGGCAAAAATTGGAGTTCGCATAAAGAGAACTGTGAAAATTGAGGCTAGCGAAATAATGAGCGGCAAAATATTCATAGTCGTACTATTCATAAAGCGTTCATAGGCGTTAGCAAATCTTGAGACCTGGGAAGCGAGTGAGCCGGAAAAACGTTCAGAATGGAACTGCATTGACTGGTTATTGATAACGTCGAAGCATTTTGAAGTGAGATCGTTTGTAGCAAGAAGTTCCATTTTCCAGATGAGATACATTTGTAAGTTGCCTAAGATTATGGGGCCAATGATTTCCAGTACAAGAACTAAAATACCTTGTGGAAGAATTTTTTGGACGATTGGGATCTGGAGTAGGTTGCCTGAATTGATAAAATCTTCTGCGCGAGAAGTTGAGAGCGCATCAACAATATTAGCAATAATTAGCGGGGCGATTGTAGATTTAATCAAAGTAATAATCGGAACTAAGACTAAAATTGCAAGATTGTACCATTTGTATTTTTTATTTACTTCAAGAAAATAGTGCAAACTCCGTTTCATCGTGGTCTGATATTCTGGGGTCTTCTTAGGATTACTCATATAGTCCTCTCTTTTTATTGAGACATTTTGATATTTAGCTTTGAAAAATGTCGAGCTGATAATTGAATCATAGCACAGTTTTGGATATTTTATTTGTTGCTATAATAGAGCTATGAATTCACGTTTTGATCCGGATCAGGCAGCATATTATCAGGCACGCGGCGGAAAAGGAGCCATTTTTGACAAAGAGAGCGAACCGAGTTTCTTCTTTTATGACCTTGAAACTTCGGGGATTAATCCTCGCGAAGATCGAATTATGCAGTTTGCGGGGCAACGCACGAATTTTGACCTGGAGCCAGTTGGCGAGCCAGTAAATCTTTTGGTGAGGCTCAATGACGACACCTTGCCTAGCCCTGATGCGATTATGGTGACCAATATTTTACCCCAAGAAACGGTTGCCACCGGACTGTCCGAAGCGGAATTTTGCAAAGTGATTTCTGAAGAGGTTTTTACACCTAATACAATTTCCTGCGGATACAATTCCGTGCGTTTTGATGACGAGCATATGCGATATTTATTCTGGCGAAATTTTTACGACCCTTATGAGTGGCAATGGAAAGATGGGCGTAGTCGCTGGGATTTGCTTGACGTCGTGAGAATAGTGCGGGCTCTACGACCAGAGAATATTGCATGGCCGACAATTATCGACCCAGAAACTGGAAAAAATAAGCCGGCAAATAAGTTAGAGCTGCTTTCAAAACTGAATAAAATCAGCCATGAGAAAGCCCACGATGCGCTATCTGATGTGGAAGCTTTGATTTCACTCGCTCGATTACTTCGCGATAAGCAACCGCAGATTTTTAATTATCTCTTAAAAATGCGCGACAAAAAGGCGGTGCAGAAATTAGTAAATTTGCAAAACCCCGAGCCTTTTGTTTACACTTCTGGCCGCTATACTTCCGAATTTTTAAATACGTCAGTGGCTTTTCCGCTAGCGCCTAGCAAAAATGGTAATATTTTAGTGTTTAATTTGAGATACAACCTCGAAGAATTGCTGGAGGCGGAAAAGAATTTTGTCCCGGAAATACGAACAAACCGCTTTGGAAAAGAATATACAACTTGGTTTGATTTTGGCGAGGCGGTGAAGGAATTTTGCTTCAATAAATGTCCGGCAGTGGCGCCAATTTCGGTACTGGATGTAGTTTCTGATGAAGTTTCGGAAGATCCAGTAGCGCCGCACCCGCAGGGTACTTCAGGCTGGGAGAAAATTAAACTTTCACCAGAGCAAATTCAAAAGAATTTACAAATTTTATTGGCGCATCCAGATTTTGCGGAAAAGATGCGTAGCGCGTATGAAAAAAAGAGCGATTTTCCTAAAGCTTCTGAGGTGGAAGCGGAACTTTATGCTGGTTTTTTGCCAGATAAAGATAGGCAAGTTTGTCGTAAAATTCAACTATCTAGTTCTGATGAATTAAGTGATTTTCATCCCGAATTTACCGATGAGCGGTTGCCAAAATTATTCTTGCATTATAAGGGGCGCAATTTCAAAGAATCACTATCTTTTGAGGAGCGTTTGCTCTGGGAAACCGACCGCATGGAGCGAATTAAAAATCAGAGTGGAAAATTCTTTGCCGCACTGTCGAGACTTGAGGATTTAGCAAAAGAAGGACAGACAACGGCGGACGGTCGACAAATTAAACCAGAGATTTTAGAGAAGCTGCGTGAATGGTATAGAATCGTTAGCGAGAAGACAAACGAGTAGTCTCCTATTTTTTGTATTAGATAATAGAAGATATAAGAAATACATAAAGATATTAAAAATACGGGAATTATAAAAAAGATGAAGCCCCACCGGGGTGGGGCTTTCGTGAAGAGGAAAATTACTTTACTTCACGATCCGAAGTCTGATACTTGGTCTTTTTTGACCGAATATCTACGACTTTCGAGTCATCTTTTAAAGCTTTTTTGCGCTTGTGTGATTTTCTTCCAAGATATTCATCTACCGGAAGAGTAATGTAAGTGCCAGTTCTGTCAATCCAGTAGTGGCGCTTACCAAACTTAGCAAGTCTCACGGCGATGAACATCTTCTTAATAGATACCCCAACGCAATAGAACTGTTCCATCGTGAAGCAACCAAAAATCGCAGTTACAAGCACGATGAGAAGCCATATCGCAACCATGGACCAGCCACAGGACATAATGGACGGGAGTCTGTAAGAGTCCCAGTATCTCATCCAGCCAAGCATTGTAATAATGATATTTATCAGCAAAATTACACGACTGGACCCATTACACAATGCCTTCGGAAAGCGCGTTCTGTACTTTGTGCCAAGTCTTCCCGTCTCTTCCATGACAGCCGATCTACCGACGACATTGAAGAGCCCGACAAGCAACGGAAGCAGAACCAACCACGCGGCAACAAACTTTAAAAACAACGAAGTAAACATAATTTCCCCCTTTTCTTTGTGTAGGTACTTTTGTAAACACCCGTTTACAAAGCATTACTATTATATAACACTTCTGCTTATTTGTCAAGAAAAAGACTCGAGTGGAAGACTCCACTCGAGGTCTATAGATCTCAAGGTGTTGCACTTGAGGGGTTAGAGTAGGTAAAATAGCCTCACTTCTATGAGATTATCTAAATAATTTCAAAACTGGTGAGGGGCGAGTAGAAGTACTTACTCAATTGTGCATGGTAGTTGACTGGTGTCTGGACCACCCTGAATACACGGCCAAGATCAAGGTTATACCTAAAAAGGATTACCCTATCCTGATGCCGTGCGAGTTCTGAGGTATAGATATACAGGCAAAGAGATTCGAACTTTTAACCAATCAAAACTAAAAAAGACCGGCAAAGCCGGTCTTTCTGTTTACATATAGTAATCAAACATATATGCATACTGAAGGAAGTGCCCACGATGGTTGAATGCCGGATTATTCCAACATTTTTGCAATCCATCTGTGAAAATATTCCCTGTAACAATACAGTCATCTTCAGAATAACCCTGAGAGACAATATCGCCACGCGAATTGATCAGGAAGCAAGAGTGAAGATTTGTTGCATAATCCTGAATAGTGATGAAAGGTTCATCACCAGATGCAGCTTTTTTCTTCTGGATGAGATTTAAGTAATATTTGCTCTCCTCATCCGTCAAAAGAAGCTCATCATTCTGATAGGCTTTTCCCTGCGGGGCAATAAGAATATAGAACAAACGCTCAACACCAAGATCTTTAACTAGATCATAAATGTAATCAATCTGATCGAGATTATCTCTACGAATCAGATAATTAACACGGATCGGAACACCAGTGTTCCGATAGCGTTTGATATTCTCAACTGCGCGCGCCCAGGCACCTTTGCCACGAGATTTATCGTGCGTTTTTTCATTGCCATCAAGCGAAATCAATAGCAACGTATTCGTTGCAAGCAGCGTTTCTGCTATTTTTTCGCTCCAAATCGATCCGTTCGAAGTAGTAAGCGTTTCGATTCCTTTTCCCGCCGCATAAGATAAAATTTCAAGAAAATCAGGACGAAGAAACGGTTCACCACCAGTAAAATCGATCCTGACGAGATTTGCATCGGTAAGGATATCGACAATCTCTTTCATTTTCTCGAGCGGAAGCTCATTCGGATCTTGCTCACCGCTTAGGCAGAACGGGCAATTGTAATTACATTTTTTTGTAACCTGCCAACAAAGCGAAAGCGGGTTGCTCAATTTGACTTGAAGCTTTGACAGCTTCTCGTCATGACTGGCTTTTTTTTCAACTATTTTCATTACAGTCACCTCCGTAAAATTTTTGTGCTTTTGCTTCGAGTATTAAAACCTTGTGACGAATCGTCAAGGAATTGAGCGAAACATGAATCTTATTCGGAAACGCAGAATAAAAAACTTCTTCGTTTGAAAGAACTATCGTTGTATCGAGCAATGCTTTTTCTTCAAACCCAATAGAACGATAAAAATTGCGCATCCCAAACGAGAGTTCCTCAATCCCGGCAATCTTCGAAAACTCATCATCGCCGGCATTTTCAACGAGAATAATTTTCCCGTCGTCCTTCAAGATTTTCTTCAATATTGGAAGAATCTGGTCAAACGAATCACGCATCGACGTAAGACTCCATCCACCGAAAATTATATCGATGCTTTTTTCTGCAAAAGACACATCCTTCATATCACTAAGATAAAAACAAACGTTCTTTGCATGATTTTTTCGATAATTAATTTCCATTAAGGATTTACTACGCTCAACAACGTGTAAATTTTTGCCAGACGCCAAAAGTGGTGTGAATTTTCCACTTCCAGCTCCAATTTCGAGAATTTCCTGACCTTGAAAACGATAATTGTCCACGAGATAACCTGCGATCTTCTTTTCTGAGTCCTCACACTTACTAAACGCTTCGTAGGCTACTCCATCGCTGTAATCAAACAGCCAAAGCTTATCGGTAGTCGCCTTCATATGATCACCTCCTTCTTTTTAAAGTACGACACCCTAACAATAATGTATTAACATATTTTTCCATAAACAGCAAGCCAAACGTTAAGGTCCAGGACCTTAACGGCAAACTTGCATTATTGACAATCTATGTTAAAATATTATTAATTAAGTTCCTTGACTTAATCGTTTTTTTAAAAAATAGCGTATTTCTGAAGGGGGGTGTACATATGCATTACGATTATAACAAGGCAACTTTAGCAGCTCGGGTGAAACTCGAACGAATAAAGCCAAATCAAAATATAGACATCAACGAACTATTTTTCGCTTCAATTTCTAATTACCTAAAATACGGACAATATATTCTGGATATTGGAACTGGAAATGGCTTCGTCCTTAGCGAAATCGTTCGACGAAACCCAAATCTGCACTTAACCTTACATGGGGTCGACAACTCTAAGGAAATGGTTTCGCTTGCACAAAAAAAGCTCGGTGGTAAAGCTATAATATTAAAAGCCGATGCAAGCCATTTACCATTTGCCGACACAAGTTTTGATCTCCTTACAGCAAAGAATGTCACTCGTATCCATGCCGGAGAAATCTACAGAGTTTTAAAACCTGGCGGCATCTTCGTATTTCGTGAATACGGACGAGGCAAAGGGTTGTGCGAAATCACATCCCTATTTCCTAATCGTATCATCAGACAACGTGACCAATCTTTCTATGTTGATATCTTAAGTAAAGCTGGTCTTCATATTTTAAGCCTCAACTGCTATACTATCATCAGGAAATACGAGTCCATCGAAAATCTCATCACTATTGTAAAAAGTTTTCCATTCATCGAAAATTTTTCACAAGAAGACGAACAAAAAATCATCAAAAATTTTCACGACCCCGTCGTGACATCAGATCCGTTTATTCTGGCCTGCAGAAAGGAGCAATCATTATGAAGAAAGTTGAATTGTTATTCGACGCACTCAGGTCGCCATACGACATGGCGCACATCATCCAAGTTGCGCAGTCAATTGATGCAAAAGTTTATACCGCCGGCAGTTCGTTGCCATTCGAAATGCCGAAAGTAAAATCGAAAGTCCGTTCTTGGAACATTAAAGATGGGTTTACATCAACTCATTACGAAACGTTTGAAGACGCAGTTAATGATTTGCGCTCAAAAGGCAAGTACCTCATCGGCACTTCAGGAGAAACTAACAAAATTTTCTATGACGTCAAATTGCCGCTTGATCAGGACATCGTCATTGTCTTTGGGACAGAAAGTTCTGGTCTCACAAAAGCAAAACAAGCTATGCTTGACGACGTCGTAAAGCTTCCGATGGATAAAACGAAAGTTGATTTCCTCACACTTCCAGTAGCTGTCTCCGCGATGGCCTACGAGCTCTACCGCCAATACTCTTTGTAAAGATTTTCCTAAGTATCGACACGAAGGGGGTGTTCTGCAATGTTAAAAGGAAAAACTATCTATTGTGTTGTGACTGGAGCACACAGAACAGCAACTATTGCAGCTTTTCTTAGCATGCTAAGAAATAACGGAGCGAGCAACATCATTCTGATGCCCACTCCGGCAGCAATATCTTTCCTTGATTTCGAATCGATATCAAGTGACGTCATAGTTCGCTACGAATCAAACAGTTACCAGCAAATCCCAGAAGAGGACATCGTAGTTGTTGCTCCATGCACTTTTGACACGTTTTCTAAAATAGCGTCTGGGATTGCAGACAACTATGCACTATCAATCGTCCATGCCGCTATTGGCAAAAGAAAGCCAGTAATAGTAGCACCATCGATGGGCACTCAATATTGGTGGCATCCGATTATCTCAAGCAATCTCAAAACCCTAGCGGAGTATGGCGTCGAAGTAATCTGGCCAGAATACATTTATGAGCCAGACAAAACCTTACAAAAAATCAGCATGGCTCCTTGGCAAAAAGTACTTGATTGTGTCTGCCATAAATACCAAAAACTCAGGTATACCGGCAAACAAGTAGATTGCCAAAATTTTCAGAAAATCATTTCTGAAAACTATCCGATTTTTGCACATTTCGGACATATCCTACAGCAAGATCACTACACAAATGCAAAGGCTGGATTCTTGGCTTTGAAAATGAATGACGGAAAAATATTAATCACCCGCACCGGCGCAATGGTCGGCAACCTCAATCGTGAAGATTTAACCATCATTACGAACCAGGATACAGATAATTGCGTCCACTGGTGTGGAAAATATCCGCCGTCGTCAGAAACTCCGTTAGTTCTTGAAATATTCGAGAACTTCCCAAACGCAAAGGCGATTATTCATGGCCACTGCAAAGACGTAACGTATTCTACGAATCTACTTGATTATCTCAGCAAAGAATACCTAGCCTACGGCCAATGGGGAGAATTATTTAAAATTTCTCCTTTGCTGAAAAAATTCGGTTGCGCGATCATGAAGCTTCACGGCGAAATAGTAATCGGCGAAAGTTTCGACCAGGCCCTTTCGTATTATCACGAAATGTATGAGAAAACGCTATAATTTAAAAGGCTCCGCTCTTGCGGAGTCTTTTTCTGTCTATACTAATATAAATCACTATTTATTTTACATTTTCGAACCTGAGTTTTCCACAGGTTCCCCTGTTGGTGAGCCGGGTGGGACTCGAACCCACGACATCAAGCTTAAGAGGCTCGTGCTCTAACCTGCTGAGCTACCGGCCCGACTCTTTTATTGTTTTATCATTTTTGCGCAATTCGTCCAGCAGGACCCTAAATTAACGTCTCAAGTGCAACACCTTGAGGGGTTAGAGTAGCACCTACTCTAGGCGCCAATGCCGTTGATCTCGGACTGAATCTTTTGGTATTTACGGTAAAGATTATTATATTCAGTATTTAAAGTTTTATACTCTTCAGTGACATTGACTGGAAGGATAATGAATTTGAGAGGAGAGTTTTTAGCGCCACAGATTTCACGTTCATTGCCATAAGCGAGAGCACCTGGAATGTCGACCTCGCGAACACCACCGATTTTCATGCCCTTAATACCTTCGGACCAACCAGCGATGAGGCTTGCGGGGTTCGTGACAGCGAGTGGAGCCTTGAGAGAGGTTGGCTTCTTGGCGTCATCAAAAGAGGAATCAAAAACGGATTCATCAGGGCACCAACCGATATAATAAGCATAGTAGGACTTAGTGGAATTAGTAATTTCAGCGCCCGTGCCGATTTTAAGATCGGTCGGTTTGAGCCCAGCATTTTGGACGGTTTCGGCATTGTAAGCTTTGACCTTATTACGGAAGGAGTTGAGAGTGCCGAAATATTGCTTGGACATTCTATCGGAAACAGCTTTTAGTTCATCTTGCTTAGCGGTCAATTCCTTAGTGACGGCAGCAAGTTCTTCCTTTTTAACAGAGCTAGTGGCTTTATTTTTTTCACCATTTAACACAATCAAGGCGTAGATGGCGATTGTGGAAGCGAGGAGCAATACGGCAATAATACCGATGACGATACGCTGACTTAGGCTGGTTTTGAGTTCTTTTTCTTGCATATACCTCCTTGGAAAAAGTTTGGACGGGCGAGATTAGATAATTTCGGCGCCAAGTTCTGTAATATTTTGTTCGATTTGTTTCATTATAGCAGAGATTTCATCTGCACTCATAGTCTTTACAGTGCTAGCGAAGTTCAAATGGAAACTACAATTTCTAGTGTCGCTATTTTCGGTCTGGCGGTAAATGGAAACTGGCTCAATATTATAAACAAGAGCGTCGCGCTTTATCGCATCCTCAATTTTTTGACTAAGTTTAGCAAAAGAGATGGTGTCTGGAGTTTTTACAGTGAGATCGCGCGAAACAGATGGGAAGCGGCTAATTTTCTTGGCACCGCGTAATTGTGGGACAAGAGAAAGGAGCGGGGTCAAATCAATCTCGAGTGCGGCGATGTTTTTTAATTTCATGCTTTTTAAGGCTGTGTGCTTGATTTCACCGAGAGTGCCGATAGTCTTCTGCGCAATTTTGATACTGACCGAATGGAGTGGTTCAAAATATGGGAAATTATGGACGTTCAAATTTTGTGCGTTCAAATTCTGTGCATTTAAATCCTGTGCATTCAAATCCTGCGCGCTTATTTCAGAGAAATCAAAATCGAAACCAAGACGACGACCAAGAGTTTCACAAATCTGTTTAATCTGATAATAGTCGCCCTCAAGACAGATCGCGAGGTGAGATTCCATTTTTGGAGTCTGGTCAGATTGCAGACCAAAACTCTTTTTAGCCACCTGATTCATTTCGTAAAGCACAAAATCTTTGTAGCCGGCCTTTTGGTTTTCATAAGTTTTCTCGAGAAGACTCGGAATAATGGACTGACGGAAACATTGAAGCTCAGGAGAAATTGAATTGACGATTTCATAGCTTTTGCCAACATCCTCACCAACCTTTTGCTGGAGCGCTTTCGAGACAAAGCTATAAGTTAATAACTCATTGGCGCCAATTGCGTCGGAAAGAATGTTGCGCAGCTGAGTTTTGAGAGTAAAAAGTGGATTTTTAGGACTACCCTTGAACGACCTTATTGGTAAAGTTTTGGGGATATTATCAAAACCCGTGAGACGCCCCATTTCTTCGTAAATATCTTCTTTGATATGAATGTCAGTGCGCCAGAGTGGAGCCTTGACGACAAGCTGGTCAGCGGCAAGATCGTTAGTCGCGGAGTCGTTATGAGCAGTGCTGCCTATGGTATTATTAGCGTCAGCAGTAACCAGAAATCCGACATTTTCAAGAGTCTGTTTTACCTCGGCGGCAGTGAATTCTGCGCCAAGTGTTTGGTTGAGATCAGATAGAGAGATGACGATGAGAGATTTATCGGAATCAGACTGATTTTCGACAAAATTTCGATCAGCAAAAGCCACCTGGTCTAAGTTTTTCACACCAAGCTTTTCAAGACAGAGACGCAAGGCTGGTACCGTGCCAAAGGCTGGCTGCCCCTTAGTGAAACGCGTGATGGCCTCAGAGAAAATACCGTGAGCCATCTGAGTTTTGCGAAGATTATAAAGACTGAAGGTCGCCGATTCGAGTAAAATGCGCTTAGTATTTTCGTCGATTTCAGTATTTTTGCCACCCATGGCACCAGCAAGCGCGACCGGAACATCGTTTGAGGTGATAACAATATCATTTTCATTTAATTCAACTTCTGTGTTGTCTAAGAGAGTAAGTTTTTCATCAGTTTTAGCGCAGCGAACCAGAATTTTTGGCCGATCAGTACCACCGATGGCGATGAATTTGTCGTAATCAAAAGCATGAAGTGGCTGGCCAGTTTCGAGCATGGTAAGATTAGTGGCATCGACGATCTGAGAGACTGGACGCATGCCGGCTTTATAGAGGAAGATACTGTCCTTGGTGAGCGGGCGATTATCGGGAACTTCTGGAGTTTTTTCCTTGGTAAAATCAGACTGGTCGAAAACAACACAAGAATAACGTGGGCAAAGTTTTTGATCAGCGATTTCGATGGCGAGCTCGTTGTTTTGACGAGGAAAAATTTCAGACTGAGTCTTAAAATTGCCTTGATAGATGCTTGGCTCATCAAATTTCTGACCAAGAATGCCAGCTACTTCCCTGGCAAAACCAATAATACCAAACGTATCTGGACGGTGTGTGAGGGATTTATTTTCGATGTCGATGATTATATCATCTAGACCAAAAACACTGGTGAAAGTGTCACCGGGGTTAGCCAGGCCTGAAGCAATTTCGGCGATATATTTATGTTCATTGCCAAAGCCTAGCTCATCAGGACCAGCAATCATACCATAGCTTTCATAGCCGCGGAGTTTACGGATGGAGAGCTGGAAGTTTTCGGTACCAAAGGTCGAAGGAACGATGGCACCAGGAGCGAGCCAAGCTACGAGAATACCCGCACGCACGTTTGGCGCACCACAGACCACCTGAATTAGACCATTTTCAAGAGTACTAAACTCGGAATTGTGACTACCAGCATCAATTTCGCAAAGGTGAAGATGAGTTCCCTCGATATCGGTACATTTGACAACTTTTGCGATGTAAATATTTTGATATTTTTCTGCTAACGATTCAGTACCCTCAACCTCGACTAAACGGGAACCGATTAACTTCATAAGGTCAGAATTCGAGAGTGAATCTGGGATTTTAACATAACGTTTGATGGCATTGAGTGAAATAAGCATTAGAATTCCTCCAAGAAATTTAGTTTACCAGATTCAAAGAAGCGAATGTCGTCAAGCTGATATTTCAAGATAACAAGACGGTCAATACCGCCACCCCAGGCAAAACCTTTATAAATCGTAGGATCAATACCGGCGGTTTTTAAGACGTTTGGATGAATCATACCGCACCCCATCATTTCAAGCCAACCATCACCTTTACCACCAAGAGCTTTGGGTTTTTCGATTTGAAATTCGAGAGATGGCTCAGTGAATGGAAAATAGCCAGGCTGAGTTTTGGTGTTGAGGGATTGCCCATAATAAGTTTCAAAGAAATTCTTAAGAACACCGAGCATCTGCCCCATTGTGGCAGTTTTAGAGACAAAAATGCCTTCACATTGGTAAAAAGTGTGTTCGTGAGTGGCGTCAACGTCCTCGTTGCGAAAAACACGACCAGGGATCACTACGGCAATTTGACCATCCTGTTCGAGCTGACCGAGACGAGAAGTGAGGGCGCGATATTGCATAGTGGAAGTGTGGGCGGGAGGAATAAAACCTTCTTTGGTGCGAAAAGTATCATAACCATCGCGAGCAGGGTGGCCTTCAGGAAAATTAAGTGACTCAAACATATGAAATTCATCATCGAGCTGGGTGGACTCCATCACTTCAAAGCCCATATTAGAATATATATCTATAACTTTGTCAAGCTCAACCATTAACGGATGTTTGCTACCACGCCTGGTGTGTTTTGGCTCAACATTCTCTGCCATCGGCGCCGTAAGATCAATCGGTTTAATATCAACCGCCTCAAGCCTAGCTTCTTCTGCCTCAATTTCAGCCATGATGGCAAGTTTTTTACGATTGATTTCCTGACCAAAAGCCTTGCGCTCCTCTTTTGGGAGATCTTTGATTTTACCGTATTCAAGACTGAGGTCTTTTAGTGCCTGTTTTAAGTCTGTAAGTTTCATATTCCCTACTATTATACCCTGTTTTACTGAAAGCAGAGAAAAATCAACCGATTGATTCGAGTTAAAGGGTTTTATTTCAATTACATTAAATCAAGTCGTGATAATTTAAATTAAATTAGATTACACTAAAATAAGTAGTGATAATTTAGATTAAATTACAACGATCAGAATAAGCGAAAGAATGGCAAGTCCGATGAGGACGAGCCAGAACCAGCTATAGCGGCCAGTGGTCTTGGAGCCCTCAAGATAGTCAGAATCGTGAACAAGATCAGGATCAGTGCCCCTAGTCGATTGCTCGGCTTTGATTTTTAAATCTGCGGCAATGCGACGACTTAGCTCCGTGTTTCTTTCCTGTTCTTTGTGAACGATGACTCCCATCCTATACCTTTCATTTTTGAATTAAACTTTAAGTATTTTATCACAGATGTGGTATAATTTTCTCAATATTATTTAAGGAGGTATAATGGCAACAAGTAAGTCCAAGAAGGCTAAAAAGTCTACGGAAAAGCCAAAAAATA
>ERZ772960.2529-NODE-2529-length-13164-cov-8.038447_pt1 | contig 13164 bp, 11 predicted proteins | sample MGYA00580678_ERZ772960 | MGnify/ENA primary metagenome ERZ772960 (study PRJEB29015, sample SAMEA2737930) | human oral metagenome | biome: human oral; feature: human-associated habitat; material: dental | place: China | collected 2059 ... | reverse complement strand
AAGCTCAACGGATAAAACTTGCAACTGAATTATCAAAAATGTCAAGAGGAAAAACCATTTACATTTTGGACGAACCAACGACAGGACTTCACTTTGAAGACATCAGAAAATTATTAGAAGTGTTAAACAGATTGGTTGATAAAGGGAATACAGTTTTAGTAATTGAGCATAATTTGGATGTAATTAAGGTTGCGGACCACATTATTGATATAGGGCCTGAAGGTGGGCAAAGAGGTGGAAAAATAATTTTTGAAGGAACTCCAGAAGAAATTGCTAAAAGTAAAAAGTCTTGGACTGGGAAGTTTTTGAAGAAATATTTGTAGTGTTTAAAAAAGATAATACATATTTTTTTTTCATACTATTTTAATTGTTGTATGATATAATAAATAAAGATAAACGTTAAAAAGGAGATGTAAAAATGGGAAAAAAGAAAAACAGTTTTCTAAAAAAAATTGGCATTAATCATGATTCTAGTATTTGTAGTTGCATTAGGAATAGTTTCTTGCACTTTTTTGGAAAATAAAACTTTAAGTGTTCCAAAGTCTATAATACAAGGAAAAGTGGATAAGAAATTTCCAATTACAAAAAATTTCTTGTTTGCAAAGGTTACTTTGAAAAATCCTAAAGTTGATTTCAAAGGTGATAAAATGTATATTGACGCTGATTATTCAGCTTCACTTGTTGGAAGTGGAATTAGTGGAAAAATGTATTTGAGTACAAATGTCAGATATGATACAAATAAAGAAGAATTATATTTAGTGGATTTGTCGATTGATAAGATTTTAGATGAAAATGGTAAGGAAGTGGCAGATTCTTCAGAAGCGAAAATATTGAAATCTTTATTGAGTAACTATATTGAGACTACGCCAGTGTATAAATATGGTGAAGAATATGAAGAGAAAAATAAAGATAGAATAAAAAAACATGTAAAAATTAAAAATATGTACATTAGAGATGGTAAATTATTTGTTCAAACTTAAAAAATATAAAAGTAGTGAAATTTTAGATTTATTTAGAAAAATGGTAATGGTTACAGCTATTTTATATTATTAATTTTAAGTATTATGAAAAATAAATTTTAGAAAATTTAAGATCAAAAGGAGAATATAAAATGGAAAAAATAAAACATGAGAAATACAAGATTTTAAAAAGAAATATTATTGAAGATTCTGATTTTACAAAGGAAACAATGTTTATTCTGATTTGTGCAATGATTATAGCTTCAATAGGATTAAATACAAATTCTGTTGCAGTAATTATTGGAGCAATGTTGATTTCGCCACTAATGTCGCCAATTCAGTCGCTAGGATTGGGATTATCAAATGGAAATTTAAAAAGAGTTTATGTGTCACTTTTTAGATTGGGAATTTTTATATTAATAAGTGTAGTAAGTTCCACTTTTTATTTTTTAGTAAGCCCTATAAATGATGCAACACCACAGATACTAGCAAGAACTTATCCTACTTTATGGGATGTTTTAATCGCAATTTTTGGTGGAACTGCAGGAGTAATTGGAAAAACTGAAGAAGATGGTGGAAATGTAGTTCCTGGAGTAGCTATTGCAACAGCATTAATGCCTCCTTTGTGTGTAGTAGGATTTGGGATTGCTCATGGGAATCTGAAAATTTTTCTTGGAGCAGGATATTTGTTTATAATAAATGTATTTTTTATAATGATAGCAACATTAGTTGGTTTGATAGTTTATTCTGGAAATATTTTTGAAGCAAGAAATAAAATTTCAATAAAAAAACAAATAATATTTTATATAGTAAGTTTAATCATAATTATTCCAAGTATATATACAGCAACAACTTTAGTTCAAGATACAGCAAGAGATAATTCACTAAAAAAATTTATTTCTAAAGAATTGAATAATTACTATGTTTTTGACGATTCAATTAATAAAAAAAATAAAGTGATAACTTTGAAAATTGTTGGAGATAATATTAAAAATCAAGATATTAAGAATTTAGAAAAAAAATTAGGGAAGTATAATTTGGGAAAATATAGTTTGAATATAAAACAGATTTCAAATGAAAAATATTTGACAGCACAGGACTTATCAAAATATTTAAATGAAGAAAAAACAAAAGAAAATACAGAAAGCATTGCATTACCAAGTAAAAATGAAGATCAGGCAATTTTGGAAAGTGATTTAAAAACTGTTGAAAGCGTTTTGTATAAAAATTTTTCAAATAATATTAGTGAAGTTAAAATTGGGAAATTGATAGATGCAAATAATAATGAGAACTTTGTTGTTTTAGTTGTTGGGAATGAAACAATGACTGATGAAATTGCTGAAAAAATAAAAAATCTTGAATTTGATACGGATAAGAAATATGAAATTATTGTAGAAAAATCAAAATCTATTTCAATGAATGAAGAAACATCAAATTAGAAAAAAATACTTGAAAAAAAATAAAAAAATTTATTATTATAGTTAAAAATTTTATTGAGAGAATATTAACTTTAAAGTTTTTGAAGAAGTATTTATAATGCAATTAACTTAAATATTTTGAGTTTTTGACTGGCTAAATTTTCTAAAAAAATTTTTTATAAAAAAATGAAATTATTGATAAAAAATAGTTGAAATGATAAAAAAAATGCGGTATTATAAGAGTAGAAGGATTTAAAAAAAAATTGTATTTTAGTAAAAAAATCTGATGTTAAAGCGTTAATTTAAAATGAAAAGAGGTAAGAATGAAAAAATCATTTTTCAAATTAATATTTCTTGTGGTAATTGTAGTTGCTGGAATTATATCTTGCGATTTCTTGGCAAATAAGACATTAAGAATACCAAATTCTATGATTACAAAGGAATTAAATAAAAAATTTCCAATTGAAAAAAATTTTTTACTTGGAAAAGTTGGACTTAAAAGTCCTGCGATGAGTTTTATAGGTAATAGACTTTATTTTTCAGCTGATTATGATGTTTCACTTTTGGCAGGAAAAGCGAAAGGTTCAATATTTTTAAACAGTCAAGTAAAATTTGATCCAAAAACAAATAAATTGTATTTAGTAGATTTAGACATCACTAAAATTACTGATGAAAAAGGTAATAAAATAGATGATTCAGTCATGGCACAGTCGCTAAAAGCACTTGTTTCAAATTATTTGGAAACTAACGAAGTTTACACTTATGATGAGGACAAAAAAGTAAAGGTAAAAAATATGTACATAAAAGACGGAAAATTGTTTGTACAAACTTAAAAAAATTAGTTTTGGAAATTTTTTATAGTATAAAAAAAGTATGAGGAGGAATCTTTGTACTTTTTTATTTCAAAAATAGTTGGGAAATGAAAAAAAATAAGGTATAATTAATAGAGAAGAATATTTAAAAATTATAATAATAGTTGTATAAATTTTGTATAAAATATAATTTAATAAAATATTTAAAAAAATTTAAAAAAAGATTGCTTTATAAAAAAATTTAAGTTATAATTTTAAAGAATTAAAATTTTGCTATTTTGAACATTGGAATTTTATGTAAAATTTCATTATTTTGATAATTTTTAGAAATATTGAAAAGTTTCTGAAAGGGGTGGTGAAAATGGAGATAAAAAATTATTTAGATTGTATTTAAAAAATATATTGAATCGTAAATCAAAAAAATTATTATAATTTTTTTGAAATTGGAATAATCAGTGGGTTCTTGGTAAAAAATAAAAATTATTAAAATAAAAATATTGTAAAAAAAAGAAAATTTGAAGAAGGATAGGAAAAAAAATGGAATTTAGACTTATGACATATAATATTTTTGGAGCGAGATTAACTAATGGACGAGAACTTGCACGAAGCATAAAAAAGTATAAACCTGATTTTATTGGGTTACAGGAAGTGGATAGAAATACAAAAAGAAGTAAATTTCGAGATGTTACTCAAGAAATGGCACAGGAATTGGGATACAATTATTATTATTTTCAAAAAGTGATGGATTTTGATAAAGGAGAGTATGGAATTTCCTTTATTTCAAAATATGATGTAAAAATTATATATATTCACGAATTGCCGGGAAAAAGCAAGGAAAAAAGACAAGTTTTGGCAGCCAAATTAAGTCCAGGGAAATTTAAAAGAAAAATTTTGGTTGTAAATACTCATTTGGACAATAAAATGGATAATAAACATGAGGAATTGGATGACTTGTTTTCAGTAATTAATAAATTTAGAGGAGATGTGAAGTTTTTGTGCGGAGATTTTAATCTTTTACCAACGACAGAACATTACGGAAAAATTAGAGAAACTTGGAATGATAGCTACTTTGAAGGAAAAGATTTACATGGAAACAAAAATGAAGCGACAAGGGACTTGGAAACGGCAAGAATTGATTATATAATGGCTCAGAAAGATGCTAATTACAAGGTAAAAGAAAGTTTTTACATCAATGATAATTCTCGAGATTGGACAAAATTGTCAGATCACTTGCCTTATATGGCGGTTTTTGACGTGAAATAAAAATTTGTAGATTGTTTAAAAGAAGAAGATATAAATAAAAAAGTTTGCAAAACAGAATAAAAAAACATCAGGAGAAAAAATGAAAATTAGAAATGCGACAATAAACGATTTGAAAGAATTGACAAAAATTGAGGCAAAGTGTTTTCCTTCTGAAGAAGCAGCAACAGAAGAAGATTTTAAGGCAAGATTAAAAGTTTATCCAAATTATTTCTGGATTTTAGAAGATGATTTTGGGAAAATAATCTCATTTGTGAATGGAATGGTAGCGGGTAGCAAAAATTTGATAGATGAAATGTTCGAAAATCCTAATTTACATGATAAAAATGGGGACTGGCAAATGATTTTTGGAGTAAATACACTGCCTGAATATAGAAAAAATGGATATGCAGGTTTACTTTTAAAACAAGTTATAAAAGATGCAAAAAAACAGAAAAGAAAAGGAGTTGTACTTACTTGTAAAGAAAAATTGGTCAATTATTATGAAAAATTTGGATTTAGAAGTTACGGGATTTCAGAATCTTTGCATGGCGGCGCAGTTTGGTACGATATGAGAATAGATTTTTAGAAAAAATAAAAAAAGATAATTTAATTTTTTTTAAATTTTTCTATTGACTTATTATATTTTTGAGGGTAAAATATTATTGACATAGATGAAAGGGAGTGATTTTATGAAAATCATTATTAGCGGAAAACAACTTAAAGTTACAGATGCAATCAGAAAATATGCGGAGGAAAAAATTAATAAAATTTCTAAATATTCAGACGCTATAACAGAAGTCGATGTTGTTCTGACTGTAGAAGATACAAAATCTGAAGGACCAGTTCACAAAGCTGACGGTTTAGTTTATGCAAGTGGTACAAAAATAAAAATTGAAGCTGAAGACAAAGACTTGTATGCAGCAATTGATGAATTATCTGACAGATTGGAAAGACAAGTTAGAAAATATAAAGAAAGACAAAAAGACTACAACAAAAAAGGAACTCGTTAATTCAAATAAAACTTTGAAATAAAAAAATTTTATATATAAAAAAGACTGTTTCATATTAGAGACAGTTCTTTTTTATTTTTTGTAAAAAAATAATTACTTTAATTTTTTTAATGCGGAATCAAATTGTTCTTTTGTGATACTAAAGGAATTTAGTGCGTTTAAAAGTTGTTTTGAATTATAGTAGCCTATCTTTAAATAGTCTCCCAGTTCTATTCGACGTTCTTTAGCGTTTTTTCCCGAGCAAAGCTCATTTTCTATCAAATCTTGCATTGTAAATATGTAACCGTTATTTTCATTTTTTTCTGTAATTAAATTTTTCAGTGCATCTAAAATAGCTTTGTCGTTTGCATTTTCCACGCCGACATTTTTATTTTTAGTTGCATCTTTTCTTGAGATAAAAGCATGTTTTATATTCGGAATATATTTTTTTAACGTATCTCGAATTTTTTTTCCCGCATAATCTGGGTCGGTAAATAAAATCAGTTCATTTTCTTTAGACAAATTTACAATTTTATTTATTGTTTTTTTTGAGAGAGCAGAAAATCCATTTAATGCTATAATGTGTGCGTCAACAACCCTTTTTAGCGCCGTAATGTCATCTCTTCCTTCAACAATTATAATTTCTTTTATTTTGATCTTTTCCATTTTTTTATTTTTTTTCCTTGCTTCTTTTTTTCTTTTTTTCTTTTTTTTTAAACTTCAAACTTTAAATTCAAAATTTTAATTATTTAATATTGTAATCTTTTAAAACAGTCAAAAGTAAATCCCAAGTTTTTCCAACTGAACTTATTTCCATTCTTTCTTCAGGTGTGTGAGCACCATAAATATTTGGTCCAATGGAAGTGATGTCCACATCCATATTTGCATCAAAAATTCCACATTCAAGTCCAGCGTGAATCGCTTTTATTTCTGGCTCAGAATTATTAATTTTTTTAAATGAATTTATCATAAGTTCTCGTATTTTTGAATCCTTTCGGTATTCCCAAGATGGATATGGAGCGCTAACTTTCATTTTTACATCGTATTTTTTACAAAGTTCTTCAATTTCTTTAATTAAATTTTCAAGTGAATGATTTACAGAACTTCTAGGTAGCGACTGAATTTTTATTCTTAATTGATTTGAAATTTCTTCAGACTTTATAACGCCTAGATTAATTGATGTCTCCACAAGATTTTCGATGTCTTTACTCATTGAAATTACGCCATTTGGAAATTCGTGGAAAAACGAAAGAACTCTGTTTGTGTCAGCAGTTGATATTTTCTTGAAATTTTTAACATTGTTCATTTTTTTTATTTCTAAAACTGGGTTTTTGTCAATTACACCAAAATCAGTTAAAATATTTTTAAAAGCTAAATTTGCCAATTCTTCAAGTCTATGTCCCGGCTCATCTAATTTTACGCTAATATGGCATATCGCTTCACGAGGAATTGCATTGGTTTTTTCACCGCCATCAAAGTTAATTAATTCCATAAAATATCTTTTGTTTAAATGATACAGCACTTCATTTAATATCTTGTTTGAATTCCCAAGTCCCAAATGAATTTCAGCCCCAGAATGCCCTCCATCTAAGCCTTTTACTTCGATTGAGAAAACTGTATCATCATCTTCACAGTCCTTTTTGATAAGGTTAAACTCATTTTCAATTCTAGCTCCACCTGCGCTGCTTACATACACTTGACCGTATTCTTCAGTATCTAGATTAATTAAAGTTTTTCCTGAAAAAAGGCTAAAATCCAAGTTATTTACTCCTGTCATTCCTTCTTCTTCATCAGTTGTTAAAATAACTTCGAGTGCTGGATGAGCTATATCATCACTATCCAAAATTGCAAGAGCTATCGCAACAGCAATTCCGTTATCAGCGCCTAATGTGGTTCCATTCGCTGTTAAAAATCCATCTTTTACAGCAAGTTCAATTCCACAATTTTCAAAGTCAAAGTCAGTATTTTTGTTCTTCTCCCAGACCATATCCATATGCCCTTGTAAAATAAGGGGAGAAAAGTTTTCATAGCCTTTTGTGGCTTCTTTTTTTATTAAAACATTTAATGCTTTATCTTGTATAACTTCAAGATTTCTTTCTTTTGCGAAATTTACAAGAAAATCACTGATTTTTTTTTCTCTTTTTGAACCTCTTGGTATTTTTGAAATTTCACTGAAATAGTGAAAAACTTTTTGAGGATATAAATTTTCTAATTCCATTTTAAATTCCTGCCTTTTTTATAATTTTGGCTATAAAATACTATCCAATAATTCTTCTAATTCATTCATTTCTCTTTGAGTCAAATCATAGCCACTTTTTAGTTTTTCTAAAAGTCTGTTGTCAGATCCAACCGAACTTTTTTCCAAAATTTTTATAATCAGTCTTTTATAAAATTCCATTTTTTCTCCTTAAAGCGATATTGCGGTTTCAAGTGCAACTTTTATCATATCGTTAAATGTTGTCTGTCTTTCCTCAGCACTGGTAACTTCGTGAGTTATAAACGAATCACTTATTGTGAGTATTGTCAGTGCGTTTGCTCCTAATTTTGCAGCGGTTGTGTAAAGTTGTGCAGTTTCCATTTCTACACACAACACTCCAAATTTTGCCCATTTTTTCCAAGCGTTAGGGTCATCTCCATAAAAAGTGTCACTTGTAAATACATTTCCAGCTTTTACATTGAGCCCTTTTTGTTTTGCAATTTCATACGCTTTAAAAAGCATTTCGGCATTTGCAGTTGGTGCGTAATCTGCTCCGTTAAATCTAAGTCTATTGATAGCTGAATCAGTTGAAGCCGACATGGCAAGTACAACATCTCTCACTTTTACATCTTTTTGATAAGACCCCGCTGTTCCAACTCTGATTAAGTTTTTCACTCCAAATTCAGAAATAAGTTCATGCGAGTAAATTCCAATTGAAGGAACTCCCATTCCAGTCCCTTGAACTGAGATTTTTTTCCCTTTATAAGTTCCAGTAAATCCCAACATTCCACGAACATTGTTATATTGAACAGCATCTTCTAAAAAAGTTTCTGCAATATATTTTGCCCTAAGTGGATCTCCTGGTAGTAATATAGTTTGTGCAATATCTCCTTTATTTGCCCCAATATGTGGTGTAGCCATTTTTACCTCCTAAATTTTTTATATCTATTAAAGTAGTATGTCTCTGTATTTTACAATATTTGGATTTAAAAATCAAATTATTTATTTTATTCTAGCATTTTTTTTATTCCTTGATTTTTTTCACTATAAAAATAATCGTTTCCCTGTGACAAGTCAATTTATGCTTTTTTTCTTTGAATTAATTTTTTTTGATGCTATAGTAAAAAAATGGAAGTGTTTCCCAATTTATCACAGATGCTTTCAAAGCCAGATTTTAAATTATCGTCCAATTTAAAAGCATAAGTTGATTTTCCTATTTTTTATCACTTTTATATAATAATATATAATAATTAAACTATAAAAGTTATGAAAATCAAATTTTTTTAAATAAGTTATTTGACAAAATAAACTTTTAATTAAAAAAATAAAAAATATTCAGATTCTCTAAAGTTTTTTTTTCTTGAAAAATACCAAAATTTTTGTTATACTTTTTATATATAAGTTTTTTTGCAAAAAAAGAAATCCATAATAAATTTTATCCAAAAATTTTTATCTTTAGTAAAATACTTAAAATTAGTTTTATTTGGAGGAAAAGATGAAAAATAATTTTTTTATCAAAAGGGCAACAACTAAGATAAATTTTATTGTCAGACAAATTATTACATTGTCTACTTTGTTATGGAGAAAATATATACTAAAATCTGAGCATTTTTGTTTGCTTGGATTTTTTTTGTAAAAAAATTTTAAAAATTGTATTTAAACAAAAGGAGAGAAAAAAATGAATTACAGAATCTTTGTTGAAAAAAAAGAAGATTTTAGAGTGGAAGCACAAAATTTATTTAGTGATTTAAAAGAAAATATCGGACTTGCTGGACTTTTGGATGTGAGAGTTTTAAACATTTATGATATTTTTAATTTAGGTAAAAATGATTTGCAAAAATTAGAAAAAACTGTATTTTCAGAAATAAATGTTGACAATGTTTACAAATCATTGGAAGAGAGTTTAGGGGCGCATAAAAATAAAAATTCAAAAGAAGTGTACTTTTCTGTTGAATTTTTGCCAGGGCAATACGATCAAAGGGCAGATTCTGCAATTCAATGTATAAATTTACTGATTGACCAAGATAATAACATCAATGTAAAAAGTGGAAAATTAATAGTTTTATATGGCAACATTTCTTCAGAAGAGTTAAATAAAATAAAAAAACATTGTATAAATAATGTAGAAGCCAGAGAAAAAAATTTAGATATCTTGTCTGAAAATGTTGAATTACCAAATAAAGATAAAGTCATTGTTTATGATGGATTTATCAAAAAAAACAAAGAAGAAATTGTTAAAATGAGAAATGATTTAGAATTAGCAATGACTGCAAAAGACTTACTGTTTATTCAAGAATATTTTAAAAATGAAGAAAAGAGAAATCCGACAGAAACTGAAATAAGAGTGCTTGACACTTACTGGTCAGACCACTGTAGACATACAACTTTTGAAACAATTATTGATGATATAAAAGTTGAGAATAAAGTTTACAGAGATTTGTTTAATAAAGCAATAAATGAATATGTTGAAAGTAGAAAATATGTTTATGAGGAAAGAGAAGCTAAAAGACCGATGACTTTAATGGATTTGGCGACTGTTTTTGGGAAAGAGCAGAGAAAAAATGGGTCACTTCCAGATTTAGAAGTTTCTGATGAAATTAATGCTTGTTCAATTTACATTGATGTTCCTGTGGAAAGAATTAATGAAGATGGAAAATCAGAAGTAACTGAAGAAAAATGGATTTTACAATTTAAAAATGAAACTCATAACCATCCTACAGAAATTGAACCATTTGGAGGAGCTGCAACTTGTATTGGGGGAGCAATTAGAGATCCGTTATCAGGAAGAACTTTCATTTATCAAGCGGTTAGAATAAGTGGAGCTGGGGATCCAACTGAAAGAATTGAAGATACGATAAAAGGTAAATTACCTCAAAAAGTTATTACAAAAACTGCTGCACATGGATTTTCATCTTATGGAAACCAAATTGGACTTGCGACAACTCATGTAAATGAAATTTATGATGAAGGTTATAAAGCGAAAAGAATGGAATTGGGACTTGTTGTAGGAGCTGCACCAGCTGAAAATATTATTCGTGAAAAACCTGAAGCGGGAGATATCGTAGTGCTTTTAGGTGGAAGAACAGGAAGAGATGGAATTGGTGGAGCTACTGGCTCGTCTAAAGAACATACTACAGAATCATCAGAAAAATCAAGTGCTGAAGTTCAAAAAGGAAATGCAGTTACTGAAAGAAAAATTCAAAGATTATTTAGAAATAAAAATGTTACGACATTGATTAAAAAATGTAATGACTTTGGTGCTGGAGGAGTTTCAGTTGCGATTGGAGAATTGGCTGATGGACTGGTAATTGACTTGAATGAAATTAGAGTTAAATATATTGGACTTACTGGAACTGAATTGGCGATTTCTGAATCACAGGAAAGAATGGCTGTTGTAATTAGAAAAGAAGATTTAGATAAATTCGTTGAATATGCGACTGAAGAAAACTTGGAGGCTTACAAAGTTGCTGAAATCAATGATTCTAACAGATTGGTTATGACTTACAATGGAGAAACAATTGTTGACATTTCAAGAGATTTTTTGAATACAAATGGAGCGTCTTCAAATATCAATATTGAAATTGAAAATTCTGATAAATTGGTGTTGGATAGAAAAATTGCTGGAAATACATTTAAAGAAAAATTTGTTAATAACTTGAAGGACTTGAATGTAGCTTCTCAAAGAGGATTAGTTGAAACTTTTGATTCGACAATTGGAGCAAGTACAGTATTAATGCCGTTTGGTGGTAAATATCAATTGACACCAGCTGAAGTTTCCGTGCAAAAAGTATCGGTAATGAACGCTGAAACAGATGTTGCATCAATGGTTGGATATGGATACAATCCTTACATTGCAAAACAAGTTCCATTCCACGGAGGAGCTTATGCGGTAATTGAATCTTTAACTAAAGTTGTGGCAGCTGGAGGAAGTTACAAAAATGTAAGATTTACATTCCAAGAATATTTTGAAAGATTAGGAAATGAGGCTAAAAAATGGGGAAGACCATTATCAGCGTTATTAGGAGCGTTACACATTCAAAAAGCTTTTGGATTGCCGTCAATTGGTGGAAAGGATTCGATGAGTGGAACATTTAATGATATTTCAGTTCCGCCAACATTAGTTTCGTTTGCTGTAAGTGTTGTAAATGCTGAAGACGTTGTTTCGAGTGAATTTAAAAAAGTGGGAGATAATATTTACTTGATTACGACTAAATTAGATGAAAATGACTTGCCAGACTTGAAAGAATTGAAAGAAAACTTTGATTTCATCGAAAAAAATATTAAAGATAAGAAAATTGTTGCGTCAGTAGCTGTTAAAAATGGTGGAATTGCTGAAAGCATAGCAAAAATGACATTTGGTAACAAGTTAGGTGTAAATGTAAACTTTGCAGAAAATGCAGAAAATGAATGGTTTAAAGTTAATTATGGAGCATTTATAATTGAAACTCCTGAAAAGATTGATTATAAAAATGCTACATTGTTAGGAAAAGTTACTGAAGAAGCGAAAATTGTTATAAATAATGACACAGTGATGGATTTGGATGAATTGATTGCTGAATGGGAAAAACCGCTTGAAAAAGTGTTCCCAACTAAAAAAGAAATTAAAAATAAAAAAGTTTCTTGCGGATTGATTTATGAAAAATTGAAGAGAATTGAGCATGAAAATGTGATAAGCAATATCGCAAATAATTATGCAAAACCAAGAGTATTTATACCAGTATTTCCTGGAACAAACTCAGAATATGACTTGGAGAGAGCTTTTAACCGAGAAGGAGGACTATCAAAAATTGGAGTGTTCAATAACTTGACACATAAAAATATTTTGAATTCAATAGATACTTTTGTTAAAGAGATAAATAATTCTCAAATATTGATGTTGCCTGGTGGATTTAGTGCGGGAGATGAACCAGATGGATCGGCGAAATTTATGGTAGCTGTGTTAAAAAATAAAAAAGTTAAAGAAGCGGTGGAAAATTTACTGAAGAGAGACGGGTTGATTTTAGGAATTTGTAATGGATTCCAAGCGTTGATTAAATCAGGATTACTGCCATATGGAGAAATCAGAGAATTAAATGAAGATTCGCCAACATTAACATTTAATACAATAGGAAAACATATGTCTAAAATCGTTCAAACTCAACTTATGACAAATAATTCGCCTTGGTTATCAGATATGGAAGTAGGAGATATTCATTCTGTGGCGATTTCTCACGGGGAAGGAAGACTTGTTATAACTGAGAATGAGTACATTAAATTGTTTGAAAATAACCAGATTGCAACAAAATATGTGGATTTGAATGGAAAAGTTACAATGGATTCGCAATTTAATCCGAATGGTTCTTATTACGCAATTGAAGGAATGTTAGCTTATAATGGTAGAATCTTTGGTAAAATGGGACATTCTGAAAGAAAAGGAAAGAATGTTTACAAAAATATTTATGGAAATAAAGAGCAGAATATTTTTAGAAATGGAATTAAATTTTTTAAATAGAGAAAAGGAGAAAATAAAAAATGAAAGTAGCAATATTTTTTGGAAGTCAGTCAGAT
>ERZ772960.2523-NODE-2523-length-13199-cov-15.338253_pt1 | contig 13199 bp, 9 predicted proteins | sample MGYA00580678_ERZ772960 | MGnify/ENA primary metagenome ERZ772960 (study PRJEB29015, sample SAMEA2737930) | human oral metagenome | biome: human oral; feature: human-associated habitat; material: dental | place: China | collected 2059 ... | reverse complement strand
TTGCCAAGCAGCTTCTGCGTGCAACCATAGCGAAAGGAAAGCGTATGAACCTACCTTCGGGACTATTGGTAGACACGAACAACCCACAAGCGGAAGTGCTTTACAAAACAGTAGGCTTTGTTTATAAAGACGACAACCAATGGGGCGACCACTCTATGCGCCACATGGTATATACATTATAATGAGTATGAAGTAACAGAAGAATTAAAATTGTAGTTATGAGATTATTGTCATTAACTTTACTTCTAGCCTTTGGAGTGGGCGCAAAAGCAGAAACAACACCATCAGATTCTATTCAAACAATCAAAGGGGTAGAGATAACAGCACGCTTAACACAGCGTGAAATCGTTCCAGCACAAAGCTTAAAGAATGCAGACCTGCAGCGACTCAACAGTCAGTCTATAGCCGATGCTTTGCGATTCTTCTCAGGTATTCAGCTAAAAGATTATGGCGGAGTAGGTGGTATAAAGACAGTGGATATTCGAAGTATGGGTACACACCACTTAGGAATATTCTATGACGGTATAGAACTTGGCAATGCGCAGAACGGACAGATAGATCTTGGACAGTTTTCGCTTGACAATATCGATGAAATATCTCTTTACAACGGACAGAAAAGTGCTATCTTTCAACCTGCGTCCGACTTCGGTAATGCTGGTAGTGTGTATATTCGAACACGCAAACCTCGCTTCACTGATGGCAAGAGCTATAATGTAAAGTTGAAAGCAAAGTATGGTTCGAGCGATTTGGTGCGCCTTTCTGCTTTGTGGGAACAACGTCTTTCGTCTGCTGTCTCTACTTCGCTGAATGCCGAACATCTTACTTCCAGTGGTAAATACAAGTTCAATTATCGCCGTGTAACGCCAAGTGGTGTTGTTGCCTACGACACAACAGCTGTCCGACAGAATGGTGATATACGAGCAGACCGTATAGATTTCAATGTAAATGGTATCTTACAGCGTGGTTATTGGAACACAAAAGTTTACTTCTACAATAGCCAACGCGGCATTCCTGGCGCTATTGTGAATAACGTTTGGCGCAGAGGAGAACGACAAGGCGACCTCAACTTCTTTGTGCAGAATCGTTTTCAAAAGGATATTACCGACCGTTTCTCAACACAATGGTTGGCTAAATACGCCTTCTATCGTACGCATTATGTGAATAAAGACACTACACAGTTGCCTGCCGATAATCGTTTTTGGCAACAAGAGTTCTATCTTTCAACTTCTAATGCTTACGAAATTTTACCCAATTGGAGTATTTCTGCAAGCTACGACTTCCGTTGGAATAAGCTAAATGCAGATACATATCGGTTCGTTTTCCCCACGCGCTTTTCTAATATGATAAGTCTTGCTACTGCTTTCGAGGCTCGTTTTATACGCATACAAGGGTCTGTGCTTGCTTCGTTTATACACGATAAACTCCACCCAACTACTCGTTTAATGCCAGGAATGAAAGCTACCGATAATATAACAAAGTTTACTCCAGCTCTCTTTATCGACTTTCCAATAATTGATAAAGCAACTAACGGAGCTTCTACAAAGCTTTCTGTACGAACATTTGCTAAGCGTAGCTTCCGTATGCCTACATTCAACGACCTTTATTACACTGATTTGGGAAATTCGAACCTAAAGCCAGAGGGCGCAACGCAGTACGATTTAGGAGTTGTTTTCAACAAGCAATATAATGGACACTTGCTTAAGAACGTGCAGTTTCAGGCTGATGGCTACTATAATACTATTCACGATAAGATAATAGCATATCCAAAGGGACAACAATTCCGCTGGACAATGCTCAATTTAGGACGTGTTCATATTACGGGGATTGATGTAATGGGAGCAATAGCATTGCAACCTATTAACGATTTAGTAGTTACGGCACGCCTACAATACACTTATCAGGACGCACGCGATGTTACTAATGCATCTGATGTGTTCTATAAAGACCAAATTCCTTATATTCCGTACAACAGTGGCTCTGCTATTGTGAACCTTGCTTACCACAATTGGGCTCTCAACTACAGTTTTATATATTCGGGCAAACGCTACAACCAGCAAGAAAATATACCCAACAATTATATGCAACCGTGGTATACAAGCGATGTAAGTTTGCAATACGACTTTAAAGCTTTTGGTACAAAGTGCAGAGCAATGCTGGAAGTAAACAATATACTTAACCAAAAGTACGATGTTATTCTCAATTATCCAATGCCAGGCATTAACGGTCTTGTTGGTTTACAAGTAGAATTATAATATAACAAACATACAATGATGAAGTTAAGATACGTTTTTTATAGCCTACTAATAGTTGTTTTGGCTGTTTCTTGTCGTGAAGATGACATCATTATCTATCCTTCTGAACATAGCATCGGCGATGTAACGCACACCAAATACGCAGGACTTTACGTTTTGAACGAAGGTAATATGGGCTCAAATAAGGCTACATTAGACTTTTTGGACTTAGATTTAGGAAAGTATTATCGCAATATTTATCCTTCGCGGAATCCAAATCAGATAAAAGAATTAGGCGATGTGGGCAACGATGTCAAGATTTATGGCAACAGTTTGTGGCTTGTAATAAACCAATCTAATAAGGTTGAGGTTGCCAATGCACGTACAGCTGTAAGTAGAGGACACGTAGATATTCCAAACTGTCGCTATGTTGCATTTCAAGGGCGGTATGCTTACGTTAGTTCTTACGTAGGAAAGATAAGCGAAAAAAGTGTTTTGGGCGCTGTTTATAAGGTAGACACTACCTCGTTGCAGATTGTTGATAAATGCACGGTGGGCTATCAGCCCGAAGAACTTGTAGTGCAAGATGGCAAAATATATGTTGCCAATAGTGGAGGCTACAATGGAATGTCGTCGTTAGGATACGACCGTACTGTGAGCATTATTGATTTAAACACCTTTACCGTAACTAAGACCATTGATGTTGGTGTTAATTTGTTTCACATTCGTAACGATAAATATGGCAAATTATGGGTTTCATCGCGTGGCGACTACAATCAGATTTCATCAAACCTTTATGTTGTAGACAACGATAGGGTAGAAGATGCATTAAATATTCCTGTAGATGGCTTCGATATCATAGGCGATTCGCTTGTAACTTACACTACTCAGAATATGAAACCAGTGTTTAAAGTTGTAGATATACGAACTCGCAAAGTGGTGAATAGTAACTTCCTGAAAATTCCAGAACAGTTCCCAATAAAGACTGCATACGGGATAATAATACACCCAATTACTGGCGATATCTATGTTATGGACGCAACCAACTATGTTTCGAGTGGTAAACTTTATTGTTTCGATAAAAATGGAAATTATAAATGGCATACCTTAACAGGCGATATACCTGGACACGCATGCTTTTTAATAAACAATTAAATATAGAAATAGTATGAAGAAAATCTACTTATTTTTGGCTTTTATATCAATGTCGGCACTTGCTTGTGCTCAAAAATCCCCTTACATTAAGGCGGTAGACGAGTATGTTCCTGCACCAGGACAATTTATAAACACTTTGCCTATGCTAACTGCGAACGATACTCCCGAAACTGCTGCCGAAGCATGTACGAAGTATCTTGCTAATCAAAAGCAAAGTGGACTAATTACATTAGGCGCTTATGGTGGTTACATTACTTTTCACTTCGACCACCCAATTATAAACGTAGAAAATGCACCCGACTTTGTTGTTTATGGAAATTCTTTCCCAGGTTGGTCGGAACCCGGAATTGTTATGGTTATGAAAGATGAAAACGGCAACGGAAAACCAGACGACACATGGTATGAACTATCTGGAAGTGCCGATGTAGACAGCGTAGGTAAGGTTAAGTATAACTACGAAATTACGTATACGCCAAATTCAATGAAGGATATTCACTGGACCGACAATCAAGGCGGTGCTGGCGACGTTAAACGAAATAGCTACCATCAACAGGAATATTATCCGCTCTGGATAAAAGAACCACTTACGTTTAAGGGAACACTGTTGCCAAAGAATAGCTATAAAGAAGGAAACTTGCTGAAAGTGAACGTATGGCGCTATGGATATGTAGATAATTTGCCTAACAACGAAACCGATGGACTTTACATAGAACATGCAGTAGACGCCGATAGAAAGCCAGTGAAGTTAGATAAAATAGACTTTGTGCGTGTTTATACAGCCGTAAACGATTGGGGAGAATTTGTAGGAGAGTTTTCAACCGAAGTATCTGGCGCAGAAGATTTACACCCCGAAGCAACAGCTATAGAGGCACCGCTTAACTCGAACGAAGAAACAACAGTTGTGGCTATTTACACCATCGAGGGTAAGAAAGTAACAGAAATGCAACACGGGCTAAACATTGTGAAGTTAGCAAACGGAAAAGTTCGAAAAGTATTAGTAAAGTAAGCAAGGCATAAACATTTCATAACGTAAACAGAAGACGGCAAGTGCTAATGCAGAATAGCAACTTGCCGTTTTTTATAATCTTATTTTTACGCACACAAATGTGTTTCCTCTTATCTATAGTCGCAAAGGAAACCATAAAATCAATGCATTTAGTATAGCAAAACCATAGCAGTGTAGCCATACAAACCTTAGTGTTAGAAATGGCGAAGCACACATTCGTAACACCCTCTTCAGTGTCTCGTTCTATTCTCTCTATAGTCTCACATCAATTTAATCGTAGTCAAATGGTTTTACTTACACGTAAGTAAAACTTTATTTACACGTAAGTAGAACTTTATTTACACGTAAGTAAAACTTTACTTACACGTAAATACTACTATCTGAGACTGATGAGAGAATGATACAATCATAGTTATAATGCCATTCGAACATAGTGTCAATCTCGTTTATCACATATCTGTAGAACCTATAATGCCTTATTCGGGATAAATTGTGAATAAAAAATAAAAGCAATACTCCTTTTAAATAAGTTTAAATTTAAAGCTGTATCTTTGCAATCAAATAAAAAAATCTGTTCAAAGTGTACAGATTAAATATATGAACGAGTTAAAGTAACATTATTAATATAAAACAAAAAACATTTAAAACAATATGAAGAAACTATTTTTAAGCTTATTAGCAGTGGGCTTCTTAGCCATTGCTCCAGCAACTTCATTAGCTTCTAACAGCAATATAGTAGCAACAAACTGCCCTAACGGCGGTAAAAAGGTAGACGTAAAGGCATTTACCAATAAACTTGTTAAGGAACTAAAACTCAACAAAAAGCAAGCAGCCGAGCTATTGAAACTTAACAACGAATATGCAGACATATTGGTTTGCCCAAAACAGAAGACCGATTGCAAGAAAGCAGAAAGTTGTTGCAAGAAAAACGAAGCAAGTCATTGCGACAAGCAAACTAAGTCTGAATGCAAAGGCGAAGCAGGAAGTTGCTGCAAACAAGCTAAACCAGAATGCAAAAGCGAAGCAGCACAGTGCAACAAACAAGCACAAACCGAATGCAAAGGCGAAGCAGGAAGTTGCTGCAAACAAGCTAAACCAGAATGCAAAAGCGAAGCAGCACAGTGCAACAAACAAGTACAAACCGGATGCAAAGGCGAAGCAGGAAATTGCTGCAAACAAGCTAAACCAGAATGCAAAGGCGAAGCAAACCATTGCGATAAGCAAGCAAAGGCTGAATGTCCAAAACGTATGTGCGAAATGAAGACTAAGCGTAATGCTTACCTTGAAGGCTTGAAGAAAATATTAACAGATGAACAATATCAACAGTTTATGAAGATGTAAGACGTCAATAACGTTAATGAAACAAAACAAGCGGGTGCACCATAGTTTAACTCTTGTGGTGCACCCGCCTTGTTTATAACGCCTTCTTAATCTCTTTCAGTATTACTGCCCGTCTCGCTATATTTGGCATTTAAGTTTGTAGGCTAACGCTTTCCGCTGCCTTTCTAACTATTCATACTACGGCAGAACATTATTCGTTTAATAGTTTCAAAATACACCATCAACGCTTAAAGGCCGCTGTATCGCAAGCACTAGAAAACAAAAAAGAGAACGTATCCCAATAGATACATTCTCTTTATAATTAAATCTTAATGATTATTGCTTACTTAACTTCGCAACCGCATTCACTCTTATGGTGATTTTGAACAAAAGCGAGCAACATCCAAACAGTCTTCTCTTGTGCTGCAATGTAACCAGTCATAAGGTCAGCAGTAACATCATCGTGAGCATCGTTAGCTAAGTCAATAAGCTTACGCTCTTGTGCAATAAGATTCTTGAAGTAGCCTAATACGTCTTTCATACCTTCTTGACCACACTCAACTTCGTTAAGTTCTTTGATTGTTGCAATTTTTAAATACTCGCTGAACTTACTTTCCGGTATGCTACCAAGCTGAAGAAGGCGTTCAGCTATCTCGTCAACTTTCTCTGCAGCATCGTTGTATAGCTCTTCATATTTAGCGTGCAAAATAAAGAAACCATGTCCTTTCACGTTCCAATGAAGATTGCGGAGATTTGTATAGTAAATCTGGAAATCAGCCAATAACTGTGCAAGTCCTTTTCTAACTGCGCTAACCTTACTCTCTTCCAATCCTAAAATCTCAAAATTATTCATACTTTTTCCTTTCTAATTTAATTATTAGTTTCTAATTTAATTATTAGTTATCCATCTAATCGTGATGCAAAGGTAGATAAGATAAACTTGCTCACCAAATGTTTTTATCTATATAATTATAGAATTAATCTATATTAACTTATAAGATACGTATAATGAGAGCCTTATAATGCATAGAGAAAAAGATTTGTATTGTACTTTTTAGATGAGAAATATTATTTACTACATAGTATCATACTATTGATTACATTGTGTATATGAGCAGAGGCGATATAAAAAATCCCCACAAACAATAGTTGTTTATGGGGATTTGTATGTGTTTTGAAGCCTTACTTACGAAGACCAAGCTTCTTAATGATTGCACGATAACGCTCGATATCGCGTTTGTACAGATAATCGAGGAGTGAGCGACGCTTACCAACAAGGCGAGTGAGTGAACGAGTTGTAACGAAGTCTTTACGATTCTTCTTTACGTGTTCTGTTAAATGCTTAATGCGATAGGTAAACAATGCAATCTGGCTTTCTGCTGAACCAGTGTCTTCTGCCTTCTGTGCTTTGCCATATTGACCGAAGATTTCTACTTTTTTTTCTTTACTTAAATACATTTTAATTAATTGATTAATGTTGTTTGCAATTACATCATTCCATTGCGAAAGTCGCCTTAATCGTAACGAGTAGCAATGTCAAATGCATCGGTATTTCCGAAACTGCGCTGCAAAGTTACAACATTTTATTTGTTCCACAAGGCTTTTACGATTATTATTTGTAATTTTGCACCCACATTTCACTTAGGAATATTAAGATATAATAAATGCAAGATATAAGGAATATCGCAGTAATTGCGCACGTAGACCACGGTAAAACTACGTTGGTAGATAAGATGATGCTCGCTGGTAAACTCTTCCGTGATGGACAAAATAACAGCGACGAGGTGTTAGACTCCAATGACTTGGAACGCGAACGAGGGATAACAATTCTTAGCAAAAATGTAAGTATTAATTGGAAGGGTACTAAGATTAATATACTTGATACGCCAGGACACTCTGATTTTGGTGGTGAAGTAGAGCGTGTTTTGAATATGGCTGACGGCTGTTTGCTATTGGTAGATGCTTTTGAGGGACCAATGCCACAAACACGCTTTGTGCTTCAGAAGGCTTTACAACTTGGTTTGAAGCCTGTAGTGGTTGTAAATAAGGTAGATAAACCTAACTGTCGGCCCGAAGAAGTATACGAAATGGTGTTCGACCTTATGTGCGATTTGAATGCAACAGAAGACCAATTAGATTTTCCTGTTGTGTATGGCTCGGCTAAGAATGGTTGGATGGGAGCTGATTGGAAGACTCCAACCGATAATATTGATTATCTTTTAGACCTTATTATTAAGGCTATTCCTGCACCTGAGCAGTTAGAAGGTACACCGCAGATGCTTATTACATCGTTAGATTTCTCAAGTTACACAGGTAGAATTGCTGTCGGTCGTGTGCATCGAGGCACATTGAAAGACGGTCAGAACATTACGATTTGCCATAGAGACGGCAGCAAGGAACGCACAAAGATTAAGGAACTGCACACATTCGAGGGTATGACGCACCGCAAGACCGATGCTGTTGGCTCGGGCGATATATGTGCCATCATCGGTTTGGAGCATTTCGAGATTGGCGATACCATTGCCGACTACGACAATCCAGAGGCTTTGCCACCCATTGCTGTGGACGAACCAACGATGAGCATGCTCTTCACTATTAACGATTCGCCATTCTTCGGAAAGGAAGGTAAGTTCTGTACGTCGCGCCACATAAGCGAACGCCTCGACAAAGAGCTTGAAAAGAACCTCGCCTTGCGTGTTGCACCCGTAGAAGGAACTATGGACAAGTGGCTTGTGAGCGGCCGTGGCGTGTTGCACCTTTCGGTTCTGATAGAGACAATGCGTCGTGAGGGGTACGAATTGCAGGTGGGACAGCCACAAGTAATATATAAGGAGATAGACGGACAGCGTTGCGAGCCTATCGAGGAACTTACGATTAACGTTCCCGACGAGTTCTCGAGCAAGATGATTGATATGGTAACACGTCGCAAGGGCGAACTCTTGAGTATGGATACGGAGGGCGACCGTGTGAACATAATGTTTGAAATACCTTCGCGCGGTATAATGGGACTCCGCACAAACGTGCTTACTGCGAGTCAGGGCGAGGCGATTATGGCGCATCGTTTCAAGGAATACCAACCTTTCAAGGGCGAAATCACACGTCGTACCAACGGTTCTATGATTGCTATGGAAAATGGAACGGCATACGCTTACTCTATCGACAAGTTGCAAGACCGTGGCAAGTTCTTCATCGACCCGGGCGAAGAGGTTTACGGTGGGCAGGTTGTCGGCGAACACGTGCACGAGAAAGACTTGGTTATCAACGTAACGAAAGCGAAGCAACTTACCAATGTGCGTGCGTCGGGCTCTGACGATAAGGCGCGCGTGATACCGAAAGTGGAGATGAGCCTTGAAGAATGTATAGAATATATAAAGGTAGATGAGTATATCGAAGTAACGCCGAAAAGCATTCGTATGCGCAAGATACTGCTCGACCACCTTGAGCGTAAGCGCGAAAGCAAGGAGTAAACACTTTCTTCATTATCCCTGCCTATTCGGTTGTAGAACTGAAAAAGCCAGCCTATAATATAATAATAAGGTGAAAAGGTCGTTTTATAAGTAAAACAAAACATACTTATGAGACGACTTTTTTTATTATCTTTATTTGTGCTTTCTGTATTCTCGGTACAGGCACAACCTAAGTGGGGAACGTGGTCGGTAGTACCACACGTTGGCGTTAGCTTTGCTAATTTAACCAATGATGCTATCTTTGTTGCAGATAACAGAATTTCGCATTCGCAGACAAGGATAGGTTTTTCGGGCGGTGCAGACGTGTATTACCAGCTGACAGACAAGTTGGCACTATCGGGTGGCGTTGCTTACACACAGGCTGGTTGCAACTTTAAAGATGTTCCTGCCGATCTTAACACAAAGTATGGCACTGTGTTTCATAATGCATATTTCAATTTGGGATATGTTGATGTTCCACTGCTTGCTCACATTTATATATCAAAAGACTTGGCGCTCTCTATAGGTTGTCAGCCTTCTTTCCTTACAAAGACTACATCGCACGTTGAAATGCAAGAGTATGAAACGGACGGGAAAGGTGGAATAAAGTACGATAAGAATGTAGTCAGTGAAGGTGATGCAAAGACTTTGTTTAAGAAAACTGCCTTTGCCATACCTGTTGGCATAAGCTACGAATATGAAAATGTACTGCTGATGGCTCGCTATAATTTCGGACTTTCAAAAGTTTATGACCACGATTTAGGTGATAGCAAAAATAAAATCATTACCGTTTCGGTAGGATACAAGTTCAATTTATAGAAGAATATAATTGCAGGCAAAGCTTGTATTTATAAGTAAGGCAAACTAGAACAATTCAAAAGCTGAACAGTATTATAAACGTTAATTTATTGATCCCTGTATAATGAGTTCGATGTTATATCGAGCTCATTTTTTTTGTTCACAGTTGATAGGGCATAGTGTTATTAAGGGGGGAAGATTATATTGCAATACAGCAACGCTATGATTTAAATATCTGTAATGAGTTTGGCTACCTTCTAACAAACGTTATGCTGATATATGTGTGCGAAACATTTCTCTTAGGTGCTGTAATAGTTTTATAGGCAACAAACAGTTTTATTTACGTGTAAGTAAAGTTTTACTTACGTGTAAATAAATAGCTACTTACGTGTAAGTAAAGTTTTACTTACGTGTAAATAAAACCATTTGATGCGTATGCAAATGGTGCGCATACATAGAGTAAATGAGAGAATGTTGTGAGAGAATTATTGCGTATTCGTGTTTCCGAGTTTTCTTTTCTCTGTATATAGCTTTGTGTTTTGCGTTTTGTTGTGTTTTTCTTCTTGTGTTGTTTTGTTGAAAAAGTAGCCGATTAGTTTTGGTAAACAAGTTTCTTTCCAATGTATATACTAAAATATTAAGGAATGAATGGCATAAAAAAATCCTCTTCTAACCGTGTGGTCGAAGAGGATTTTTAATATCGTAGCTACCAAATATTATTTGTATAAGTAGCGTTTAATAGAGCGTTTTGGCGTTTTTACAAACTCCTCGTTCAACAGTTCTATATCTGTAAGTTTGCAATAAGCAGGCATCTGTTCGTTCAGTTGCTTTCTATTCTCCTCCATTAAGTTTTTAATATCCGCCTCGTTTAGCCCAAGTTCTTTCGCTTCTTCAAGGTCAGGATAAACCAACCCAACGAGTTTATCGCCACGTTGCACCACAAGACATTCGCTAACAAGTGGCAGAGAGCTAAGTTTGTCTTCAATTTCTTCGGGGTAGATGTTCTGCCCGTTGCTACCCAAAAGCATATTTTTAGAACGCCCCTTAATGTAAACGTTATTGTCGGAGTCCATAGTACCAAGGTCGCCAGTATGGAACCAGCCATCAGCATCAAGCACTTGGCGGGTGGCTTCATCGTTCTTGTAATATCCCAATAGCACATTTGGTCCTTTTGTAAGTATCTCGCCTGGTATATTTTCAGGGTCCGGACTATCTATGCGCACTTCTTGGTGTAATGCAGGTTGCCCACACGATGTTGGCACAAATGTTTTCCAATCTCGATAGCAAATAATAGGGGCACACTCTGTAGCGCCATAACCAACCGTAAATGGAAAGTTAATATCTTTCAAGAAGTTTTCTATTTCTCGGTTCAAAGCAGCTCCGCCTATAATAATTTCGTAGATATTGCCACCGAAAGCTTGTTTCACCTGTTCGCAAATTTTCTCTTTCACCTTCTTGTGTATAACAGGAGTATTCAGCAAGAGCTTCATTCGGCTATTCTGAATTTTAGGGAACACACGTTTGCGTATAATCTTTTCTATTATGAGAGGTACGGCAATCATTAGCACTGGTTTAATTTCTGCAAGCGCTTGTGCAATGATAGCAGGCGATGGCATACGTGTTAGGTAGAAAATATGGGCACCAGATATAAACTCAAATATGAGTTCGAAAGCCATACCATACATGTGAGCCATAGGCAAAATGCTAATAATGTGGCTGCCTGGCTTAATCATAGAACCTAATACACTTCGTGCGAAGTCGGCATTGCTCCACATTGCGCGATAGGGAATCATTACTCCTTTCGAATTTCCAGTAGTTCCACTAGTATAATTGATAAGTGCTAATTCATCGGGACTTTGTTCACGGTAGTAGCGAATATGCTCGGCACGGAAGTATTTTGGATATTTCTTGCCAAACATTTCGTTTAGATGTTCGCGTGCAAACGTTAATTTCTCCGTTCGGCTTAGAATCAAAGAGAGGTCGGGAAGATAGAATATACCTTCGAGTGCAGGCATTTTCGTATTGTCAATCTCTGTTGCAACTACATCGCCAACAAATAGAATTTTCGCTTCGGAGTGGTTTACAATGTTGTGTATTTGTTCTGGTGTAAACTCGTGCAGAATAGGAACCGCTACAGCTCCGTATGTAAGAGTAGCCAAAAAGGCAGCAGCCCACATAGAAGAATTGCGTCCACAAAGAGCAATCTTATCGCCCTTTTGTACACCACTAGCTTCAAACATAATGTGAATTTTCTCTATTTTACGAGCCACGTCATGATATTGAAGTGTCTTTCCTTTATAATCTGTTAAAGCATCACTATCCCAATGATTAATGATACTCTTCTCTATTAATTCGTTAAAACTTGGAAATTGTTGCATTGTAAGTGTTTTTAGACGCTGCAAAGATATTCATTTTCTTGCACACTCCAAAAATATTTGTGCAATAATTGTACTTTTATGCTTTATCTGTGCAATACTTTCACTACAATAGATACAAATTCTTACTATTCGTAATGCATCGTTTTAGCTGGGTGAATATGGCTAATTAAGTAGCTTGGCGCAATAAGAACGAATACACATATTAGCAGGGTGGCAATGTTTAAAGCTATTATAAGTAGTACATTCAATTCTATTGGAACAGTGCTAACATAGTATGTCTTAGGGTCGAGCGTAACCAGTCCGGTATATTTTTGCAAGAATACTAGTCCTAAACCAATAATATTGCCCCACAGCAATCCTTTTCCAATAATGAAAGTAGCAAACCATAGGAAGATGTGGCGTATCTGAGCGTTCTTTGTTCCCATTGCTTTCAAAATACCAATCATTTGTGTTCGCTCTAAAATAATAATGAGCAATCCAGATATCATAGTTACTCCTGCAACCGAAACCATAAGCGCAAGAATTATCCAAACATTTAAATCCATAAGGTCGAGCCATGAGAATATTTGTGGATTTTGTTCTACTACCGTAGCAACAGAATAGCTATTGCCATATCGGTCGGTTTTTCCCTTAACCTTATTCAGTATGTTTAAGGCAATAGCATCAAGCAGTTCAAAATTGTTTACTTGCACTTCTGCTCCGCTACATTGGTCAGATTGCCAGCCATTCAGCTTATTTGTGGTATACAAGTCGGTGAAACAAATCTGCGAATCGAACTGTTTTAAATTGGTTTCGTAGATACCTGAAATAGTAAAACGGCGAGTACGCACTCCCTGTTCGTTTACAAAATAGGCATAAATCTTAT
>ERZ772960.2521-NODE-2521-length-13203-cov-2.704974_pt1 | contig 13203 bp, 11 predicted proteins | sample MGYA00580678_ERZ772960 | MGnify/ENA primary metagenome ERZ772960 (study PRJEB29015, sample SAMEA2737930) | human oral metagenome | biome: human oral; feature: human-associated habitat; material: dental | place: China | collected 2059 ... | reverse complement strand
GATACCCATGTGAGAAGAGTGTCGAATCGGCTCGGGCTCGCGAAATCCTCCGATCCCCTTAAGACGGAGCTGCAGCTTCAGGACTCTATCCCGAGGGAGTTCTGGACCCGCTGGAATACCAGGGTCATGGCGCTTGGGAGGACACGATGCAGCTCATTAAAGCCAAAATGTGAAAGCTGCTATCTGAAGGATCTTTGTCCGAGCCGGGATGGGGATCCCGGATACTGGAGGGCGGCACGAAAAAAGCCGGGGAGCTGAGCCCCGGCTTTCCCTTTCCCGGAGGGCGTAATCCTCTCCTTCCCAATCCCATCCTCGAAAGTGATCGAGGGAGAAGCGGAAGGAGGGTACGGATCCCGGGATGCTACTTTACGTTAGGAAGCAGTGATCAGTCGACACTGATCATGACGGAGGTCGCCTTGATGACGGCGACAGCCTCCTCTCCCGCCTTAAGAGAGAGCTCCTTCACGGCCTCGAGACTGATGGTGGAGCTCAGACCGAACTCGGCGTCCACATCGAGCTTTACGATCGCGTTCACCGCACCGGGAAGGATCTCGGTGATCTTTCCCCGGAACTGATTTCTCGCGGAAATTTTCAGGAAATCGTTGGCCATCATGACCTCGGTCGCCTTGATGACAGCGGTCGCCTCCTTTCCTGCCTTGAGTCCGAGCTCCCGGATTGCCTCCATGGAGATCGTCGCGGAAACCTTATGCCCCTTCGGGGTCTCCAGCTTTACGATGCCGTTCACCGCGCCTTCCTTTACCTCGCGGATCGTTCCCTTGATTTTATTCCTTGCGCTGATCATCTTACTTCCTCCTGAATACTCTGTGGATCACTCTCTGCCGCAGCTTCCCGGCCCGGCATAGTCTGAGCGGGGGATTCGGATGCGGATTTCACTCCTCCCGAAGGGGAGCCTGCATGCCGGAACGGATCGCTTTGGATCCGGATGCGTGCTCTGCCTCTCCCGAAGGGAAGCGGGGAGCGATTGGTTTTCGTGCGAAGAGCTGTCGTAGGACAGCAGCTGTTTTGCCAGTTTAACAAAAAAGTCTCGAAATGGGAAGACTTATAACAAAGCCCCGGTCCCGCATCCTCCTGTCTTTTTCCGGATTCTTGAATCCCTTCTCTCACTCTGCTACAATCAATAGAGCAATGCCGCATTTTGGCGGCAGAGCTTCGTCTTCTCACGGCGCCTCCGAGGCGGAAAGATATCCGGATTTCAGAAGGCGAAGCGGGCACGGCAATAAAGAAAAGCTCTGCCTTACGGCAGAAGAAGCGGCGGAAAACCGCGCTGAATGGGTCCACGGGGATATCAGAGGCCATGGAAAGGGCGGCGGAGATATCGCAGGGAGGAAGAGATGAAGAAGAAGGCAGCGGTCTATTTTCAGAACAGGGAACTGTCCTGGCTGCAATTTAATGAGAGAGTCCTGAACGAAGCGGGAAATCCGCGGGTTCCGCTTGCGGAGCGGCTGAGCTTTGCCTCGATCTACCAGACCAATCTGGATGAATTTTTCATGGTCCGGGTCGGCACCCTCATGGTACAGATGCAGTCCGGGAAGAAGGTCCGGGACAATAAGACGAATTTAAGCTGTAAGGAGCAGGTGAGGAGGATCATCCGCCGGGTGAAGCACCTCGAGCGGAAAAAGCAGCTCATCTATGAACAGCTCATGGGGGAGCTCGAGCCGGAGGGCATCCACATCATCAACTTTCAAAAGCTCTCCGATGAGGAACAGACGCGCCTTGAGAAGTATTTTGACCAGGCGATCCGTCCCTACCTCTCTCCGATGATCGTCGGGAAGCAGCAGCCCTTTCCCTTCCTCCAAAACCGGGAGCTCTACGCCGTGGTGCTTCTCAGCACGCGGAACGGGAGAAGGAGAATCGGCATCGTCCCCTGCTCCAATCCTGTATTTCGCCGTCTCATCGAGATCCCCGGGCGGAAGGGTTATCATATGCTTTCCGAGGAACTGATCCTCCACTTTGTCTCGAAGCTTTACCAGAATTATCAGCTGGAGGGGAAATCCATCCTCCGGGTGACGAGAAACGCGGATATCGATGCCAACGATGTCTATGACGAGGACATGGATTACCGCGGCATGATGGAGCAGCTTCTGAAGAAGCGGAGCCGTCTGAATCCGGTGCGGGTGGAGCTCACGAGGGATCTGAATCACAGCGCGAAGAAGAAAATCGCGCATTATCTCAGGATACCGGCGTCCCATATCATCCGCTCCGCGACGCCGCTCGACCTCTCCTATGTCTTCCAGCTCCAGAATGCGCTCCGGCAGAACCCATCGCTCTTTTACCAGAAGCTGAGCCCCCGCCCCTCCGCCTCGATCTCCCGCGCGGAGTCGGTGCTCTCTCAGGTTGCGCGGAAGGACATTCTGCTCTCCTATCCCTATGAGAGCATGAAGGGCTTTCTCAGCATGCTGCAGGACGCTTCCAGAGACGAGAATGTCGTTTCCATCCGGATCACGCTCTACCGCGTGGCGGATCACAGCCAGATCGTGGACGCTCTGTGCGAGGCGGCGGAGAACGGGAAGGAGGTCCTTGCTCTGGTGGAGCTCCGCGCCCGCTTTGACGAGGCGAACAATATCGAGATGTCCCGGAGGCTGGAGGAAGCGGGCTGCCAGATTATCTACGGGCTTGGGAACTACAAGGTTCATTCGAAGCTCTGTCTCATCACGAGGAAGGAGGAGTCGGGCTTTAGCTTTATCACGCAGATCGGGACCGGAAATTACAATGAGAAAACTGCGGCGCTCTATACGGATCTTTGCCTTATGACCGCAGATCCCGAGATCGGAAGGAATGCCCTGGAGGTCTTCCGCTGCCTTTTGCAGGGGGAGACGGTCCGGGAGAGCGGGAAGCTGCTGGTCGCTCCGAACTGCCTGCAAAACCGGATCCTTTGCGATATGGACCGGGAGATCGCAAAAGCCGCGGAGGGAAGACCGGCCTATATCGGGATCAAGATCAACTCCCTCACAGACAAAGATATCATCGAAAAGCTGGTGGAGGCCTCAAAGGCCGGAGTCAGGATCGAGATGCTGATCCGAGGGATCTCCTGCCTCATCCCCGGGATATCGGGAGAGACGGAGAATATCCGCATCGTGAGCATCGTGGGGCGCTTCCTGGAGCACTCGAGGATCTATCGCTTCGGTCTCGGAGAAGAGGAGAAAATCTATCTCTCCTCCGCGGACTTTATGACAAGGAATACGCTTCGGAGAGTCGAGGTCGCCTCCCCGATTTACGATGAGGCACTGAAGGAGAGGATCCGCCACATCTTTGACACGGGGATGCAGGACGATGAGAAGGGAAAGGAGCTCCTCTCCGACGGAAAGTATCATGACCGGGAACTCCATCCGCTCGGGGAGAGGCTGAATTCTCAGGAGCTCTTCTATCGGGAGGCCTATCTCGCGGCGGGGGAGGCGGGAGGCGGAAAGGAGAGGGAGAGAAGCTCTCCCCCCCTGCTTCCCGAAAAGCGCCGCTTCGAAGAGCTTCTTCCGCTTCCGGCGACGCTTCCTCCGGGGAGGGAGAGCGGAGAGAAGTCAGGGGGAAAAACGGAGCAGGACTCCGATTCTTCCTCCGGGAGGGGGGACTGACAGTGCTCTATCTTTTCGCAGCCTCCTATCCGGAGGCAGCTCCTCTGATCCGGAGGGGAGGATGGAGGAAACGGAGCGGGAGGAGTGCCTTCTTGCAGTTTCAGGACGGGGAGGGAAAGCTGCTTCTGAGCCTGAGCGGGAGCGGGCAGATCGCGGCGGCCTCCGCTGTCTCCTCCGTGCTCTCCTCGGAGGGAGTCTCCTGCGGGGACTTCTTGCTTTCCTTCGGGAGCGCGCGGCGCCTTGGCTCTTTTCGGGGAGAAGGGATGCGGGGGAGCTTGCGGAGCCCGGAGCGAAAAAGGGAGAGCGGTTTTTTCCTCCTGAATAAGCTTGTGAATCTGGACAGCGGGAGAAGCTTCTATCCGGATATGCTCTATGACCTTCCCTTTCCGGAGTGCACGGGATTTTCGGGAGAGAGGTTCTATGCGGGGGAAGAGAGCGGAATTTCGGAGGATGCGCTTTTTGACAGAGAATCCGCGGCGATCTATGAGGCGGGTTCCTACTACCTGCCGCCGGATCGGATGCTTTTTCTGAGACTTTTGCAGGAGGATGCGGGGGAGGAGCAGCGGAATGCGCTTTTTACGGAGCAGGAGCCGGCGCTCTCCTCCCTGATCGGACAGCTGCAGGGTCTTTCGGAGGAGCTTCGAAGTCGTGCGGAGCTCTTTTCCGAAGAGGAGGAGGCCGAGATCGGGAAGCTTTCTGCGGCGCTCCACTGCTCCCTCTCTATGGATGGGAGGCTTCGGCAGCTTCTTCTCTACCAAAAGCTTTCCGGGGAGGACTGGAGGGAATATTGGAACGCGCTCTATCGGCTGGGGGAGCTCCCGTGCCGGGATAAAAAGGAGGGGAAGCGCGTTCTGGAGCGCGCCCTTTCGTTTTAGCCGCGCCGAAGGACTGCGATGCTTTGCTTTTGCGCCGGGGACTTTTGCGCGGGATTTTCGGGAGGGCATGGAGCTTTGAGAGGATTTTCCCATATTTATATCGAGAAGGAGCTCATCGGGGATCCGGAGCTCGATCCGCTGCTCCGCCGTTTTCCGGACGCGAAGCTTGTGGAGATCTCCCATTATAAGGATGTATTTAATCGGAGGAGGCAAAACCGGGAGATGCAGCAGCGCTCTCAGAAGCTGATCCTCGCCAGGAAGAGGGGGAGGCTGATCTATCCCGGCGCACCGGTCTGCCAGAGCTTTGGGGAGGAAAACTTTTTCTACAGCTCTCTCGTGATGAACTGCATTTACGACTGCGAATACTGCTATCTGAAGGGGATGTATCCCTCGGGAAATCTGCTGCTCTTTTGGAATCTTCCGGAGCTTTTCTCCGAACTTCGAGAGCTTTTGCGAAAGGGAACGGTCTATCTTTGCGTCTCCTATGATACGGATCTCCTCGCGCTGGAGGGACTCTTTCACCTCCTTCTCCGCTTCACGGACTTTCTCAGGGAGGAGCCGGGGCTTCGGATCGAGGTCCGGACGAAGTCGGGAAATCGAAGCTTTTTCAAGGACTTCGCCGGGAGGCTTTCGAAGGAGGATAGGGAGCGGATGATTTTCGCCTTCACGCTCTCCCCGGCGAGGATCATCCGCTCCTTTGAAAAGCGGACGGGGAGTCTTCGCGCGAGGCTTGAGAGCGCAGAGGAAGCGCATGTCTATGGCTTCCCGATCCGTCTTTGCTTTGATCCCATGATCTACTGCGCGGACTGGGAGCAGGCCTATCTGGAGCTTTTGCATCAGGTCTTTCGGACGTTCTCCCCGGAGGAGATCCGGGATTTGAGCGTCGGGAGCTTCCGGATCTCCGGAGCCTATCTCCGGGAGCTTCGCCGCGCCCTCCCCCGCTCCGTGATCGCGCAGTTTCCCTATGAGAATGACGGCGGAGTCTGTCATTACGGGAGAGGACTCGGAGAGCGGATGGAGGACTTTTTGCTGAAAGAGCTCGGAAAGTGGATTCCGGAGGAGCGGATTTTCCGCTGGAATCCGGCCGGAAGCTCCGGAAAGGCCCCCGGAATTCCGAATTCGAAAGAAAATGGAAAAGAAGCAGAGATTGACTTTAGGGGAGCTTTTTCCTAGGATAGAAATACCGGCGCGCGGAGAGCGCGGCGGATTTCCCGTCTGAAAGAAGCGGGAAGAGTATGACAGACTTTACAGGAGGAATGGAATGAAAATCAGAAAGCTGACAGCGGCGGCGGCAATTCTCGCTTTGCTCGCTTCGAATGCGGTTTATGCGGGCGGCTGGCAGAGCAGCAGAGGGGGCTGGTGGTATGACCTTGGAGGAGGGAATTATCCGGCGGGCGGCTGGCTTTGGATTGACGGAAACGGTGACAGGATCGAAGAGTGCTATTATTTTAAACCGGACGGCTGGCTTCTCACGGGAGCGACGACTCCGGACGGCTTTACCGTGGACGGAAACGGCGCGTGGACGGTAAACGGTGTCGTACAGAGAAGAGCGGTCTCAGGAGGGTCGAACGGGAGCGCGCTCAGCGCGGCGAGCGAGCGGGCGGAGCTTCTCCGCCTGGTAAATCAGGAGAGGAGCAGGGCCGGACTGCAGCCGCTTTCCGACAATTCCGCACTTGACCGGGTCGCGGAGCAGAGGGCGCAGGAGCTGGGGACTCTCTTCAGCCATACAAGACCCAACGGACAGGAATGGTCTTCGCTCTACGCCCCGATGGGCATCACGGAGTACCATGCCGTGGGGGAGAATATTGCGAGCGGACAGAAAAGTGCGGAGTCGGTCATGGACAGCTGGATGCACAGCGAGGGGCACCGCCGGAATATCCTGGATCCGAAATACAGCTCCATCGGCATCGGCTACAGCGTACAGGGTGGGCAGAGCTACTGGGTTCAGAATTTCCTGGGCTAGGAAAAGACGAAGAGACGGATTCCATTCATAAAGAAAAGATCCATGCCGCATTCTGGAAGGCAGCAGGAATCCCCGATCCCCGGGACAGCGGGGCCGATCGAGGAATCCATCGGAGGAATGAGGGAAAGCGGGAGCGATCCGCGGCGGAGGGGAAAAGATGAGTTTTTTGAAAAAAAGCGGGGGGAAGCCCGAAGAAAAAGCTGATCCTGCGCCCTCCGAGAAGCGGGAACAGGGCGGAGAAGGGAAGCGGCAAAATGCTTTTCTCCACCCTTTTTCGGGAAAAAAGCTTTTCCTTCCCCTCTTCGCGCTTTTCCTTCTTTTCGCCGCTCTCTTTTTCCTAAGCCGCTTCCTCTCCCCGGAAAAACGGGAGGAGGGAGCAGAGAGGGAGAGAAGAGGAATTTTATATATTGCGGATGGAGGGCTTTATTATTACAGCGGGGGAAAACCCGTGATTTTGACGGAGAAAGCACTTAATCATCGGACGATTACAGATTATAATGAGTATTATACACCGCTCTACAGAGCCGAATACACAGAGGATGGAAAGGCGATCCTCTTCTATGAGGAATTCGACGGAAAGGGCGGGGAGCTCTGTGTGAAGGGTCTTTCTCCTTCGGAAGGGAAGGAGGAGACGAGGCGCATCGCGGATTCCGTCAGCGACTTCGGGATACTGAAGGGAGAGAAGCTTTGGTATCGAAGCGGAAAGGAGCTCTTCTTCGGTTCATACCGGGGCGAGATGGAGAAGCTCTGCGAGGATGCGGCGGAGCAGTTTTTTTCCGAGGATGGGAGCGAGCTGATCTATGCCGATTCGGAGGGAAAGCTCTATCGTCTTTCCACAGAGAGTGGGGCGGAGAGAAGAAAGGTCGGAGAGAATTTCGCGGAGGCCCTGTCCTATAACGGAAGCCTGGACCGCTTTTTCTATGCGGACGGGAAGGGTGCCCTTTATTTCCTTGAGGGGGAACGGACGGTGAAAATCGAGGTGGATGCGAAGGAGGCCCGCGGCCAAAGCGGCGGAGAGGGGATTCTCTTTCTTCGCTCCGGCGATTTCGACTACAGCCGTTTCTTTGATTTCAGCGGCCTCACGGAGGAGCAGGAGCGGAAGCTTCGGAGAGAAATGAAGGAGGGGGGCGGGGGAGAGAACGGCTTTGGAGATCTCTTCCGAAGCGATGGAAGAAAAGAGAGCCTTCTCGCATCCTCCGTCATATTGGACGAGGCAGAGCTCGAGAGCGGGACGGAAAAGACGGGAAAGGCGCTCCTCGCCATTCCGCTCAGCGAGATCAAGATGCAGAAGATCCGCCTTGCGGAGCTCCCCTCCTCGACTAACTGGGGAAAGGCATTAAATGACAGCTTTCAGGAGGACGCTTCTCTCACGATCAAGGCACAGCTCTACTACGACGGAAGGGCGCTCGGAAGCCTGGACTACCGCCCGAAGGCGGAGTACATTCTGGACCCGGACAATAAGCGTCTCTTTGAGATGAGCAGCGCGGAGGGAAAGACAAACCTCTCCCTCTTTCAGATCCGGGGCGGACATATCGGAGATGCAGAGCGAATCGAGAGAGGGGCATCGCAGATCCGGGGGATCTTCCTCTCCGGAAAGGATTTCTACTACATCCGGGACCTGGATGAGAAGGGGATGGGGACGCTCTGCCGAAACGGAGAGCGGATCGCGGAGCATGTCGACAATATCGGGTTTTACAGGGGGAAAATCTATATCAACAGCGGGATTGAGAGGGAGGGCACACGGAGCAGCAGCACCTTTTCTGTCCTGGAGGGGGAGAGAATTCATGAGATTTCCGAGGAGGTCGTGGACTGGAATGTCTACGGAGCGGGGAGGATCGTGCTCGGAAAGAATTATAAAAAGAAGAAGGACTGCTTTGATCTCTACGAGGTAGAGGAGAAGAGAGAGACATTGATTCAGGAGAATGTCCAATCGGCACAGAGCAAGTGAACGGGGGGATGAGTATGAAATGTGAGAGATGCGGAGGCGAGATTTCGGAGAGAGCAAGCTTTTGCCCGCACTGCGGAGCGCCGCGTCCGAGGGGAGAGGGGAGTGCTTCCCCATCTGAGGGCAAGAGAACGGAGCAGGCGGGGAACGGAGACCGCCGGGCAGGGGGACAGGGAAGCGCCTTCTACCCGGCTCCAAAGCGGAGACCTCCGAAAAGGGGATTCAATGGCAAAGGGGCCCTGATCCTGGCTCTCGCCCTCTTGCTTTCGGCACTTCTTGGCGCGGGGAGCTTCTTTATGTTCCGTTATTTCACAGAGGACTCCCTTCTCTCCGAGGAAAGCTCTGAGAGAGGGAAGGGGGAGGGAAAGAAGGACAGAGAAGAGGATCGGGAAAGAGACAAAAGAAGGAAACGGAAAACAGAGAGGGACGAAGAGGAGGACAGCAGCGGCGGGAAGGAGAGAAAGAGCGGGGAAAAGAAGCGGAAAACAGAGCGGAAGACATCTGACGGAAAGAAGGTCTGGGAGCGGATGCTTCCGACCGCGGAGTCTTCCGGAGGAGAGGGAGAATATCCGAAGCCGGAGGATGAGCCCGATTCGGAGTCGGCTTCTCCTGCCTTGACGGAATCGGAGCCGCCTTCGGACAGCGGGGGCTTTATCCTCCCGGACAGCGACAGCCGCTATTACAGCGCGGAGGAGATTTCGGGTCTCACGAAGGAAGAGCTTCGGATCGCGAGGAACGAGATCTATGCCAGGAGAGGGCGGATCTTCAGCGACAGCGGACTTCGGACTTATTTTGAAGGAAAGGACTGGTATCACGGCAGCATCGAAGCGGGCCGATTCAGTGACGATCAGCTGAATGACTTTGAGAAGAAAAACCGGGACCTCATCAAGGCGCGGGAGGAGCAGCTCGGAGGCTGAGAGATGGGAGAGAGCCGGTCCTCAAAGTAAGTAAGGAAAGAAAAACGGCTCTTTTCCGGATTCTGCGGGAAGGAGCAGGGAGAGGAAGATTGACAGACGGCGGCTGACCGGGGAGGAGAGAAGGGAAGATGAAGAGAAAGAAATGGATGTTGCTCCTGCTTTTTGCGCTGTCGCTTTCGGCGTGCCGGGGCTCGGAGAGGGCGGAGCTCAGCTCGGACGCCGCTTCGGCGGAGAGCGCGGCTTCTGAAAGCGCGGGGGGGAGTGTCGGATCGGAGGAGACGGAGAGCGGCGTCCTCTCAAACGGCGCTAAGCTGATTACGGTCGGAGAGACTCAGCCCGCCGCGGAGACGCTCTCTTCGAAGATTGAGTTTCAGAATGTGGATGAAACCGTCTATGTCACGGGGAGCAATATCAATATCCGAAAGAGTCCGGGAAAGGGGGGCGCACTGCAGGGGACTGCACAAAAGGGGCAGAGCTTCCGGCGGACCGGCTACAGCAAGGAATGGAGCCGCATCCTCGTAGATGGAAAGGAGAGCTATATCGCAAGCCGTTACCTTAGCGCAAAGCAGTCGGAGAGCTCCGCTTCCGCGGCCGATGCGGCCGGAAGCGCGGGACAGGCCGCGCAGAGCCTCTCCTTCGATCCGTCATGGCCTCTCGCCGCAAACTCCAAGATCCACAGCGGGAGCGCGCTTCTCTATAAGGCGGATGCCTCCGTATCCAATGGAAAGACGATCTGTGTCAACGCGGGTCACGGCACAAAGGGCGGCTCCGATGTGCGGACACTCTGCCATCCGGACGGGACGGCCAAGGTGACAGGGGGCTCGACCTCGGCGGGATCCACCACTGCGACGGCGGTCTCCTACGGGACGACGCTGAAGGACGGCACGACGGAGGCCAAGGCGAATCTGACGGCCGCCCTTCTCCTCCGGGATAAGCTCCTCGCCGCGGGCTTTAATGTCCTTATGATTCGGGAGGGTGACGATATCCAGCTCGACAACATCGCCCGCACCTGCCTCGCAAACCAGTATGCGAATGTGCATATCGCGATCCACTATGATTCCACGGATTCCGACAAGGGCGCCTTCTTTATGAGCGTCCCGGAGGTGGGGACCTATCGGAGGATGGAACCGGTCGCCTCTCACTGGCAGGAGCACAATGCCCTGGGAAAGGCCGTCATCGGGGGAATCCGGCAGGCCGGGGGCAAGATCTTCGGAGCGGGCAATATGAATATGGACCTGACCCAGACCTCCTATTCCACGATCCCCTCCATTGATCTGGAGATCGGAGACCGCGCATCGGACCATTCTCCGGCGGTGCAGGGAAAGCTCATGGACGGCGTGGTACTGGGGCTTAAGCAGTATTTCGGGCTCTAGCTCTCTCCCCTCTTTCTTCGAAAGCGCTTGACAGCGGAAAAATATTTGATAAAATAAAATTGCGAGCAATCAAATAATCTGACTGACGGAGCTTCTCCCTCCCGCATCCGGACAGAGAGAGGCCGGGACAGTTTCCGAAGGAAAGCGAGGATAAGATGGGATTTTATGACTATACGATCAGGAATGCAAAGAATGAGGAGCTTCCGCTCAGGAATTACGAGGGAAAGGTCGTCATGGTCGTGAATACGGCGACCGGCTGCGGCTTTACGCCGCAGTATAAGGATATCGAGGCGCTCTATGAGAAATATCACGATAAGGGCCTCGAGATCATCGACATTCCGTGCAATCAGTTCTACGGCCAGGCGCCCGGAACGGATGAGGAGATTCACGAGTTTTGCACGCTTCACTTCAACACGCAGTTTCCGCAGATGAAGAAGTCCGATGTCAACGGGAAAGATGCACTTCCGCTCTATGGCTATCTGAAGTCGCAGCAGGGCTTCCGGGGCTTTCAGGATGGTCCCATCACGGATAAGCTGAAGGAGATTCTCTCGGGGATCGACAAGGACTATGAGCATAATCCGGAGATCAAGTGGAATTTCACGAAGTTTATCGTGGACAGGAAGGGAAATGTCGTCGCCCGCTTCGAGCCGACCGCGGATATGAAGGATGTTGAGAGCTGCATCGCGTCCCTGCTGTAGGGCGGGCGAGGACCGGGGAAAGAGAAAACAGAAAAGAGAGAAGACTGTGAAGGGGCGGAGAGAGCATAAAAAATGCTTTCTCCGCCTTTTCTGCCCTTTGTCCGCCCGGCCCAGGACGCTCTCGCTCCGACTGCCGCGGCCAGCGGCGCATAAGCGATCTTAAGAAACCAGATCGCTAAACGCCGGGGCGGCAGACGGCCTGCTTACAGGTCGACAGAGCAGCAGGGCGGCAGCGAATACGAGTTATACCCGTTTTCAGGCAGGGGGAGACTTTATGTATGATTATCTGATCGTTGGCACGGGGCTCTTCGGCGCGGTTTTCGCGAGGGAGGCGGCGGACCGGGGAAAGAGGGTCCTCATGATCGAGCGGAGGGACCATATCGCCGGGAATGTCTACACGAGGGAGCAGGAGGGGATACAGGTCCATCAGTACGGGGCCCATATCTTCCACAGCAATGAGAAAAGAGCCTGGGACTATGTGAATCGCTTTTCGGAATTCAACCGCTTTACGAATTCTCCGATCGCGAACTTCCACGGTGAGCTCTATTCTCTTCCCTTTAATATGTATACCTTCAACCGGATGTGGGGCGTGGTCACGCCGGAGGAGGCGAGGGAGAGGATCGAGAGAGAGCGGAGAGAGGCCGCGATTTCTGAGCCGAGGAATCTCGAGGAGCAGGCCATCTCCCTGGTGGGGACGGAGATCTACGAAAAGCTGATCAAGGGCTATACGGAGAAGCAGTGGGGGAGAAGCTGCAGGGAGCTCCCCTCCTTCATCATAAAGAGACTTCCGGTCCGTTACACCTTTGACAACAATTATTTTAATGCTCTCTATCAGGGCATTCCGATCGGAGGATATACCGCGATGCTTGAGAGGATGCTCTCCGGCATCGAGATTCGACTCGGAGTCGATTATCTGAAGGAGCGGGAGGAACTCTCCGCCCTTGCCAAAAGGGTGCTCTTTACCGGGCCGATCGACGAGTATTACGACTTTCGGCTCGGCGCCCTGGAGTACCGCTCCCTTCGTTTCGAGACGGAGCTTCTGGACATCCCGAATTTCCAGGGCAACGCAGCTGTGAATTATACGGATCGGGAGACGCCGTGGACCAGGATTATCGAGCACAAGTGGTTTGAATTCGGGCGGGACCGGGAGGGAAATCCGCTTCCGAAGACCATCATAAGCCGGGAATACAGCTCCGAATGGAGAATCGGGGAGGAGCCGTACTATCCGGTAAACGATGAGAAGAATCAGGCGCGCTGCCGCGAGTATCAGAAGCTTGCCGAGAGGGAGGAGAAGGTCTTTTTCGGAGGGAGGCTCGGGGAATACCGCTATTACGATATGGACGCGGTGATCCTCTCCGCGCTCCGGGCAGCGGAACGGGAGCTGGGTTAGCCGAGAAGAAGGGGCCGGGGCGGGATGTACTTTTCCAAAGCGGCCGATCGGCGTAAGAGGCGGAGGAAGAGGGAATCCGCGTTTTCATAAAAGCAGGGGGAATATGGCAGGAAATCTTTTAATCGCGCAGTCCGGCGGTCCGACCGCGGTAATCAATGCGACGCTCTCCGGCATCCTGGAGGAGGGACTTCTCTCGGGGGAGATCGACGGGAGCCGCTATGGAATTCAGGGACTTTTCGAGGAGAAGCTTCTGGAGCTCAGTCAGCGAATCCCGGAGCTTTTGCAGAGGGATTTCCCCGGGAGAAGCAGGGAGGACGCGCTCTCCCGCTTCCTTCAACGGCTTTCCAAAACGCCGGCCGCGGCGCTTGGCTCCTGTCGCTATAAGCTGGAGGATCCCTCGGAGTTTGAGAGGATCCTGGAGCTCTTTCGAAAATACGGGATCTCGTATTTTATCT
>ERZ772960.2520-NODE-2520-length-13208-cov-3.054284_pt1 | contig 13208 bp, 12 predicted proteins | sample MGYA00580678_ERZ772960 | MGnify/ENA primary metagenome ERZ772960 (study PRJEB29015, sample SAMEA2737930) | human oral metagenome | biome: human oral; feature: human-associated habitat; material: dental | place: China | collected 2059 ... | reverse complement strand
TTTTATTATTTCTGATATTATATTATTATTTCCCCATATAGCAGGTGAATCATAATTTCGCTCTGGAAATGCACCATACTCTAATTTTATTTTTAAGTTATTTTCTTTTAAAAATGATTCAACTTTTTCTTTTAAACTTACAGGTTTACCGGAACAGCAATTTATAATTCCAGTTATATCAGTTTGTAAAGCCGCTTTTGAAATCATCTCTGCTAATATCTCTATATTAATAAAGTCATATTTATTTTTTCCTGTAGTAAATGGAAAAGTTTTAGCACCTTCTTCTTCTTTTTGTAATATTTTAGAAAAAATAGAATTATTATTCCTATCATCACCTTGTATATAAAATACTCTAAGCCATTTTATTAATAATTCCTTATCGCTCTCTTCTAATATTTTCAAAGATTGTCTCAAACTATTTTTTGCTATACCATAAAAAGAAATAGGATTAGTACTAGTATTGTTATCAACTTCTCCTTCCCAGTATCCAATTTCATGCATAGTTCCTATAACATTTATATTTTTTATACCAAATTCATGTATTTTCTTTAAAAATTTATAATGTAATGAAATATCTTCAAGATGAGTAATAGAATTGTGTACAAATCCATTACGCCATGCTAAATGAATACAAGTCCCTACATTTTCCAAATTAGAAAAAAGATAGTCAGTATTTTCAAATATATTAGCTTCTATTTTTTTTACTTTATCATTTATTTTATCTAAAGAAATATCAGCAGCTACTACTTCAATGTTATTATTTAACAAATAATTTATAACATTTTTTCCTATATATCCATTAGCTCCTGTTACTAAAACCTTTCGTTTCATTTATTCTCCTAATCATTTACCAAATAAATTATTTTTTATATTTTTTTATACATTCCTTATTTCTTGTTTTTCTTTCCTTATCAAAAAACCATCCCCATTTATTAAAATATTTTATAGCTGAGTTTATATGTGCCATCATCATTTTTCGTGTTTTATAAGACGCTTTTCCATGTTTATGAATTATTTTTACTTCAGGATAAAATATTACTTTGTATTTTTGTCCAATTCTTCTACACAAATCATAATCTTCCATATACATGAAATATCTAGTATCAAACATTCCAACATTTTTCAAAATATCTGTTCTTATAAACATAAGACATCCAGATAGAATTGGAACTTCCATTATTGAATTATAATCACACCATCTCATCTCATAATTATAATCCATTTTATCTACAATAGATTTTATTGGAAAAAATCTTCTAAATATTAAATTTAATGGTGTAGGCAATAACCTGCAGGATTTATTTACCTCTCCACTGGATTCATATATTTTCGGTCCTATCTGCCCAATTTCAGGATTTTTTCTCATATAATCAATCATTTTTTCAATAGTATTTTCTTCAAAAATTATATCAGCATTCAATATTATATGAAATTCTGCTTTTTCTTTAAAATTATCATCCATTAATTTTTTTAACACAATATTATGACCTGATCCAAATCCATTATTTGAATTATTAAAGATATATTCTATTCTATCATCCGAAAAATTATTTATAAAACTTCTCAAACTATCCTCTTCAGAATTATCTGATATCCATAATTTAAATTTTAATTTTGTTTTTTGAAAGCAACTTATAATTTGAGATAAATCTTCTCGATTAGTATTATAAGTCACTATACAAGCTGTAAAATCATACATACAGAACCTCCTCCCTGTTTTTACTTAGTAAAATTGTAATCTTTTAAAGTAGTTTTAACAACTTAAATATTTTAAAAATTTTATATTTTTTCATAAATTTGTTCAAGAACTTTTACAGAATACTTCCATTGATATTTTTTAGCCTGTTCGTATCCTTTTTGTATCATTTCTTCCCTATAAATACTATTATTCCGTATTTTTTTATACGCTTCAAAAATTTCATCTTCATTTAAAGGATCAACTAAAATTGCAGCATCTCCTGCAACTTCAGGTAAAGACGATACATTGGAGGTAACTACAGGTACTCCTGCCGCCATAGCTTCCAGAACTGGCATTCCAAAACCTTCATACAATGACGGGAATGCAAAAAATTGTGAAAGTTTATAAATTGGCACCTTATCTTCTTCATCAATATAACCTGTAATTATAATATCTGTTCCCATTGATTCTATTAATTTCATAATATTATCATATTTCCAGCCTTTTCCACCTGCAATTACAAGTTTCAAATCATCCTTAACTTCCTTTTTATATTTTATAAAAGCTTTTATTATTCTTTCTATATTTTTTCGTGGTTCTATGGTTCCTAAATATAATATGTATTCTGAAGGTAATTTGTATTTATTTCTTATTCTTTCTAATTCTTCTTTTTCATATTTTTGAGAATAGTTTTCTAAATCTATACCAGGATGTACTATCTCTATCTTATCTTCACTAACACCAAGATTTTCTATAATATCATTTTTAGCACTTTCAGATATTGTAATTATCAAATCTGATTTTTGGGCTCCATATTTATACTCTTCAAGCTCTTTTCTATTCCCCATAGTTTCAGGAGCTGAAATAAAAACTGTATCATAAATAGTAACGATTACTTTTCCTTTTATATTTTTAGGAATAGTAAAATTAAAAAAATGATATATATCTGACTTTGTTCCCAAAATAAGATTATGACTTATATTCATTTTTTTTGTTAAGAAATTATACATAGTGTAAGTAAGGAGTTTATTCTGTTTTATTTTTATATCGTAATCTATCTGACTCTTTACATCGTGTCTTCCCATAAAATTTATAAATTCAGCTATATAATCATTTTTATCTGTCTTACTTAATTCCTTAACTATATTATATATATACCATCCTACCCCTGTTTTTTTCCCAACTGCCCATTGCAATTCTAATGATATTTTTTTCATTCTATTTCTCAACTTTCTTTTTAAACTTCAAAAAATTTATTGTATATTTCTCTGTATTTTTCTAATATTTTATCATAAGAAAAATTTTCTTCATAGTACTTTTTAAAATTATAAACTGGAAGTTCTTCATAATACTTTTCTATTTTTCTTTCTAAATCTTCAATGTCATTTTTTACTAAAAACCTCTTATCTATTATGACTTCCGGTATAGCACAAATATCTGAAGCAAAAACAGGTTTGTTATAAAGATATCCCTCTATTATCGGCAAACCAAATCCTTCTCCATATTTTGCCAGAACAGTTACTAAATCTGTAGTTTCATAAAAGTTTCTAACTTCTTCATCAGAAATGTATCCCATCAATTCAATATTTTTCAACTGATACTTTTTTATTTCTTCTTTATATTTTTCTAATAAAGGTCCTTTTCCAGCTATTTTTATATCATAATTTCTTTTTCTTTTTGCTAATTCTATTAATAAATCAATATTTGCCCTTTCTTCAATGCTCCGAACCGTAAAAATCTTAATTTTATCTGTTTCCCAGTTATTTTTAGATACATATTTTAAATCAATATTTTCAAAAGGAGTTGTATTATATATAATTTTTAAATTATCTCCTCCATATAAAGATTTTTCTTTTGCAAATTTTGAAATAAAATGTAACAATCCTGATTTTTTATAAACTTTCTTTTCGATATACTTAAATAAATTTTTTAATTTATGATTTGTTTTGTTAGCTTGATAATAAAGTCCATCATGCACTGTAAAAATATCTGTTTTTCTTAAAAGGAAAAAACTCATAAGATAATTATGAGAATGTATAATACATTCCATATTTTTGTATAGTTTATTTATAAGTTTATTTAATTTGAAAAAACGAAATAGATTATGTTTTATTGATATACATTTTATATCATTCCAAAAAAACTCTTCATCTTTTTCTCCAAAAAATACATAATATTTTTTAACATCTTGAGGCAATGCCTCAGATTGAGATAATATGACGTTTTCTACTCCACGTTTGTATACAATTGGATTATTATATCCAAAATATACAAGAATTTTATCTTTTTTCATATTTTTTACTTCTTTCTATTTTTATAATTTTGAAATAGCTTTATCATTATTCAGATATATTAGTTACCATCTGAAAGTAAAATATTAAATAATTCTTTCCAGTTTCTACAAAATGGTTCTTCAATATTCTTTCCCACATTTCCATCATATTTTACATTTTCCCTATTTATTAAAATTTCCATTTTTTCAGCCAATTCTTTAGCTTCATCGGGTTTAAAAAACATTACATTTTCATAATTTCCTAACGTTTCATGGGCATATTCCAAATCAGCTAAAAGTATATTTTTACCAAATGCTTTTGCTTCTGAAATTGGTAATCCCCAAGTTTCAAGTTTAGAGGGAAAAATAATATTTTCTGAAGTTTCATAATATTTCATTAGTTCATTTCTTTTTAGTAAACCTAAAAATTTTACATTTTTTAAATTTTTATATTTTTCAAACAATTTTTTAGAATATAAATTTTCACTCCCGTCAATTGTAAGATAAACCATAAAATCCATTATATTTTTTTCTTCCAATATTTTTACAGCCTCACAAATAACCTCAAAATTTTTAAAAATCCTAGGAAATGCTGGATATAAAAAACTATTCTTCTCTATTTGTTTATTCTTTTCTAAATTCATATCATCAATGACAACATCAGGATGAGCTACAATTACATTTTTAATTTTAAAAAGTTCTTTAAATCTTTTCCTAATCCAATCTTGCTGCACTACAACAAAATTATTTTTCTGAATATTGATTTTATAAATATATTTATAAAATTTAGAAAACATAAACATTTTAAACTCATTGATTATATCTTCTTTTTTTACATTATAAAAAATCATACCATTATGACAATACACAACTCTTTTATCTGCTATTACATTTGGAGTCATATCATGCAATGAAAACCACAAATATGGCTTCAATTTCTTTGATAGCTTTTTAAAATAAAAATACTCATAATAAAATCTTTTTAAATAACTTTTTTTAGAATCTCTACACTCAACAAATTTTATTCTCGAATCAAATTCAGAAAAAAGTTCCTTACTATGTACAAGAGCTACTATTTCATAATTTTCTAAAAGATAATTCTCCACATATCTAAGACATTCTTTATAAATTGTCAATGGACCGCCTTCAATCAGGTTTATTCCTGATAAAACTATTGTTTTTTTGTTCATAATATCTCCTGAATTTTTTTAATAAAAAATCATAACCAACCTAATAACTATGATTAAAAATATTTTATTCTTAAAATTTTATCCTAATTTTACTTTTACTTTTTTTCCATTAAATGCTATTCCTAAAAGTAAAATATCCTTTATTTTACTTTGTTTCATTTCTGTTTTATATTTTCTGTCTTTTATCTGATTTAATGCTTCATCTGCAGCTTTTTCCATGGATTTGTTATCATCTGTTTCAAATACCTTAAATTCAAATATAAATCCTGGCTGCAATTTATTTAAAGGAAACATTAGTACATCTGTTCTTCCATATCCTTCTTCTATATTTGATTTTATGCTATATTCGCTGTCTAAATACAAAAGCATTCCTAAAATTAGATTATGATAAAATTTTTCTTCTTTTGCACCATCATGATAACTCATAGAATTTAATAATATCTTTTGTAAAAATTCTGCATATTTATCAATATCTTTTAACAATAACGCATTTATCATTTTTTTGAATAAACTTTTGTTTTCAGTATAATTATACTCCAAAAATTTTTCTTTAAAAAATGATTTCACTTCATAATTCGGAAGTTTTAAAGAATACGTATACTCATCTATTTTTTTATCAATTGTCAAATAGCCGCTAAATAGCATTAATTGCCATATTTCTTGAGAATTTTGCATATTGTTCATTTCAGAAGATATATTTATTGATTGTATTGAACTTTTTCCATTAAAAATATTTAATAATCCATCAAACATTGATTCATTTGCCTCTTTTAGTAATCTTAATATTGTAAGGTCTGATGCTGTATTTATCCAGTATGATTCAGTTTTTCCGTTTTTTAAGTATTTTAATATGCTCCAAGGATTATAAATTTCAAAATTTCCAAATTTATACCCATTATACCATTTCTTAACTTCCCCAATTTCATCTGTCAATCCATATTCTCTAACGGCTTTTTCCACTTCCTTTTCAGTAAATCCAAAAGCATCAGAATAGTGATCATCAAGCACCGTATAAGTCTCGATATTATTGAGTCCTGAAAATATTCCTTCTTTTACAACCTTTAAAATACCTGTAAGAACTCCCATTTGGAGATAATCATTCGTCTTTAACACAGAACTATAAAGTGTACTAAAAAAATTTATTGCCTCATCATAAAATCCCTTCTCATAAGCATTTATAAGAGGAGCATCATACTCATCTATCAAAAGAATAACTTTTTTATCATAATAACGATATAGATATTTAGAAATATCCAATAATCCCTTTTCATAATTTCCATCTTCTTCATAAAATATTTTATCAAATTTCTTTTTATTTCTATCATCAAGACTTTCTCGTATAAAACTATATCCATCATACAAATCTGAAATCACTGATTTTATACCTTTAAGACATTCTTTCCATGTATCATACTTCAGATCTTTAAGTGTAATAAAAATCACAGGATATTTCCCTTGATATTTCATATATTCACTATTTGAAATATATAATTCAGAAAAAAATTTCTCATTCTCTTCTTTATTTTCAATATTAAAAAAATATCTCAACATAGACAAAGTCAATGTTTTCCCAAATCTTCTAGGACGTGTAAATAACTTTACCTTAGCACTGTCTCTCAATATCTTTTCTATAAATGCAGTCTTGTCAACATAAAAACTTCCTTGTTCAATAATTTCTCCAAAATCTTCAGTACCTATTGGTAATCCTCTTTTCATAATAAACCTCCAGCCTTTTTTCATTTTTGCCTATAGTTTATTATACTATTTTTGCTGAGAAAAATCTATTATATTGCAAATTTTAAAGAATGAGAGTAAAATATTTTTGATCACGGTTATTTAGTTGTCATTGTGCTGTTGGTAATTTATTGTTTTTTTTTGTTGAATACAAATAATTTAGAAAAAATATAGTTCAATACAATTACAATAATATTCGATAAAATCTTAATTCCCACACTAAATATTCCTTGTTGTGAATAACTAACATATTTTGCTACAAAAAAATCTACTCCAACCACAACAAAAATCTGATCAATGATTGCGGTTAATCCTCTTGCTAATATAAATTGTATAAACTCTTTTATTGCTTCTTTACCATTATTTTTACTTTCAAAAACCCATATTCTATTAGTAAAATATTGGAATAATATACAAATAATAGTGTCTAATATATTTCCTAATCCTGTTGACATTTTCCAAATATTTATAAATAAATAAAATATAATGTTATTTTATATTTATACGTAAATTTTGCATAAAAATCATTTCCGTTTGCGAATTTAGAAATCAAACGGATTGACATAGAGATTTTATTTTGTTAATATGCCGCATATTTACGGCGACCTAGCTCAGTTGGTAGAGCACACGGCTCATATCCGTGCTGTCATAGGTTCAATCCCTATGGTCGCTATAAGCTGTCTTGTATTGCAAGGCAGCTTTTTTTATTTGTCCGCTATAAATTCCGTTTTATTTGTACTGAAGCTGTTAAAGCAGGTTGCAATCACCTTACGGGGCAACATACCTGACGCTTGGGGTAGGGCAATGTTGATTGGAATATTTACATCATTATAAAAAAACTTTAATATGCGGACATATTATGGAAACATTTAAAGCTCCTTTTAAGGGTAGATCGCTTTTAAATTGGATGGATTGGACGGCTTCCGAGATAAATACCTTGCTCGATATAGGTTTTCAAGTAAAAGCGGAGGCTCACCGAGGCGAAATTCATCAGCGTTTTTTGGGAAAGACCGTTGCGCTCATATTTGAAAAACGTTCAACTCGTACTCGCAGTGCTTTTGAGACGGCGATAGGCGAGGAGGGCGGACATCCCGTTTTTATGTCAATAGAAGATATTCAACTCGGCGGCAAAGAAAGCATCAAAGATACCGCGCGCGTGCTTGGCAGAATGTTCAGCGCAATAGAATTTCGCGGATTTAAGCAAAAATATGTGGATGAACTTGCAGAATATTCGAAAATCCCCGTTATAAACGGACTTACGGACGATTTTCATCCGACTCAAGCTCTTGCAGACCTTATGACGCTTAAAGAAAATTTCGGGGAATTGAAAGGACGTAAAGTCGTTTTCTGCGGAGACGGTAGAAACAATGTTGCGCGTTCTTTAATGATTATCGCTGCAAAAATGGGTATCGATTTTTACGTTTTTAGCCCGGAAGAACTTTTCCCGGACAAAAAAATCCTTGAAATATGTAAAGTTTTTGCAGCCGAGTCCGGTTCAAAAATAGAAATGGGCAGTAAAATAGATATTGTTAAAAATGCCGACTGCCTTTATACTGATGTCTGGGTTTCCATGGGCGAGGAGACTCTAAAGGAAGAGCGCACTAAAATCCTTGCACCGTTTCAAGTGAATCAAAACTTAATGAATGAAACCGGAAAGAAAGATACGATATTCATGCATTGTCTTCCGGCTGTAAAAGGGCAGGAAGTTACGGAAGATGTTTTTGAAAGTCCTGCAAGCCGCGTATGGGACGAAGCGGAAAACCGCAAACATTCCATTAAGGCGATAATGCTGGCTTTGATTTAAGTGATTTATGGAAGTTTCGCTTAACGCGGAAACTTCCAAAAGCAGTCTGTGTTGCAGATTGTTATATATTCACCGCTTTTTATTACGGAAAGCGGCAAAAAGCAAGTTTGGATTCCGTGTTGGAATTCCGCTTGCATTGAAAGGAGTTATAAATGAAAAAAATTATTGCAATTGCATTTGTTTTTGCGGTGTCGTTTGCTGCTGTGTTCGCCGTTCCGACTAAATTCAACGAATCGAAACCGGAAAATTGGAGCGACATGACTTATGCAAATGTTCCTATTTATAAAGTACTTGATTCGAAAGACGGATATGTTGTGATATACGGAAAAAGTAAGATTGGAACGGGTACCGTCGTTATACCTAAAAAATGGGTTCGCGGTACGAAAGACAGTCCCAGCAAACTTAAACTTGTAAAACTTTACGGAGGAATTTTAAAGCCTTTTATGACGGTTGTAAAAAAAGGCGGTGAATTTCATCATGTAGAACTTACGATTCCTATGAATAGAAATGATTCTATTTGGGGTGTTGTGGAAAGCGGAAAACAGGTTGACGGTGTTGATAAGGAAGTTCTTGAAGAACTGGATATGTAAACGATTTTTATAATTTTGTCAGTTGTCTCGCTTTGAGACGGAACGGGGCTGTCGAAAAAGTAAAGGACTTTTGAGGCAGCCTTTTTTTATTTAAAATCAAAATTATAAAAATCTCCAAATATGCTTACATGGAATTTATTTAAGGAATATGTATGAAAAAATTAGAGCAAAGGCAGATTGACTCATTCAAAAAGTTTATAGACGAGCATAAATTTTTCTTTATTGCAGGGCATAAAGAGCCTGACGGAGATTGCATTGCATCGTGTTTGGGTGTTGCGGAAATATTAAAGCATTTTAAGAAAGATTATCAGCTCCTTTCCGCAGGCCCTTTTAAACGCACGGAGATACGGGATTTTGCAGAGCAATTTTCATCGGAACCGATGTTTCTTGCCGAAACCGACAGAAAGAGTGCCGCTATCATAATATGCGATTGTTCGGAAATTTACCGGCTCGGAGAATTGGACGGCGATATTACAAATCTGGATATGTTCATAATCGACCATCATAAGACTGCGGAATGTCCCGCCGGAGCGGAATTCATACTTGATTTTACGGCTCCGGCTGCATCGGTAATAGTTCAACTGCTTTATGAAAGCATAATAGGAGCTCCGGAGAAAGCGGCTGCGGAAATTCTTTATTTCGGACTTATGACGGACACCGGCTTTTTCAGATTCCTTACAAGCTCGGATTACGATGTTATTGAAGCCGCTGCGCGTCTGGTAAAAGCCGGTGCGGATCCGCGTAAAACTTACGATAAAATGACCGGCGGAAAAGAATGGAATACGCGGAAACTGCTGGGCACAATGATAGACCGGGCGGAACGTTATCTTAACGGAAAACTGGTAGTAACTTATGAAACGCAGGATGATACCCGCCGATTGGGGCAAGAAGGGCGAGATTCAGATTCGCTTTATTCGGCAATGCTTTCGGTGAAAGGTGTTGAAGCCGTAGTTTTTGTGCGGCAGGAAACGGAAACGTCTTGCACGATAGGGTTTCGTTCGCGGGAAAAAGTTGACGTGAGCGTGATAGCAGCTAAATTCGGTGGGGGAGGGCATAGAAATGCTTCCGGCTGCAGTACAAACGGAAAACTTGATACGCTTATACCCGCAATAGTAAAGGAATTTGCACGTGTATTGTAAACTACCATAAAGCACCTAAAAAGTTGGCACATATATTGCATATTACTTTTGTATGATAAAAGAAAATAAGTATTTCTTAATTATACGAAATTTTATGAAGAGAGGTTCTATATGTGCCTGACTAATGAAGAGTTAGAGGGGCTTCCCGAAGCGGTATGCAGCGGGAAGACAAGTGTCAAAGAAGCATTGGGAAAGCTTGCCGCAACTTTCCCAATGCTGCCGGAGTTCAGGAACATTACAAAAGATGAGGATCTTACCGGCGATGTGATTCTTAATCTTTTGCAGCACGGACACTATCTTTTTTTGCGATACGATAGAAAGTTCGGGAAGTTTACGCCGTATTTTACGTCTTATATTCGTTTGCTTTATAAAACGGCAAAGCGCAAAAAAATGCGGGAGCAATTCAATGCAGTCTGTGTCTCGATGACCGAGCATGAAAATTTTTTCCAAAATGAAGAAAAGTATTTTCAAGACGAGTATTGTTGCAAAGCCTTAAAATTTAAACCGTATTTTCCGTCAATTCCGGATCGAGTTCCGTATAAGATACGACGTAAAGAATGCGAAGTAAGTCAAAATACTCCGGAATATGCTTCCGCTTCCTCTGAAAATGCCGATGACGGTTGTAAATCGAAAATCGAGCAATACTGCAGTGAAAAGCACGGAATTGAAGAAAAGATTGCATTGGCTGTCTCTTTGAAGTCCTGCTATTATCTTGATGACGATCATATCGAAGCAATAAGCAATTTTTGTAAAATCCCGAAAGAAGAACTGACGGATACGGTGGAAAAATTGAAATTCTCTCTGCGACCCAAGATTGAGAAACTTGAAGAACTTAAAAATCGGAGAGACCGCTCTTATTTTCTTCACAGAAGATATAAATTGCGTTTGGATTATTGTAAAGCCAATATGCAGGACTCCGAAAAAATTAAGAATCTTTACGATTTTCATACGAAAAGCTGGATTGAAAAAAATTCAATCTTGCAGGAAAAATCTTATCCCGTATGCCCGACAAATAAAGTAATCGCCGCTATTTTGGGTGTATGTGAGAGGCAAGTCGGTTATTTTTTGAATAATGCGGATAGGCTTAAAAAACTTATCGGGAAAAATAACGACTAATCGATTTTGCTGCCGAAATAAGATTTGTGCCGTATTCGTGTTTTCGATTTTATAAGCACGGCATAGGGCTGTAGAATTTAAGCACTTGCCTATTGTGAAAAACAGGCAAGTGCTTTTTTATAAATCGACTTTGTGAAAAATTATTGCACGGAGCGATAAAATGTATGCGGGCTTGGGAGAATTGTGCATAATTCGATTTATTCTCGGGGACGGGTTATATTTTTCCGCAAAACTCGATTTTCGCTTTGCTGCAGAGTTTTTCATATTCTTCAAAGCCGCGCTCATCGTTAAAGCCGGTAACATAAAGATAATCTCCTGCTTCCGGCAAAGTACACGGATTTTTAGAAAATCCTGTAATTTCGAGAGCGCGTTTTGCAACTCCTTCTCGGGAGTCTATAACTTTTATTCCGCTGCCTGCCGCCGTTTGTATTTCGTTGACAATATTCAAAAAGTGCGTGCAGGCAAGTACTATCACATCACAGCCGGAATCCTTAAAGAAAGTTACAGCCGGTTCAAGCGCGGCGAATTTTCCGGCGGCGGAAGCGTAAATGTATTTTTTTTCAATGAATGCAATCAACTCAGGATCGGCACGGGAAACTATCCGGCATTTTTTTGCAAATTCGGAGATTAAATTTTTTGTGTACGGGTGATTTATTGTCGCTCTTGTTGCAAGAAGTCCGATTATGCCGGTTTTTGAAATCTTAGCGGCAGGTTTTATAGCCGGCACAGTCCCGATAAATTGTACCGGCGTGAAACGTTTTCTGAGCATATCAAGTGCGGTAACGGAAATCGTGTTGCAGGCGATAACGACGGCTTTCGGATGCCATTTTTCGATAATAATCGAAACCGATTTTGCGGCGCATTCCGATATTTCTTCGGGAGATTTTTCTCCGTAAGGGAAATTTTTCGTATCGGCAAGATAAACGCATGAAGCGTAAGGAACTTTTTTCTTTAGATGCGAAAGATAAGGAATTCCACCCGTACCGGAATCAAGAAAAGCAAAATCCGCGTTCATGGCTTTATCCGAAAAGATTGTTGAATGCATTTCGTGCTGCAGCAGCCTTGTCTTTTTTCTGCGCATCCGTTCCGAAGGCGAAACGCACTGAAAAATAATCGCAAAAATTAGCCCGCTCTTTGTCGTTTACGGGAAATTCTATGCTTTCCTTGCAGTCGTAATGTGCGCCGCTTTCGTAAAATCTGCAATTTTTGCATGAGTGCAGATCCGTTTTGCATACAGGACATTCCGCAGTCCTAAAGATTTGTAGACCTTCTTCAATATTTTTTCCGCATTTCCAGCACATATACGAAATAATAATAAAAAAACGTAAGAATATCAATTTTTCTTAAAACGGCGGATTGTAGGACCGGTTTTACAGACATAATTCGGTTTCCCGTCCGCTCCAAGTTTGCCGTAGGCAAACTTGTATAGAATATCGCCTGAATCAGCTCTCAGCCCACAAGATACGTTTTCTACAAAAAAAGCAGTCTACGGGCTTTAGACCGTTAAAAACTCCAAAACTCGTACGGATCCTTAGGGCGGCGGACGGTAAAAATTATTTTTATAGACTTAACAATTTCCCCGTCCGCTGCAATTTTGCCCGGCGGCAAAATTGCCGAGAATGTGTTCTGTTGCGGGAAGGAAAGTGAGGAACCCCTGCTAAAGACCGCTTTCCAAGCAGTTTTCA
>ERZ772960.2519-NODE-2519-length-13209-cov-3.156910_pt1 | contig 13209 bp, 10 predicted proteins | sample MGYA00580678_ERZ772960 | MGnify/ENA primary metagenome ERZ772960 (study PRJEB29015, sample SAMEA2737930) | human oral metagenome | biome: human oral; feature: human-associated habitat; material: dental | place: China | collected 2059 ... | reverse complement strand
AATCTTGGTTTATATAAAAAATTTTTTTTAAAGCTAGAGGATAGGAAATCGTTACTCCTGAAAGATAATAGTATTTATAATTACAGGAAAAATATAATAATAGGACGTAAATATAAGGTTTGATAGATTTACTACAATTAAGTGACTTTAAAAAATAAGTTTTTTATACAAATTTCATATAAAAAATATACAATAGAGTATGTAATTAGATGTAATTATTTAAAAAACGAAAAATATGGATGGAGGTTTAATAATATGTCTAGTATTTTAGCATTAAACAAAATTATAGGTGATTTTGTATGGGGTTGGCCAATGCTAATAATGCTACTAGGAACAGGCCTATTCTTAGGAATCAGGACTAAATTCGTAGTAGTAAGGAAGTTTGGCTATGTATTGAAGAATACCCTATTGAAGATGTTCGACAAAAATTCTGGTGGAGAGGGAGAAATTTCGGCCTTTCAGGCAGTATCTACAGCCCTGGCAGCCACAGTAGGTACAGGTAATATAGCAGGTGTTGCCCTAGCCATTGCAGTAGGTGGTCCAGGAGCAGTATTTTGGATGTGGCTATCAGCTGTACTAGGTATGTCTACAAAGTTTGCAGAAGTAATTTTGGCAGTAACATACAGGGTTAAGGAAAAGGATTCACATGCCTACTCAGGTGGACCTATGTACTACATAGAAAGAGGGTTAGGTCAGAAATGGCTGGCAAAAATATTTGCCCTATTTGGTGCCTTGGCGTCTCTAGGTACAGGTAATATGACACAGTCAAACTCTATAGCCCAGTCACTAAATGCAGCTTTCAATGTAGATATGAAGGTTGTAGGTATAGTATTGACAGTATTGACAGCAGTAGTAGTATTGGGTGGAATCAAGAGAATAGGACAGGTTACAGAAAAGTTCGTACCATTGATGGCAGCCTTTTATATAGTAGGAGCTATAGTAATACTATTTATAAATGCAAGTGAAATACCACACGCTTTTGGATTGATATTTGGTTCAGCATTTTCTGGACATGCGGCTGTAGGTGGATTTGCAGGTTCTACTTTGATGTTGGCCCTAAGAAATGGTGTGGCTAGAGGAGTATTTACTAATGAAGCAGGTTTGGGTAGTGCACCAATAGCTCACGCAGCAGCAACTACAGACCATCCGGTTAGACAGGGTCTATGGGGAGTATTTGAGGTATTTGTCGATACTCTAGTAATATGTACAATGACAGCCTTGGTAATATTGGTATCTGGACAATGGACATCAGGCTTACAGGGGGCAGCCCTTACAACAAAGGCCTTCCAGTCAGGATTTAGCGGTGGCCAGTACATAGTATCTATAGGCTTAACACTGTTTGCCTTCTCAACAATTTTGGGATGGTCATATTATGGAGAAAAGTGTACTCAGTACTTATTCGGGGAACAGTTTGTAAAGGTATACAGGTTAATATATATTCCATTGGTATTTGTTGGATCAATAGGTGGTTTACAGGCAATCTGGGCAATATCAGATACTGTAAACGGTCTAATGGCCCTACCAAACTTGGTGGGACTACTATTCCTATCAGGTGTAATAATAGCCATGGTTAAGGACTTCTTCAAGGATCCAGACAGGATTAGGAAGACTGAAGAAGAATATCTGGCAGTAGTACCGGAAAAATTCAAGCCTAAGGACTTAAAATAAATTAATATAAAAAGGATGGCATAGGCCATCTACAGGAAAAGATGTATTGCACATTTAACTTGTGGCTACATCTTTTTTTGTTGCATAAATATAGGTCTTATAAAGGTCAAGATGGCTTCTATAGGCAGTCCTTTTCTTTGTGTGATATAATATAGTTTAAGTATAGTAGACCTATAACAGGATATATACTTATGCTATAGGTAGTTGTATCTATAGATTGTAAGATAAGAAAATATCTAGATAAGTAGATAGGCATATTAAATATAAAATTAAGTAGATAAAAGTATGGAAAGGATAATAGGATGGAAAATTCATATAAGTTTTTTGCCAATAAGGATTGTGAATACTTTCCCTGTCACGAGGGTATAAGTCCAGAAAATTTCAACTGTCTATTCTGCTATTGCCCTCTCTATGCATTGGGAGATAGGTGTGGAGGCAATTTCAAATACGGTGATAAGGGGATAAAGGATTGTACAGATTGTATCCTTCCCCACAAGCCCCAATCCTATGAATATATAATAGGAAAATTTAGCCAGATAGCTGAATTAGCTAAGAAAGGGGTAGACTAGTGGACAAGAGGAAAAATACAAAAAATAACAGTAAGGAGAGGTTTCTAGTTGCCGGCATAGCCTTGGTAATGCAGATTTTTTGGGTAATATACCAAGTCAAGTGGATAAATGACATATATCCAATAACAGAAGGATTGAGTCACTTTTTAGCCCTAATGCTAGTAATTAGAATTTATGGTAAACACACAAATGCAGCAATGAAAATACCTTGGATGGTTCTTTTGTTGATATTCCCAATAACGGGCTTGATACTTTACAGTATATTTGCCAGCCGTATATCTAAGTATGCAGTAAAAAGACGGTTCAAATATATCATGGACAAGTTATATCAATATTTGTATAAGGATGATGACCTTTTAGCGGATCTTAAGGAGTCAGAACCTGATATATACGGCCAGGTACACTATATATCTAAGATAGGTAGGTTTCCAGCCTATAATCAAGGCCAGGTTACATATTATCCAGACGCCAAGCTAGGTGTTGAGACCCAGAAGGAGGCCATGAGACAGGCTAAAAAGTTTATCTTTATGGAATACCATGCCATAGAGGACTCTGTATCCTTCCAGGAAATAGAGGAAATACTGGTAGAAAAGGCAAAAGAAGGCCTGGATGTAAGGGTAGTATATGACGATGTAGGTAGCCTTGTATTTATAGACAAGTCCTTTAGGAAGAGGCTAGAGGGCGAGGGAATCAAGTGTAGGGTATTTAACCCGATTGGACCTGTTTTGAATGTATTTATGAACAATAGGGACCATAGAAAGATTACTGTAATAGACGGCAAGATAGGCTTTACAGGTGGGTACAACCTAGCCGATGAATATTTCAACCTGGTAAACCCATATGGCCACTGGAAGGACACAGGCATCAGGATAGAGGGCAGGCCAGTAGATAGCTTGACCCTGATGTTTTTGGAAATGTGGCATGCCAGCAAGTCTACTAAGAAGATAAATGAAGATATAAAGGCACTGATAAACCAGTGGGAGGAAGAAGGGACAGAAACTGAGACTGAAGAAACTTGTCAAGGTCTTCAAAGTGATAAGAATATAATAATTCAGCCATTTGCTGAAAACCCACTAAAAGAAGAATTATTGGCAGAAAATGCTTATATGAATATGGCAAAAAATGCCAGGGACTACCTATATATTACGACCCCATATCTCTTGATAGATGACAATATGAGTGAAGAATTGTCATCAGCTGCCAAGAGGGGAGTAGATGTAAGGATAGTAACACCAGGTATACCAGACAAGAGGATAGTCTATAAGATGACCAGGTCCTACTACGGTGGTTTGGCTAGAAATGGTGTCAGGATATATGAATATATGCCCGGTTTCATCCATGCAAAGCAACATATATCAGATGACAAGACAGCCATCATAGGCACTATAAATATGGACTATAGGAGTCTCTACCACCATTTTGAAAATGGGGTATTTATGCACAATGTAGATTGTATAAAGGATATGAGGGCAGACTTTGAGCATATATTTGATCAGTCCTATGAGGTGACAGACAAGTATGCTAGTGGTAGGTCTACTTCACTTAGGATTGTCCAGTGCTTGTGGAGGTTTGTAGCACCTTTGATGTAGGATTGTATAAAATATGATGGAAATAATAATTAATTATAGTTATCTGATTATAATTATAGATAAAGAAAATATTTTATGATATTATAATGTTATGGAAATAGTATTAATAATCTGATTATACAAAATTCACAGGTTTGATGAATGGGGTTGATGTTCTTGGATGAAGATGTTTTTTGGGCAAAGAAAAAAGAAATAAATGGGAAATTTTTATGGATGCCTTTGATGCAACATTTAGAAGATACTGGCAATGTATCGGTTTTACTATGGGAACATTGGTTAAGTGAGGGTCAGAAAAATTTTATAAGAAATTCACTTAGTATAAGGGAAGAAAACACTGCAAAGAAATTGGTCAAATTCATAGGTATGGTACATGATATTGGAAAAGCAACACCTGTATTCCAAACAATGAAAGGATATTTGAATTCAAGTGAATTGGATATATTGTTACTAGAAAAGTTAGAAAGAGCTGGTTATAAAGATATAACAAATTTAGTTCTTGCATCACCTAAGAGTTCAAGACATGAGATAACAGGAGAATATATACTGAGTTTATATGGCGTGAAAAATGATATTGGTTCAATTATAGGTGGCCATCATGGGAAAACGGTTGATAATGAGCTGGATTACAAAAGGCAAAGTTCGTATGAAGCTAATTTATATCAGTATGAGGATAAGAAAAGTTCAATTAGGGATTTGTGGATTAAAAGCCAAAAGCATATTTTTGAATATGCTTTAAAATCATGTGGATTTAATAGTGTAGAGTCCCTACCTACGATTGAACAACCAGCACAAATATTATTATTGGGATTATTAGTAATGGCAGATTGGATCACGAGTAATGAAGAATATTTCCCATTAATAAATATTTTTGAAGATTATATCACTAATAAAGACACTAGAGTGAGGATTGGTTTTGGAAAATGGATGAAATCAGATATTTGGTATCCACATAGAAGTGAGAACTATATAGACCTATACAAAAATAGATTTGGATTTGAACCAAGGGATGTTCAAGGAAGTTTGTCTAAGGTAATATCTGATTTGGAAAAACCAGGCATTATTATTCTTGAGGCCCCTATGGGAATAGGAAAAACAGAGGCATCCTTAATAGCTGCTGAGCAATTAGCAGCATCAACTGGTAGGAGTGGTTTATTTTTTGGATTGCCTACACAGGCGACATCAGATGGTATTTTTCCTAGAATAATCAGTTGGTTGAATAGTGTTAGTGGTGACTGTGACGATAAGGTACAAATACGATTGGCACATGGGAAGGCGTGCTTGAATGATATATTTAATAGTATAGCTAGTGGGGTAGGTATTGATACCGATGAAAATAATGTGGTTGTGAATCAATGGTTTTCCGGAAGAAAAACAACTTCATTAGATGATTTTGTAGTAGGAACAGTAGATCAGTTTTTACTTTTGTCCTTAAAACAAAAACATTTATTTTTAAGACACTTGGGTTTTAGTAAAAAAGTTGTAATTATAGATGAGGTACATGCTTATGATGCATATATGAGTCAGTATCTTAACCAGTCTGTAAAGTGGATGGGAGCCTATGGTGTGCCAGTAGTGCTACTGTCGGCTACACTACCTTCAGATAAAAGGTCAGAATTAGTGCTCAGTTATTTAGAAGGAAAGTATGGTAAAAAACCAAAGGAAATAAGAAATGAATATAGAGAAAAGTTAAAAACAGGAGCATACCCTTTGATAACATATACAGATGGAGACAATCTTTGTATAGAAGATAAGTTTAAAGAGATAGATAATAAATATATAAAAATTGACTCATTTAATGAAGAGGATTTGATTATAAAGCTAGAAGATATATTAGAAGAGGGTGGAGTTGTAGGCATAATAGTAAATACTGTAAAAAGAGGCCAGACATTTGCAAAAAAACTTTCAGAACACTTTGGTTATGAAACTGTCATGTTATTGCATTCTGCTTTTATAGCTACTGAGCGTGTTAAAAAGGAAAAAAACTTGTTGAATATGATAGGTAAAGGAGCTATTAGACCTAAGAAAAAGATAATTATAGGAACACAGGTAATAGAGCAATCTTTGGACATAGATTTTGATGTGCTTATTAGTGATTTAGCTCCGGTAGACCTATTAATACAGCGTTTGGGCAGATTACATAGGCATACTACAAGCACACAAACGGTTATTAGGCCTAAAAAACATAGAGAACCAAAGTTATATATTTTAGGCACAAATAGCGATTATAATTTTGAAGAGGGTGCTAGATATGTTTATGGAGAATATTTGCTTATGAGAACGCAGTATTTTATTGAAGCAAAAAAGCATATAGCTATACCGGGAGATATATCAAGATTAGTTCAAGATGTATATGGAGATAGAGAGATTGAATTAAGTGATGAACTAAATAGTTTATATATTAAATACAAAAAAGATGCTGAAGATAAAAAAGAACATAAAGAAAAGAAAGCAAAAACTTTTAGAATAGACGATCCTAAAAATAAAAAAAGAGAAAATCGCAGGAGAAAAGATGTAGGTCTAATTGGATGGTTTCAAAATTCTAATGTAGACTCCAATGATTCTAGTGATGAAAGGGCATGTGCTCAAGTCAGAGATAGTGATGAAACAGTAGAGGTAGTTATTGTTCAGAAGTATGAAGAAGGATATTCTATATATGGAGAAAATATAGATGTATCTGGATTAATAGATGATTCAGAAATAGCAAAAAAATTAGCTAGAAATACAATAAAATTACCAAGAATATATAGTGCCAACTATATGATTGATAGGACTATTGATGAACTAGAAAAATATAATAACAAGTATTTAAATGATTGGAGAAGGATAAATTGGTTGAAAGGATCCCTGGGAATAATACTTGATGAAAATAATGAATTTAAATTGTGTGATAAAGTTTTTAAATATGATGACAGGTATGGTGTAAGGATGATAGATGTAGAAAGGATGTGATAATATGGGAAGATATAATTTATTGGATGAGCCATGGATATCTGTTGTAGTTGATAAAAAAGGTAATACGAATGAAGTGTCAATGCTTGAATTTTTTGAGCATGCTCACGAATATTTGGATTTTGGGGGAGATACAAAAACTCAAGATTTTGCCGTGATGAGAATGCTATTAGCAGTCGTTTATACAGTATTTTCAAGGTTCGATGCAGAGGGCAAACCATATGAGTATTTAGAGTTAGATAATCGATATAGACCAACAGAAAAAATAGATATATCTGATTTAGATGATTATGAAGATGATTTGTATGAAACATGGATAAGCTTATGGGAGCAGGAAAAGTTTCCTAAAATAGTTGGAGATTATCTTGAAAAATGGAGAGATCGGTTTTTCTTATATGATGAAGAATATCCATTTTTTCAAGTGACTAAAAGAGATTTAGACTCTAGAATGCTTAATAAAAATAGTCCAGGTAGTGTATCTGGGAAAAAAATTAATCGAAAAATATCAGAAAGTAATAATAAAACAGCCTTGTTTTCTCCAAAATACGATTATGATAGAAATAAGGAAATTTTATCAAATCAAGAAATTATTAGATGGTTGATTACGTATCAGGGATATACAGGTGTTGATGATAAGGTTGATTTTGTAAATGAAAAATACACCGTATCAAAAGGGTGGTTATATGACATAGGTGGAATTTATCTTAAAGGAGAAAATATATTTGAAACAATGATTTTGAATACTGTATTGGTCAATAAAGAAAATGATAATATTGAAAAAATACAATTACCATGCTGGGAAATATCAAGTGATGAGTACTTGAGTGTAAATTTAAATTCAAATATTGATAAAATAGATACTAGTGCCTCTTTGTTAACCGTTTGGAGTAGAGCAATTTTGATGGATTCGAAACATAATAGCTTAGAACCATTTAGTTTTGGCGTTGTAAAATTACCAACCATAAATCCCCAAAATAAATTTCTAGAGTCGATGACGATTTGGCAGTACAATAAAAATGGGAAAAATAAAGGCACTTATACTCCTAAAAAACATCAGGCTAAAAAGGCTATATGGAGATCTTTTGGTCTGATATCTGGTATTGAATATGATGATAATAATAATAAAAAGAACATAAAAAATCCAGGTGTCATAGAATGGATTAATAAATTAAGGAGCAATTATGAGATAAAAGGATTAAAAAATAGATATATTAAAGTGTGTTCTATCAGTATGCAAGATGATGGTAATCCAACATCAAGAATACCTACAGATGAGATTTTAGACACACTTGATATTAATGAGTTTATACTGACAGATAGAGAATGGAGTGAAAGGATATATCAAGTAGTTGAAAAAAGTAAATATACGATTGAGTTTTTGTACAAACAGTTTATAGAAGATATAATGAAAATTAGAAATATTGATAATAAATCATATATAGAAACCAGTGTTGAAGAAATATATTTTAGGATAGATACATTTTTTAGAATATGGTTGGCTAATATTAAATATGATGATGAAAAAGAAAAAAAAGTACTAGAATGGAATATATATTTAAAAAAAATAACAATGCAAATGGCAGATGAGATTTTTGAGTCTGCGAGTTATAGAGATTTTAAGGGAGTAGAGCAAGATGGAAAAATGAAGAATATTGCTACAGTATATAATAGATTTATATATCTATTGAATAAAAAATTAGTAATTACTAAGGGGGGCGATGAATGATGGAGAAAACTAGTGTTTTTTCTGTTACAAGCAAGATGATATGCAAGTTGAATGCTTTAGCTGGTACACCTATGGGTAAGTCTACTCTGGCAAAATTTAGAAATTCTGTTGGAAAGAATTTGGAAAATTCAACTGAATTATGGCCTATACTTTTCGAAAATCTTCCTACAGAATATTTTGGTAATGGAAAATATATTACTAAGGAAGAAAATGCGATACTTTTTACACTACAGTTATACGCATTATATATGCAAGGAAATTCAGATGCAACGATACCCAAAGATGGTAATACAAAATTCAAGAATATAGGTTTTTCTCTTAAAGCTTTGCGTGTTGATGATACTATGTCATCAGATAGACGATTTAATGCTACTATTACTTCAACCACAGTTGAAGAGTTGGTGAATCATTTAAGACATATGATAAAAATATTAAAATCAAAATATCCTAAAACGTATATAGATTTTCCTAAATTGGCAGAGGATATATATTGGTTTTCAAATGGTTATGAGGATACAATAAGACTTTCTTGGGCAAGAGAATATTTTAGAAAATAATATATTTGTAAAGGAGAAATGAAAATGGAAAACGGAAAGAGACTTTTTTTAGATGTACATGCAATCCAAACATTACCACCATCTAATATTAACCGTGATGATACAGGGAGCCCTAAAACAGCTCAATATGGAGGTGTGAGAAGATCGAGAGTAAGTTCTCAGTCTTGGAAAAAAGCTATAAGGGATTATTTTAAGGCTAATAAAGGGAATCTAGAAATTGGTATACGTACTAAAAATATAGTGAATTTAATAGCTATGAAAGTTGTTGATAGTGACAGTACAATTTCTTTTGATGATGCAATCAAGAAAGTAAAGGAAACATTTAAATGTGCTGGTATAGAAACAAAAAAAGATAATAAATTAGATGCATTGTTTATTCTAAGTGATGAACAGATAACTAGGTTATCAGAAGCAGCCATAGAAGATTTGCGCGATAAAAAAAAGCTCAAAGATATTATTAATGCTAGTCCAAGTGTAGATATAGTTTTGTTTGGGAGAATGCTTGCAAGTAAAGAACAATTATTTAATGTAGATGCATCTTGTCAAGTCGCGCATGCAATATCAACACATGCAGTGCAAAATGAGTTTGATTTTTATACAGCACTTGATGAATTTCCTAGTGAGGATAATGCTGGCGCAGGAATGTTAGGAAATATTGAATATAACTCTTCTACTATGTATAGGTATGCAAATATAGCTGTGCATGAATTGTTTAGACAACTTGGTGATATAGATTCTACTGTAAATACAATTAAATTGTTTATAGAAGCCTTCTCAAACTCGTTGCCTACGGGAAAAATAAACACATTTGCAAATCAGACTATTCCAGATGCCGTGATAGTGACGTTGAGAGAAGATAGGCCAATTAATGCTGTTGGTGCTTTTGAAGAACCAGTGAGATCTTATGAAGGTTTTGTAAAAAAATCTATAGAAAAATTATCAAAAGAATTGATGAAAGTAGAAAAATTTGTGAAGAAACCTTTATATTCGGCTTACGTTTCAATGGAAGATATAGAGTCACTGAAAAATTGTTCTAATGAAATGAATTCTTTGGATATCTTAAAAAATGATTTAGCAAATATACTTACAAATAAAATTAATGAAATAGCAGAAGGTGAGTAGTTATGAAAACAATAGTTATGAAATTCTGTGGTCCGTTGCAGTCGTGGGGAACAGGTTCTAACTTTGAAACTAGACATACTGATTTTTATCCATCTAAAAGTGCAGTTATAGGACTGATATCAGCATCAAAAGGATTTAGAAGGGATGATGTTTCTAATTTAAATAGATTGAATGAGCTAGATTTTGCTATAAGGGTAGACCAGAATGGTAATTTGATGAAAGACTATCATATCGCTAGAAAATATAAGAAAAATGGTGATTTTGAAAGAACTTATGTAACTAATAGGTATTATCTTGAAGATGCGATATTTACTGTTGCAATATCACATGAAGATGATATATTTGTTGATGAAATATTGCATGCCTTAAAAAAACCATATTTTCAAACATATATGGGAAGAAGGGCATTGCCACTATCATATGATTTTATTTTAGATATTACAGAAAAAGGGGCGATAGACAGCTTAAGGTCCCTTGATTGGCAAGCATCAGATTGGTTTAAAAAGAAATATAAAAACGAAGAAAAGGTAGCTCTAGAGTTGTATGCTGACAGTGATTTGTTAGAAGATATAAAGGGAAATTTGAGAAAAGATAGAGTTCTATCTTTTTCTCAAAAAGACAGAAAATTTGGGTTTAGATATGAATCTAGAATATGGGTGCATGTTGAAAATAATCAATTTATTTCCAGTGATAGTCAACATGACTTTTTTGGAGCTGTATAGAAGGAGGTCGCAATGTATATTTCAAGGGTAGAAGTTGATGTAAAAAATAGAAAAAAAATCAAAAATCTCTCTCATGTTGCTGCCTATCATAGTTGGGTTGAAGATAGTTTCCCAAAGGAAAAAAAACTAGAAAACAGAACAAGGAAATTGTGGCGAGTAGATACGTTAAATAATAAGACATACTTAATTCTAGTTAGTCAAGAAAAACCAAATTTTTCTTGTTTGGAAAAGTATGGAGTAGAGGGAACGGCTGAGAGCAAACAATATGATACTTTCTTGAATTCTATTAAAAATGGTGATAGATATAGGTTCAGAATAACGTTAAATCCAGTAATATCTCTATCTCAAGGAAGTGGAAATAAAAGTTTAATAAAACCTCACGTAACAATTGAATATCAAAGAAAATATTTGATTGATAGATCTATTAAAAATGGTTTTGAACTAGATGAAAATGAATTTTCAATTGTTGAAAGGGGATATGAAAATTTTTATAAATCAGGACAAAAGAAAGTAAGACTTGTAAAAGCTACATATGAGGGAATACTGACTGTTAAAAGTGCAGATTTATTAAAAGATGTGCTTACAAAAGGTATGGGTAAAAAACGTGCATATGGATTTGGATTGATGACAGTAATACCAATGGTGTAATGATATGAAAGAACAGAGTGGGGCAAAGAAAACTGAATTAAATGAATTGCCTAGGATAGGTGACAGAGTGAGCTTTATATATATTGAGCATGCGAAAGTAAATAGAACAGATAGCTCAATAAGTGTATATGATAGTAGAGGTGTTGTTACAATTCCTATAGCAATGTTGGGTGTATTAATGCTTGGACCAGGCACAGATGTTAGTCATAGAGCTATGGAGTTATTAGGAGATACAGGGACTAGTGTTATATGGGTAGGTGAAAGAGGTGTAAGAAACTATGCTCATGGAAGAGCTCTTGCTCATACGACAAAATTTTTAGAAAGACAAGCAAAACTTGTAACAAATACAAGAACAAGATTGAGTGTTGCTAGAAAAATGTATCAAATGAGATTTATTGGAGAAGATGTTTCATCTTTAACCATGCAACAGTTAAGAGGGCGAGAAGGTGCTAGGGTTAGAAAAGTATATAATACATTGTCTAAGGAAACAGGTGTAGAGTGGATAAAGAGAGAATATGATGTGGAGAATTTTAAGGATGGTTCTGTTATAAATCAAGCACTTTCTGCTGCTAATGTTGCTCTATATGGGTTAGTATATAGTGTTATTGTAGCTTTAGGTATTTCACCTGGATTGGGATTCGTACATACTGGTCATGATTTGTCCTTTGTATATGATATTGCTGATTTATATAAGGCAGATATAACAATACCAATAGCATTTGAGATAGCGTCTAAATATAGTGAGGTAGATGATATTGGTAGAGTTACGAGGTTAAGAGTACGAGATGAATTTGTAGATGGAAAGTTGATGTCTAGAATTGTTAGAGATTTACAATATTTATTGGAAGTAGAAGAAAAAGATATTGTCTATGCAGAAACATTGAACTTATGGGATGAAAAGGATGAACATGTGAAGTATGGCATAAGTTATAAGGAGAGAGGATAATATGCCATTTACAGTTATAACAGTCAAAAATGTTCCAAAATCACTGAGAGGTGATCTTACCAAATGGATGCAAGAGATAGCTACAGGGGTATATGTTGGAAATTTTAACACAAAAGTCAGAGAACAATTATGGAATAGAGTTCTTGAGAGTATAGATGGTGGTGAAGCTACTATTAGTTATTCGTGCAGAAACGAGATAGGATATAGTTTTAATACTGTCAATGCACAAAGAAAAGTTGTAGAATTAGATGGTATTCCATTAATTTTGTTACCTAATTCGGATGAGGATAAATCTGATTTAAGGCATGGATATAGTGATGCGTCGAAAAGAAGAAAAGCGAAAAAGTTTTCTAATAGTAAAAATAATCAAAATATAAATGAAATAACACAAAATAGTTATGTTGTATTGCATATTTTCTTAGAAAATGATTCTAAAAAAATAAAGAATATATGTTGTTTTAAAAGTGTTTGTTTAGAAGAAGAGATTTTTTTTGCTAGTTTATCTAATATAGATGAAGAGTACATTATAGATGAATTTGTTTGTAAAAACTGTAGTGTGGATAGTTCAATAACATTCTCAGATGTTATAAAAGAAATGTTGACATTTATGGAAGGTTTTTCGATAGTTACTTATGGATTAAGTGAAGAGGTAGAATTGCTATCTAAAGAATTAAAAAAGTATGGTTATGAGAATATATATAAATATAAGTTAT
>ERZ772960.2512-NODE-2512-length-13226-cov-5.325640_pt1 | contig 13226 bp, 11 predicted proteins | sample MGYA00580678_ERZ772960 | MGnify/ENA primary metagenome ERZ772960 (study PRJEB29015, sample SAMEA2737930) | human oral metagenome | biome: human oral; feature: human-associated habitat; material: dental | place: China | collected 2059 ... | reverse complement strand
ACGACCTCAACGAGGCCATGCGGCTGGGGGACCGGATCGCGATGATGCGCGACGGGCGTATCGAACAGGTCGGTACCGCCGAGGAGATCCTCCGAGACCCCGCCTCCGACTACGTCTCGCGGTTCGTGGCCGACGTCGACCGCACCCGGGTGCTGACGGCCGGTTCCATTGCGGAACCGCCCTATGCGATCCTGGGCTCGGACCGCAGCCCCCGCGCCGCTCACAAGCTCCTTCGGGAGAACCAGCCACCGTGGCTACTGGTCCAGAACCGCGACCGTACGCCGTTCGGTTACGTCTGGGAGGACGACGTCGCCCGCGCAGTCACCGAGGGCTCCAACGTCCTGCCGCTGTCCACGATCCATGAGATGCCGGTCGTGCCGCACTCGACCCCCGTCAATGAGCTGTTCGCCTATGCCGCGCAGCACGCTGCCCCCATCGTCGTCGTCGACGACGACGGGCGGATCTCCGGGGTCATTCCACGTGTCACCCTGCTGGCGGCCATCAGCGATCAGAACCAGGGCGTGAGCGCCGGCAGCGCTGAGGACGCCGAGAGCTCCGAGCCTGCACAGGCCGATGACGCCGCGCGGAACGCCGTGGCGGAGCAGACCGACGAGCAGGCCGGAGAGGCCAGTGAGACCACCGAGGCCGAAGGAGCCGACGCCTGATGATTCCCGTACAGACCTTCATTCCCAAGATTCCTCTGGGCAAGCTGGTCGAAGGCCTCATTGACTGGATCCAGAACCATCTTCACGGCCTCCTCACCGTGGTCTCCCATGCCGGGACCTCGGTCAACGACACGCTTGTGGACCTGCTCTTGGCCGTGCCGCCGTTGCTCATGGTGATCGTCTTCGCGCTCATCGCCTGGGTGGCGAAGTCATGGAGGCTGGCGGTGGGAACCGCCGTCACCTTCCTGCTCGTCATCTCCCTGGGGCAGTGGGACAACGCAATGGAGACATTGGTCCTGGTCACCATCGCCACCCTGACCGCTCTCATCTTCGCGATCCCCTTGGGGATCTGGGCCGCCCGGAACAAGTACGTCAGCGCGGTCATTCGCCCGGTCCTCGATCTGATGCAGACGATGCCCGCCTTCGTCTACCTCATCCCCTCAGTCCTGTTCTTCTCCATCGGAGTGGTTCCCGGCATGTTCGCCACGCTCATCTTCTCCATGCCCCCCGGGGTGCGGATGACCGAGCTGGGCATCAAGCAGGTGGACAAGGAGACCGTTGAGGCGGGTCGCTCCTTCGGTGCGACCGACTGGCAGATCCTCCGGGGCATCCAGCTGCCCCTGGCCATCCCCACCATCATGGCCGGCGTCAATCAGGTCATCATGTTGGCCCTGTCCATGGCCGTCATCGCGGGCATGGTCGGCGCCGACGGCCTGGGCAAGGAAGTCGTCAACGCCCTGTCCACCATCGACATCGCCAAGGGGACCGAGGCGGGACTGTCCATCGTGTTCCTGGCGATCTTCCTGGACCGGGTGACCGCGGCTCTCGGTGCGCCGCGGGAGGAGGGCTCGCTGCTCTCGCTCATCAAGAAGCGGTGACTCATGACTCGACAATGCTCTTCCGCTCCGCCCTCGCCGACGCCGGGCGCCCACCGAAGGAATGCCATGCGAACCTCCCGCCGCACGTTCACTACCGCCCTTGCCTCGTTGGCGGCCGCGGGATCCCTGGCCGCTTGCGGCAGGAGCTCTGGCGGGAGCAAACGGCTCCGGCTGGGCTTCGTCCCGTCCTGGAGCGATGGCCTGTCCATGACCCATCTGCTCAAGACTCAGCTCGAGAAGGCCGGGTACCAGATCAAGCTGACCGACCTGAGCGAGGCCGGGCCGCTCTACGCGGGACTCAGCCAGGGGGCGGTGGATCTCTACCCCTCGGCATGGCCCGACATCACCCACAAGGACTACATGGACAAGTACCGCAAGTACATCGAGGACCTGGGGGCCTACTACGACTCGGCCAAGCTGTGCTGGTCGGTCCCCGACTACTCCTCGATGGCCTCGATCGAGGACATCAAGCCCCACGCCTCGCAGATCGACAACCGGATCGTCGGTATCGAGCCAGGGTCCGGTCTGGTCAAGGTCTCCGAGGAGAAGGTGATCCCGGCATACGGGCTACAGGACATGAAGTTCCTGACTTCCTCCACCGCGAGCATGCTCACCGAGCTCAAGAAAGCCGTTGACGCCAAGCAGGAGATCGTCGTCACCCTATGGCACCCCTTCTGGGCGAACACCACCTTCAACATGCGCGACCTGGAGGATCCCAAGGGAGCCTTCGGCAAGGGCGAAGGACTCCATTTCCTGGGGCGCGAGGGATTCGCGCAGGAGTATCCCGAGGTCGCCAGCTGGCTCGGCTCCATCAAGATGGATGAGGCCACCTATGGCAGCCTCGAGGACTTGGTCGTCAACACCTATGGCGAGGGCAAGGAGGATGAGGCCGCCATCGCCTGGTCCCAGAAGTATCCGCAGTACGACTTCAAGAAATCCTGATGCCCTACGGACCTTCCGTCCCCTCCTAGTGCAGGGTGGCGCTCGAAGCGCCGTGATCCCGTCGTCGGCGTGCTCGACGGCGGGATCGCTCGTGGGAAATGCGACCCCCGATGGGGAGCAGAGCCTATCGCGGGAGCGTGCTCCACCCGCGTAGCGTCGGTGCTGATGAGGAAGGAGGTTCCCATGGGCTCAGGCGGTAGGTCCTACGACGATCAGGGGAACGGTTCATCCGAGCTGCGCCCCTTGGTATTCCCCAACAGTGCGGCTCGAAGGAGGCAGTGGATCTCATGGGGACTTGGTGTCAGCGCTCTCGTCGTCCTGGTCGGCTCCTTCATACTCATGCAGGTGGTCGCTGCGAATGCAGTCGCGGTGCGTGATGGTGTCGGATGGGTGCTGGCACTGCTCGCCGGCCTTCTCCTGGCGCCCCTTCCGCTGGTCATGTACTCGATGCTGATGGCCCTCGGCTCCTTGCGCAGCAGAGCTGGAATGCGCGTGGACGCGGGCGGGATCCATCTGAGCTCGGAGAGGGGGGACAGGACGTTGGACTGGGACAGCGTGCGCGGTCATATCGACGTCGTCGTGACCACCTGCTCGTCTCGGTTGAGCAGGGCGTCGGCCTTCATCCGCACCGTTGTGGTCCTCGGAGGCGATCGGATCGAGCTTCCCTGGCTCGATGTCACGGGGGCTGACGAGCGCCAGGCGCAGCAGCGGGTGCGGGAGCATGCCGTCGACCTCCTGGCCCGGGACCCGCATCCAGAGGTCTCGGTCCTGCCTGCGGAATCGGGACCGAATCGCCCCGCCTCCCTTCTTATGGAACAGTTCAGCGCCAACGGGGGTGTGACATCTCCCACTATGCGCTGCTTCGCCCTCATTCCGCCTCTTGCCCTGGCCGCCGAGCTCGCCGCCCTCATCTGGGGCGGTTCGGGATACACCCTTCCCCTCCTCGTCATTCCGGGGGCTGTTGGCCTGGTGGACCTGTGCGCGCTGGTGTACCTGGTGGTGCTGTCCTCCTGGCTGCATGCGCCGACCTACGTCATCGTTGACGCCTCAGGGCTGACGGTCCATGGGCGTCAGGGCCGCTGGAAGGGGCAGTACGCGCTGACCTGGGATCAGGTGCGCGGTCGTCTGGAGTCGCAGGTCGTCAAGGTTCCCGCGGGCTGGGAGGCGCAGGTCGTGTGCCGCGCCGACGACGGGTGCGATGTCGTTCTGACGGGGGCCTCGTTGCTGGCCCCGGACGAGCGCACGGCCAGGCGCATGGCGCACGAGCGCATCGCCCTCATTTCCTCCTACGATCCGGTCGGCCCATCGGCGGACGAGGAGATCTACTCCTCGATGCGGTTGCCGTCCTCGTCGAGGTAGTAGCCCTCGTCATCGATCGCGCGGAAGGTCATCCGGCCGTCGGCGATCTCCTCGGCGAAGTGCTCCCGGGTCATGATGCGAACTTTGCGTCCTCGTTCCTTGAGCTCCTCATGACTTACTGATGTGTCCCATGGTTTTTCAATCGAGCAAATAACGATGACGAAAAACAGGCAGATAATACTTGTCAAAAATAAAGACGTAGACGTTGTTGAAGTGAAGAAGGTGGATGTGGCGGCTGCGACGGGTGCGAAGATGAATGAGACCGCTGTTGCTGTCGCCCCTTTATATTCCGGTGAACGTCTGGCGCGCATGATGAGGCGCATCATTATAGTGTCGACCGTTTTGCGGACAAGAACTGTCAGGATGGCGATTCCTGTCACCTGATTGAAATCCAAGCCTGATTGGGTAAGTGTCGACCATGCTGCGACCAGGGCTCCCAGTATTATTGCCTCGGGGGTTCCCAAAATGACTTGCCCCATTATTGTTGTCTGAAGAGGGATTGGGGGCTTCCAAGGTTCGTTATGCGCTTCGCTGTTAACTATGTTCGCTTCCATGTTAATACCGTGGGGTTTGTTCGCGGAGTCAGCGGATGGGTGTATATATGCAGGTGCGTTTAATGGGTGTCGCCAAGCATGTTTGCAGGGGATGTGTGTCGGTCGCTTCGCTTAATTCGTCGGGGCAGTCTGCGGTCTCTAAGACCTGTCCATGATTCTAGAGAATTTCGCATTGTTGATCAGTTGGTTGTCACAAGTTGGTTGATCGGTCTGTCTCGATGCGGTTGCCGTCCTCGTCGAGCAAGTAACCCTCGTCATCAATGGGGCGGAAGGTCATCCGGCCGTCGGCGATCTCCTCGGCGAAGTGCTCCCGGGTCATCAGTCGGGTCTGGCGGCCGCGTTCCTTCATCTCCTCGTAGGACATCGGTGTCTTCCATGGTTGTTCCAGCGTGCATGCGATGAACATGAACAGTGCCCACGTGACCAGGGTCAACTGAGTGAGGGAGTGCGGTGCGAAGACCATGGCCCCCAGCGCTCCGCCGATGGCGGGGCAGATGATAGCGGCCACGGTCCGTTGTATTGCGTTCATGTCGTTGGTGCGCAGAATGCGCATGGTCAGGCGCATCGAAGAGGCGTCGAGGACCTCGCGCACCGCGGTCGCCAGAATGGCGAATCCCGTGATCTGGTCGGAGCCGAGTCCGGCGTGGGTGAGGGCGGACCAGGTGGCCACGACCACCCCTAGCGCGACTGCTTCAAGAAGGCCGAGACCGATCCGTCCGTACGCCACCCCCCCCACAGAGGGACGGCCTGCTTCCAGGTAGTGTCGTCCCCTGCGGGGGTGGTGGGATACATCGCGTTTCTCCGAGTCCATCAATCGTGCGGTCGATCAGAAGCAGGCGTTGACAACGCTATCGAGTCCGAGAATTCCCATGAGGACGGTGGCTGCCTCCTCGCCGATCTCGCCAGCTGCTGTGCCAACCAAGATTGCGCTTCTGATTGAATTAACGGCACCATAGAGTGCCTTGGCTTTCCTGATCCAAGCAATGACTTTCGCAACCGGAACTCCATACTGGACGACTACTCCTGCAACTGCCAGTACGCACCCGCCAACGCCGAACTGAGCAGCATCTTCCTGTGTGGTACCTGGAGCTTCTACGACGGTGATACCGTTAGTCGCGACAAAGAGACGGTTCTTGTAGTCGGGGGTGGTTGCGGGGTCGGCATTTTTGAGGTCATTGGGGACGGCCTCAAGGGTGTTGAGGATGTCGGTGAGCTTCTGATCCTTCTGGGCGTCGGTCAATGCGGCTGCCTTGCCCGGTGGAATCGTGTTGGCTGGGCGTGTCATACCGGCGAAGGCGGATGACGACGTCAGAGTCAGTGCGACGCCTGCGGTGCCAGCTGCAGTGGCAGTCCTCAGGAACTTCCTGCGGTCCATGTTTCCTCTCCCATCGGTGTACGCGTGAGGATGAAATCCTCACGGGATGAGCCTATGAACCATATGGCGGCTGTCACACCTGACGGGGTTCAGGAGGAAGGATGTCGGCTGGTCCGGGTGGTTGTGGACGGTGCTGACACTGTGTGTACCAGTGGTGTTGCAGGGCGGTCGGGAGGTGATTGACACTGCAACGCTGCGGATGTGCTGAAGTGCCGATGGGAGCGGGAGGAGCGGGATGAAAGGTTCTGGTCGGCTGGTGCTCCGAGGTGTTCGGCATGCGGAGGGCTGTGGGGCGTGAGACAATTTGCCGCACGGTTGAATTAGGGGCTCTGGAGTCCCTCTCGCAGTGCTGGTCAGACCTATCGCTGGAGTATCTCCCGGCTGAGCTCGGGGACGTACCGGCGGCCGTCGCGGAAGTCGGCGGTGACGTACTCCGGCGGGATCGGATGGGACTGATGGATGTGCGCCTGAAGGGCGTCGTAGCCGAGCGAGGTGTCCCATGGCTTCTCAATAACGGCGACGAAGGCCATGAACGGCAGCCAGGTGAGTACCGTCAGCGCCGTCGTCGACGCCGGAGCAACGAGCCAGGCGGCCAGGAACCCGGCGACGGCGGGGCAGAGTACGGCGACAAGAGTTAGCAGCAGGCCGTGAGCGTCCCGGGAGCGCCACAGGCGCATGATGAGCCGGTGGGCGGAAGCGTCAATGGCCTCGCGCACCGTCACCGCCACCAGGGAGAACAATGCTGCCCGTCCGAACCCCAGGCCGGCCCCGGTCAGCGCGGACCACACGCACACGATCACCGTCATTCCGATGACCCCGGGCACCCCGAGGATCAGACGCCCCACCACCATCGCCGAGACCGGGGCGACAGGTCTCCAATGGCCGTGTCCTGCGCCGCTCCGTCCCGTACCGCCCTCGCTCATAGCTCCCCTTCTGTCCGGTCTGATCGCGAATTCAACCGTTTGAGCCATTCTACTAAGCCTGCGGAAGACATCTCCTGCCGGCGCCGCGGTCGGCGCCTTAGTGGACCGTGCCCTACCATCGGGCCGGCTCGCCGCATTGAAAGGCCCCTATGGCCGCGCTCGCTGCTCGTCAACGACGCGCTCATGGAGTCGGACGGCATTCGTCGGGCGTTCGTCGAGGTGGGGCCCGCCACCCTTGTCCCGGTTTCATCATGATGGTTGAAGATCATGCGTATTCTGTGACCGTGAGTCCGGACCATCAGCATGCCAACGGCGAGATCGACATCGCCTCCCTCCATGCTCAGGACTCCACCGGGCTGCTGGATCAGATCGACCGCGCCGTGGTCTGGGACATCCCCCTGACGACACCGTTTCGCGGCATTACCCGCCGCGACGGCGTCCTTCTCCACGGCCCGGGCGGCTGGGGAGAGGTTGCGCCCTTCTGGGACTACGGGTCGGAGGCCAGTGCGCCCTGGCTCGCCGCAGGGCTGTCCCAGGCCCTGGGCCGCGCCTTCCTGCCCCGCTACCGCGAGACCATCGCCGTCAACGTGACCGTCCCCGAGGTCGGCGCCGAGGACGCGGCCGAGATGGTGCGTTCCTCCGGAGCCAGAACTGCCAAGGTCAAGGTCTCCGGCAGGCCCGAGCAGCGCGCCGCCGATCTCGAACGGCTCGAAGCGGTCCGCTCGGCCGTGGGGCGGGCGGGAAAGGTGCGCATCGACGTCAACGGCGCCTGGGACGTGGACACCGCCCGCGAGAACCTGCCGCGCATGGACCGTGCCGCCGGGGGGCTGGAATACGTCGAGCAGCCCTGCGCCACCGTCTACGACCTGGCCGACCTGCGCCGCGCCGTCGACGTGCCCATCGCCGCGGACGAGTCGATCCGGCTGTCGGCCAACCCGTTGGAGGTCGTGCACCGGCGCGCAGCCGACGTCGCCATCCTCAAGGTTGCGCCGCTGGGCGGCGTGAACCGGGCCCTGGACATGGCCGAGCGCCTCGGGCTGCCTGCCGTCGTCTCCTCGGCCCTGGACACCTCCGTGGGCATCATGGCCGGTGCCACCCTCGCCTTCAGCCTGCCGTCCCTGAGCCACGCCTGCGGTCTGGGGACCGTACGCCTGCTGACCCAGGACGTCGCCGAGCCCAGCGTCGTCCCCCACAACGGGACCCTGCGCCTCGATGCCGGCGCTCCCGTCTCCGAGCGCCTCCTGGGCGAGGTGAAGGCGGGCCCCTACCTCACCAAGCACTGGCAGACGCGCCTGCTGCACCTGGCCGGCGCCCTGCACGCCCGTCGCCAGCGCGAGGCCCGCGACCCGAGCCGGGCCGTGGCCGGGCTGCCCCTGTGAGACGCGTGGGAGCCCGCCCGAACTGTGATGAAGAGCAGCGGAGAGCGGGCCGTGCGCTCTCGTATCCTCGCCCCTGTGACCGATTCCGTCATCGATCCCATGGCCGCGCATGCAGGTGATCCTGTGGACCGCCCGCAGATCCCGCCCGCTCTGGCCGATGCCCGAAGCCTCGTAGCGGCCCTCCTGGACGAAGGCGTCCGTGAGGCCGTCCTGTGCCCGGGATCGCGCAGCGCCCCGCTGGCGGACGCCCTCGCCGACGCCGCCGACGCGAACGCCCTGAGCCTGCGGGTCGTCCTGGACGAGCGCAGCGCGGGCTTCATCGCGCTGGGTGCCGCCCGTGCCCACGCTCTGACCGGTGCCAGCCGGTGCGCCGCCGTAGTGACCACCTCGGGGACGGCCGTCTCCAACCTCCACCCCGCCGTCAGCGAGGCCGACGCCGCCGGGATCCCCCTGCTCGTCATCAGCGCCGACCGGCCCCACGAATTGGTGGGCACCGGGGCCAGCCAGACCACCGAGCAGACAGCCCTCCTCTCACCGGCCCTGCGCCTGGCCACCGATCTGCCCGCCGACCTGTCCGCCGACCTCGGCAGCGCTGCTGCCCGCGCCGCCATCGCCGGGCAGGTGCGCCGCGCCGTCGCCGCAGCCACGGGGACCCTGAGCCGAGATCCGGGGCCGGCTCAGATCAATGTCCGCTTCCGCCCTCCCCTGGCGGTGGAGGGGGCGGCGTCGGCCACTCCACCGGCACCCGGGGCGCCGGAGGTTCGCGCGGCAGGGGCAGACGGACCGGTGCCGGCCCCCCAGGTCGAAGGCGTCGAACATGACGGTCGTCAACCCCCCGAGGGGGAGAGCCGCGGAATCGTCGTCGCGGGCGACACCGCCCACCCCGCCGTCGGCGCGCTGGCCAGGTGCCTTGCCGAGCACCTCCATTGGCCGCTCCTGGCGGAGCCCACCTCGCATGCCCGCAGCGGCCCCCAGGCCCTGCCCCGCTACGCCGAGCTCCTGGCGACCGGACCGGGCCGTGAGCTCGCCGGGCGCGCCGACCACCTCATCGTCGTCGGCCACCCCAGCCTCAGCCGATCCGTCACCGCCCTTCTGGGGAGCGGCGACCTGGAAATCACCGTTCTGAGCGAGCGCGCCCGGTGGACCGACGTCTCCGGAAGGGCCCACCGCGTCATCCCCGTCGATGTCCCCGGCCCCTCGTCAGCCGTCCAGGCCTCCTCCCGGGCGGTCCGTCTGGCTACCACCCTTGGGCTGGGGCGGGCCGATGCCGTCTGGGTCGACTCCTGGCGCCGGGCCGTGGAGGATCTGCCCGAACCGGATCGTCCCGGAAGCGCCGATGCTGCAGCCGATGCCGCGGTGAAGGCCGTGTGGGAGGCGAGTCTCCTGCCCGGAGCCCCCACTCTGCTGGTCGGCTCCTCCATGACGGTGCGCCGCCTCGACCGCCTCGCCCTCCCCGGCAGTGCGGCCCCGCAGGCCGTGGCGAACCGTGGTCTGGCAGGAATCGACGGCACTATCGCCACTGGAATCGGGTTGTGGATGGCATCGGGCGAGCCGGTGCGCGCCATTATGGGAGACCTCGCCTTCCTCCACGATGCCATGTCAATGGGGAGAGGACTCCGTGAGGCGGAGGCGGACTTTCAGGCTATCGTCGTCGACGATGGCGGAGGAGCGATCTTCTCCCGCCTTGAGTATGCCCACACCGCAGAATCTCAACGGTTCGAAAGGCTCTTCACCACCCCACAGTGTGCGAATATTTCCGAACTGGCCGCCGCCCTGGGGGCTCGCGTCCGCATCCCCGAAGACGTCCCGGCCCTCCAGACACTCCTGGCCGAACCGGTCGGCGGCCTCAGCGTCGTCATCTGGACGGTCGAGGGGCACATGCCTAACGCCCGGACAACATGAACGACGATAGAGATAGACGGCACCGCACGAGATGAGACTCGGAGGAGAGGCCCCAGCCCGGACCAACCAGCCTCCCTGTCAGCGCGCTGCGACACAACGGTTATACGATCCACAGCAGAGCCTCAGGCAATAGTCGGAAACGGCACAGAGCCCTGATATTGGCTACCTGCTGACCTGGACAGGGCGCAAAGCCCGAGGAGGAACACATATGAGCGGCTACGACGAGACGAACCCGGAGACCTACCGGCCCACTGAGCCCAGCAGGGCGGCAGACGGCAGTTACCCCGGTGTCGGCTCCCAGTCCGCTGCCAGCCAGGGGACGCCGGGCGCGGCGGCCTCGGGCAGTGAACCTCCGAGCGAGCTCCTGAGCGAGTCCCCGAGCCGGGCCGGTGACGAGGACCTTTCGCAGGCCTACGGAGCAGACGCCTCCCAGTCCGAACCCGTCCTGCCCGGGACCGCCCAGGCCGCAGACGCGGAGAATGCGGAGTACACCCGGCCGTTGCCCGCTGACCAGCCCACTTCGCAAATGCCCGCTGACCAGCCCACCTCGCTCAACGCGCAGTCCGCGCAGGGTTCCTCCCCGTCTTACGAGGAACAGCAGGGGCAGTACCAGCCGGCACAGGGGCAGTACCAGTCCCAGCAGCAGCTCTACCAGCAGTCCTATCAGCAGTCCTACCAACAGGGCCAACCGGACCAGTACCCCGCCATCTCCCAGGGACAGCCCGCCACTTCGTACAGCCAGTCCTCTGCTGCCCAGCAGCCCTACCAGGCGCACCTCGGCTCGCCCTATACGAGCGTTCCGACGACGTCCGGTGGCTACGACTTCCCCCGGACCGAGGACCACGGCGGTGGCGGGCCCGTCGGAGGCTCGCAGGCCGGTCCCAGCAGCTACGCGCCCGTCGGCGCCGCGGGGGAGTCCTTCTACGCCGCCTCGAACGCCTCCAGTGGTGAGAGCGGGAAGAAGCGGCGCCGGGGGCCGGGCTGGGTCGCCCTGGTCGCCTCCGTTGTGGTCGCCTCACTGCTGGGAGCCGGCGGCGCCGTCGGAGCGGTCAAGTATCTGGACGCCCGCGACGGGACGCTGTCATCGCGCTCCTCGGCCGCTCCCACCGCGATCGCCACCGGCGACACGACCAAGACTGTCAACAGCTCCGGCCAGGCCCCCGACTGGGAGGCCGTGTCGGCCGCCGTGTCCAATGCGGTCGTGTCCATCGCCATCGCAACGGAAAGGGGGACCGCCCTGGGTTCCGGGGTCATCTACGACAAGGATGGGCACATCATCACCAACAACCACGTGGTGGCGGGAGCCGCGAAGATCCAGGTGACCCTGGCCGACGGCCGCGTCTACGACGCCGATACCACCGGTACCGACCCCGCTACGGATCTGGCGGTCATCCAGCTCAAGGACGCCCCCGACAACCTCACCGTCGCCCAGCTCGGCGACTCCGACAAGCTGACCACGGGCCAGGACGTCATGGCCATCGGCAACCCGCTGGGACTGTCCTCCACCGTCACCACCGGCATCATCTCGGCCCTGGACCGCCCCGTCGTCAACGCCCAGGGAGAAGACGGGGAGGGAGGCTCGGGCAGCGGTTCGTCGTCCTCGACGGTCTACACCAACGCCATCCAGATTGATGCCGCCATCAACCCCGGAAACTCCGGCGGCCCCCTGTTCGATGAGAAGGGACGGGTCATCGGCATCACCAGCTCGATCGCCACGATGGGGCGCTCCAGCTCCGGTGAAGGGGGCTCGGGCAGTATCGGCATCGGGTTCGCCATTCCCGTCAAGCTGGCCGAGAAGGTCGCCAAGCAGCTCATCGAGTCGGGAACGGCCACCCACGCCTACCTGGGCGTCACTCTGGAGACCGGGTCCGCCGAGTCCGACGGCGCCAAGCGCGCCGGCGCCAAGATCGCCTCGGTCGAGGGTGACTCGCCCGCCGACAAGGCCGGCTTGAAGAAGGACGACGTCGTCATCGCCATCGACGGCAAGACCACCTCCCAGGGCTCGGCACTGACCGGCTATGTGCGCCAGTACTCCGCCAACGACAAAGTCAAGCTCACCGTCATCCGCGACTCCAAGAAGAAGGACATCGAGGTGACCCTGGCCGAGCGCAAGGATTCCTGAAGGAGAGCCCGGATCAGGGACTCACGCCCAGCGCGCCCAGCACGGGACGCATCTTGGCGGTCGTCTCCGCTAACTCGTCGGCCGGCTCGGAGTCCGGCATGATGCCGCCGCCCCCGAAGACCCGCGCGGGGGAGTGCGGACCGGGTCCGCCGGCCGGCAGCTGGGCGCTGCGCAGTGCAATGCACCACTCGCCCTCGCCGTGCCAGTCCACCCAGCCCACGGGGCCGGCGTAACGACCCCGGTCCATGGACTCGGCCTCCTCGATGAGACGGGCAGCCGCCGGGGTCGGCGTCCCGCACACGGCCGCCGTCGGGTGCAAGGCGTCCACGAGTGCCAGGGCGCCGGTGTCCCCGGCAACGACTCCGGTCACGTCGCTGGCCAGGTGCAGCACGTTCGGTAGGCTCAGGACGAAGCGCGTCGGGGCATTGACCACCGAGCACAACGGCTCCAGCGCCGTGATCGCCGAGTCGCGGGCCAGCTCATGCTCCCGGTTGTTCTTCTCCGAGCCCTCCAGCCAGGACGCCAGGCGCGCGGTCGCCAGGGCGTCCTCGCCGGCGTGCCGGCGTGCCGTTCCGGCCAACACCCTGCTCATGAGGCGCCGATCCTGCAGGCGAAGCAGCAGCTCGGGGCTGGCTCCCACCATCTGGTCGACGGCGAAGACCCAGGTGGAGGGGTAGTCGCTGGCCAGGCGCCGCAGCACCGTGCCGGTGGCCAGCGGCGCGCCCGGGTAGGCCAGCACGTCGCGGGCCAGGACGACCTTGCGGGCCTGCCCGGCACGCATCCGCTCCTGCGTGGCGCAGACCGCCCGGCACCACTGCTTCTCGCTGAGGGCCCCGGCCTCAACGGCGGTGGCGCCGCCGGAGTCCCCGGAGTCGCTGTCGGCTCCGGCTGGCTCCCGGTCGACCGCTGCGCGAGCATCGGCTACCAGTGCCTTGAGGAGCGAGCCGGGATCCGGGTGCTCCGGCTCCGCCCCGTCGGCAGCTACGGGTACCACGGTCGTCAGCCAGGCGCCGGAGTCGTCCAGCCCGACGAGGGCCTCGGGAACCACCAGGACCGAGGACTGCTGCGAGGCGGGGGAGAAGGTGATCGCGCCCAGCGCCACCGGCCCGGTCCCGGGGCGGACCAGC
>ERZ772960.2510-NODE-2510-length-13231-cov-9.583940_pt1 | contig 13231 bp, 9 predicted proteins | sample MGYA00580678_ERZ772960 | MGnify/ENA primary metagenome ERZ772960 (study PRJEB29015, sample SAMEA2737930) | human oral metagenome | biome: human oral; feature: human-associated habitat; material: dental | place: China | collected 2059 ... | reverse complement strand
GTAGATTTTTTGTCCTATCAAGGAGACAAACCGGACGCATAGCAGAGGCTATGTGGAGGATTTGTCGACGATGAGAGGGCGAAAAAGATGCGCCAAGGTGATGGTGCTGAATTTATCAGTGCTTCCTTTAAAAAGAGTGCAGACACAAAGCGTCTGCACTCTTTTAAGGAATCCTCCGCTTATTCATCCATTTCATAGTTGCTGTAGACATTCTGGACATCGTCATTGTCCTCGAGCGCGTCGATCAATATCTGCATTTTTTCGGCATCTTTGTCGGCCAGATGCACGGTCGTGTCCGGAAGCATCGTCACCTCTGATGATGCCGTCTCAATGCCCTTTTCTCCGAGAACCGTCTCAATCGCTTCGAAAGCTTCCGGCTCGGCAATGATCTCAAAGACATCATCCTCCGCACGCATGTCCTCTGCGCCGGCATCCAAGACGATCTCAAGGAGCGCATCCTCATCGTCGAACGCCTCACGCTCTACGATAAAGACCGCCTTCTTCTTGAACATCCACGCAACGCAGCCATCCTGACCGAGGTTGCCGCCATACTTTGAGAAGAGATGGCGCACATCCGCCGCCGTACGGTTGCGGTTATCCGTCAGAATATCAAGCATGACAGCCGTGCCGCCGGGGCCATAGCCCTCGTAAAAGAGTTCTTCATAGTTGCTTCCCTCGGTTGCACCAAGTCCCTTCTGGATGGCGCGATTGATATTGTCCTTCGGGATATTGTTCGCCTTTGCCTTAGAAAGTGCGAGCTTCAGGCGCATGTTGCCCGTGGGGTCGCCGCCGCCCATGCGGACGGCAATCGTGATCTCACGTCCGATCTTCGTTGTAATCTTGCCGCGAATGGCATCATTGGCACCCTTCTTGCGTTTGATATTTGCCCATTTTGAATGTCCTGACATCGTACGATCTCCTTCCTGACCTGATCCGCATGGAGAAGGTCATCTATATACAAACTGATAGTGCTTTTTCTTTCCTTTTTTGACAAGTGCAGCGCCGTCGATAAAATCCGACTCCTGCAATACGTAGTGTTCGTCCGCAACACGGACATCATTCAGCGTAAGCCCGCCCTGCTGAATCAGACGACGCGCCTCCCCCTTCGAAGGGAATACACCGCCGCGCGTGAGTGCATCCACAAGCTTTTCGCCGATCTCCACGCGAATCTGCGGGATCTCTGCTGTCATACCGCCGCCAAAGAGTGCCTTTGCTGTCTCCTGCGCCTTACGCGCCTCCTCTTCGCCATGGACGATCTTGGTCGCCTCATAGGCAAGGATTTCTTTGGAGCGGTTGATCTCTTGTCCCTCGGCAGCCACAAGACGGCGCACTTCCTCCATCGGAAGATAGGTGAGCAGGGAGAGACAGATCTCTACATCGGCATCATCGATATTGCGCCAGTACTGGTAGAAGTCATAGGGTGAGGTCTTTGCTGCGTCGAGCCAAAGCGCACCGCCAGCCGTCTTGCCCATCTTCGTACCATCGCTCTTCGTGAGCAGCTTGTTCGTGAGTCCGAATACCGTGAGATTTTTCTTGCGGCGGCAGAGCTCCACCCCTGCGATGATATTCGACCACTGATCGTCTCCGCCCATTTCCAGCTTGCAGTCATAGCGCTTGTTGAGCTCGAGAAAATCATACGCCTGCATGATCATATAGTTAAACTCGAGGAAGGTCAACCCCTTCTCCCAACGCTGTTTATAGCTCTCGGCGGCAAGCATGCGGTTGACGGTAAAATGCGCGCCGACATCGCGCAGAAGCTCGATGTAGTTGAGTTTGCGCAGCCAATCCCCGTTATCCACCATGATTGCCCGATCATTCGAGAAGTCAATGAAGCGCGCGATCTGTTTACGGAAGCAGTCACAATTATGGCGGATGGTCTCGTCCGTCATGACCTTGCGCATGTCCGTGCGCCCCGAGGGATCACCAACGGTTCCGGTTCCGCCTCCCACGAGACAGATCGGACGGTGTCCCGCGCGCTGCATGTGAGACATCGCCATGAGGGCGATCAAATGGCCTGCATGGAGGCTATCTGCCGTTGGATCGAATCCCGTATAAAAGGAAATCTGTTCCTGACTGAGCAGCTCACGCAGCCCTTCCTCATCGGTGCATTGTGCAAGAAATCCGCGTTCCTTCAGTATGTCAATGGCGTTCAATATACTACCTCTTTCTTAGGCTCCTTCAGTTCTGCCCTTTTTCTACGCCCATTCCGGGTTCTGGCGCATCTCCTGATGCGGGAGATGCGGTACGCGGCGGTGCAGATGTGGAGTGATCCGCTCCGCTCTTATTTGCGTTTGAAGACGTCGACTTCCCCACATCCTTCCGCTTATCATCTGTTTTCTTCTTCGCGTCTTTATCTTTTCCCGGATTTTCAATCGCATCATCCGAATCAGACGAAGCGGAAAATGCGGGTGAGCCCTCGAAATTTCGTACGGGAAGTCCCGCATGGGCTTTCCGCATGAAGGCCTGCCATATAACGGCGGGCGTGGTTCCGCCAGCCATGCCGTGCAAATCTCCTACGCTGTCATTGCCGATCCAGACGCCTGCCACGAGATCCGGTGTATAGCCGACGAACCATGCGTCATGATAATCGCTCGTCGTTCCCGTCTTGCCCGCCGCAGGTCTCCCGATGTTGGCACGCGTTCCCGTACCGCGCTGGATGACCTCCTCCATCATCGCCGTCATTGTGGCGGCATTCGCTGCAGAGATGACACTTTTTTCCTTCCGCTCCGCCTCTTCAAGTACCTTTCCTGTGCGCGAGACGACGCGGAGGATAGCAACTGGCTGGACATGTATGCCGCGATTTGCAAACGTACCATATGCACTCGTGAGCTCCAACGGTGTGACACCACGTGTCATACCGCCAAGTGCGACGGCGAGATTGCGGTCATTCGTCGCGCCGTCGAGCACAAATGTCGATATACCCATTTGCTGCGCATAGTAGATTGCTTTATCGATGCCGATGTCCTGTGCGATGCGCACCGTCGGAACATTCAGCGACCAGCGCACAACATCGCTCAGCCGTACCTTACCCGAGAAATTGCGGCTGTAGTTCTGCGGCTCCCAGCCGCCGATATTGAGCGGTTTATCGTCGATGACGGTATCCGGCGTATACTTATTCTCGAGTGCCGCAGCAAAGACAAAGGGCTTGAATGCCGACCCAGGCTGACGCACCGCCTGCGTTGCACGATTAAACTGATCCGTCCCACGCCCGCCGACCATCGCACGGATATATCCGGTATGCGGGTCAATAGCAACCAATGCCCCCTGCGGCTGAACGATGCCGTTGGCATCGGTATAATATGTAGGAAGATTCTGCATGGCACTTTCCGCGGCTGCCTGCAGCTCCATATCTATCGTTGTGTAGATTTTAAGGCCGTCCTTATAGATGGCGTCATCTCCATATTTCTCAGCAAGCTGCTGCAGCACATAGTCAACGAAATACGAGGGGCCGTTTCCGCCGTCGTTGCTGCTCTTTGCAATGGCAAGCACTTCCTTCTTGGCGGCGTTTGCCTCGCTCTCCGTGATATAGCCATATTTGACCATCTGGTCGAGAACAACTTCCTTGCGCCCCGTCGCCGCTTCCATATTGTTGGTCGGAGAATAATAGTTCGGGCTCTTCGGAATTCCTGCCAGCATGGCACATTCACTCAGCGTCAGATCCTTGACGTCTTTGCCGAAATACGTGCGCGCCGCCGCCTGAACGCCATAGGCACCTTGACCAAAATAGATCTGGTTCATATAGAGCTCAAGGATTTCCCGCTTCGTATACTGACGCTCGAGTTGGAGTGCAAGAAAGACTTCCTGAATCTTGCGCTTCAGTGTCCGATCCTGTGTCAGATAGGCATTCTTGGCAAGCTGCTGCGTAATCGTAGAGCCGCCCTCCGTAAGTTCACGGCCGCTGATGTTTGCCCAAACAGCACGCATAATGCCACGCGGATCGATGCCGATGTGATCGTAGAAACGATTATCTTCCACGGCGATGAATGCGTTTTGAAGATTTTTTGGAATCTCATTGATCCCGACTGGACGGCGGTTCTCCGCCGCATGGATATTGGCAATCTCATTGCCGTGGATGTCATAGATCTGAGACGATGCCGGCGGCAAAATATCCTCCGCGAGATTCGGTCTGGTATTCAGACTTGCCGTGAGGAATCCGCAGCCGACGCCGATGATCATGACGAACAGGATCAGACCCATGACGAGAATTGCTTTTCCAAGAACGGAGCCGTTATTTGACTTCTTTGTTGCTTTTTTTTCGCTTTTCTGCATAGATACCTTCCTGTCTGGATGACGTTCCACTGCGCATACTGTGTCCAATTGTCCTTATTTTAACACAAACTGCAAATTTTGTAAGGATATTTTGTCAAAAATGGAGCCGTATGCTGACCGAGGCGCTTATTTTAACTCTACAACAGTCGCTCCGATGCCGCCTTCGGAAATATCCGCAAATGCAAACGACAGCACGGAGCGATGATGTTTCAGATACTCTTGTAACCCCTGCCGCAGTGCGCCCGTCCCTTTCCCATGAATCAGCAGGATCTTGGAGAGTCCCGTGAAAACAGCGTCGTCGATAAATTTTCCGAGCACGGATTCCGCCTCGGACACCGTCATGCCGCGCACGTCAATCTGCGGTCGGATCTCCGCTGCCTTTCTGGAGATCGAGGCTGCCACACGTACCTTTTCCACGCGCTGTTTTTGTGCTTTTCGCTTGACAAATCTGCATGCGCTCATCTTGACAATCGTGCGCAGTCCGCCCACCTGCACGGTAAGTTCCTTGCCCTGAACGGAGAGCACTGTTCCCTCCTGTGCAAGGCTGTCGATATAGACAATATCACCGATCTGAATGTCATCGGGGCGCACGGGGTTGCCGACCGGAGTACTGCGCTCTGTATGCGTTGGAACATACGCATCATCCAGTCTGTTTCGGGCTTCCTGAATCGCCTTGCGGCGCTCCTTAACACCGTGATCATTGAACTGGTCTTTGAGCGACTTGATCGTTTCCTCTGCGCTGCGCCGCGCCTCGCGCACGATATTATTTGCCTCTTCGCGCGCCTTGTGCAGGAGCTCCTGCCGCGAGGCGGCAAGTGTTTCACGTTCGCTGCGCAGGCGTACCTCGACGGCGATTATTTCACGCTCTTTGTCATACAGCACACGATTTCTTTCCTCGTAGTCCTTCTTTTTCTGTTCGAGCTCATTGACAACGCGTTCGAAATGCGTATGCTCCTCGTTGACATAACGCTCTGCTCGCGCGACAATATCCTGCGACAGACCGAGTTGCCGACTGATTGAAAAAGCATTGCTCGCCCCCGGAATTCCAATCAGGAGGCGATAGGTCGGACGCAGCGTCTTTAAGTCGAATTCCACCGAGGCATTCTCCACGCCCGTTTGTGTGTAGGCGTAGGTCTTCAGCGCCGCATAATGCGTCGTTGCAAGAACTGCAATATCACGCTGCAAGAAGTGCTCGATAATGCTGCGCGCAAGAGCAGCACCCTCATCGGGATCGGTGCCCGCCCCGACCTCATCCAGCAGGATCAGGTCGCCCTGCTGCGCCTTGTCGATGATGCGGACGATGTTCCTCGTATGCGCCGAGAAGGTGGAAAGGCTCTGTTCAATGCTCTGCTCGTCTCCGATATCCGCATAGATATTGGGATAGACGGGAAGCTCGGAATCCGGCGCCGTCGGCAGGAAGCAGCCAGACTGCGCCAGAAGTGCCAAGAGTCCGAGCGTCTTCATGCTCACGGTTTTGCCGCCCGTATTTGGTCCCGTAATGAGGAGTATGGAAAAGTTCTTGCCGAGCTCGATATCAATTGGTACGACCTTATCCTTTGAAAGCAGCGGATGCCGCGCCCGCTTTAATCGGACAACACCGTCCCGATTCAGCGTCGGCGGATATGCCTCCATCTCGCGCGCAAGACCCGCACGGGCAAAGATAAGGTCAATCTCCGCGAGAATCTCACAATTTTCCGCGAGAATCGCGGCGGACTGTGCAATCTCCCCCGAGAGCTTCTGCAAGATGCGCTGAATCTCCTGCTCTCGTGCAAGCCCCATCTGCCGCACGGTATTATTCAGCTCTACCGTCGCCAACGGCTCCACGAAAAGCGTTGCACCGCTTGACGATTGATCGTGAATCACGCCCGGAAAATAATTGCGGTATTCCTGTTTGACAGGAATGACATAGCGCTCATCACGCACGGTGACAATCGCTTCCTGAAAGTATTTCTGATTCGCCGCATCGTGCAGGATGGCGGACAGCCGATCCTTTACACGTGCCTGCGCCGTATGGAGTTCGCGCGTGATCCTGCGCAGCTCAGGGCTGGCATCATCGCGAAAATTCCCGTGTTCATCAATCGTATCTTTGAGATGGCGCTCCATTGTTCCAAGGATTTCAATCGGTCTTGCCATTTCCTTCAGAAGAGGAACATCCTGCGCGAGATTGCGAAAAAAATATTTCACATTTCGCATGCCGCCCATTGTACTCATCACGGAGCGAAGCTCATCGAGCTCGAGAACGGAGCCCATTGTCGCCTTTTTCAGGATTGCACGCAGATCGTAGATCCCGCCGAAGGGCGGTGACTGTACCTGTTGAATCGCCACCGCCTCTGCCGTTTCCGCGTGGAGGCGCACGACCTCATCGTAGTCACCGGATGGTATGACGCTGCGGCAGCGCTCCTTGCCGCGTACGGAGGCGGCAAATGATGCCAGCCAGTGTGTGATTTTCTCGTACTCCAAGACCTTGAATGACTCAGTGTCCATAGATACCTCTTATAAGATTCCGCGGAAATAGTGACCGCGTGTAATATCATTGCCCTCCTGCATGCGCAGATATTGCTCATCTTCATCCCTGATAGAGCCCTTGTGCTGCATTGCTGCCCGATACATCCGAACAATGCGCTCCAGATCATTGACAGACATCCCGCGCCCCTCAATCCGCAGGGTTGCCACACCCATATGAAGAAGATGATGCACATAGGGCAGCAGGGATAATTGCTTGCTGTTCAAGATGTGCATACGGCAGAATTGATCGGTCATCACGGGGAAATCCACGCCCTTGCGGTCGCGGAGGTAAAAACTCTGTCTGCGGCAGGGCATCGTGCATTTCCCCGTATCGAGATTGCCAAGAAAACTGCCTAGGACGCAGTACTCCGAAATCATAAGCGGGAGACGCCCGCTGACAAGAGCCGTGAGCGGCATGGGGCTTGCCTTTACAAGGCGCTCCATCTGTCTTCCGTTGAGTTCGGGCGAGAGCGTCGCTTCGCCGAATCCATATGAATATAGAAAATCCAGTGCAGACGGATTATAGGAGATCATCGAATAATCCGCATGGAGCGTAACGGGAACACGCTCACGTGCAAGGAATGCCGTACCGATGTGATGGATGTGCAGCGCTGACGGCAGCTTCTCTCCAAAGCCCTCAAAGAGATGGATCAGTGCTGCTTGTTCGCCCCCACGCACAATGCGGGGCGTATTGTAGTCGATGCGCACGCCGCATTCCTGCGCATAATCCCATGCAGCTTCATAGTCCTTCGACTGCAACGAAATGCCTTGGAGAGATTCGCCTCCGTAGAGAATGCCATCCGCACCGGCAGCAACAGCCGCCTTCATTGCCGCCAGATCATCGACCGCAGCCATCAGCGCAGCAGGAGGCAGCAATTCCATTTTGCACTTTTTCGGCATTGCACTATTTTTTTCGGCGAGCCGTACAGTCTCGTTCCGTTTTTTTTGAAAATGCTGTGTGCGAAGATCCTCAAGTGTGGCAATGGCGGCACGACGCAAGTTATTGAGTTCGCTGATCGGCACCATCACAGCCTCATTCATCTCATAGGACAGTTCCGCGAGTGAAAACACCGTCGTTCCGAGTCGTCCCATCTGTTTCTGCACAGTCTCGATGGTGAGCGGGCGGTTGTTCGCCCGCGCGACAACATAGTCACTCTCGCTGTCCACAGCGTTCCCCGCATCATCCTCAATGTGGAGGCGCAGCTTTTCTCCGAGCCTTGCGTGAAGAACGGCACGAAGCGAGATTTTTTCGCTGTGCGCGGGATCATAGGAATGTCTTGCCGCATCCATGAGTTTCACATCATAGACCTTAAATACGCGGTCATTCACATGCACCTTTCCGCAAATGACGAATGACACAGCATCTCCCGCAGCCGCTTCAACGCACTCTTTCCCCTGTGCATTGTATAGATGCTCGATCTCAGCACTGACACGGCCGCCAACCTTCACCCAGAAATCCACCTGATCGCCAATGGCGAGTTTTCTGGACAGCTTTACCGTGACGCAGTGCGAACTGCGATCATACGCAGAAACGCGCCCGATCAGGAGACCGCGATTGTTCGGCCGCCGATCGCTCATCATATATTTACCCTGGCGTTTTTCCATATACGCCGTTGTAAAGTCGCGATTGAACACCTGTGCCAGATGATCGAGATCCTCTGCGTCAACGGGGGCACTGTCACGATGGAGATGATGGTCAATCGCCTTGCGATAGGTACGCACAATTGTGGCGACATACTCGGGGCGCTTCATGCGCCCCTCGATTTTCAGCGAGTCAATGCCCGCATCAAGCAGTGCGGGGATGAGATCGATTGCATTCAGATCTCGCGGAGAGAGGAGAAAGTTCCCTGCCGACTCCCCAAGCACATCTCTTCCTTCGCCATCCACCAATGTATAGGGCAGGCGACAGGGCTGCGCACAACGCCCCCGATTTCCGCTGCGACCGCCGATCATGCTGCTCATCAAACACTGCCCGGAATAGCAGACGCAAAGCGCCCCATGCACAAAAGTCTCAATCTCTACACTGCTGTTGGCACAGATATGACGGATCTCCGCAATGGAGAGCTCACGCGCCAAAACAACACGCGAAAATCCGAGTTCCGTGAGCGCTTGAACACCGGCGAGATTATGAACTGTCATCTGTGTGCTCGCATGCAGCGGAAGCTGCGGAACGACCTTCTTCGCCACGCGCACAGCACCGAGATCCTGCAAAAGCACAGCATCCGCCCCTACATCGTAGAGGAAGGCGAGATATTCCTTTAGTCGCGGAAGTTCATCACTGTCGACAATCGTATTGACAGCAACATGAACCTGCACGTTTTTTAGATGTGCGTGACGAATGACCGCTGCCATCTCATCCTCATCAAAATTGGAGGCGTAGGCACGCGCGCCGAACATCTTTCCGGCAAGATAAACTGCATTTGCACCATTTTCCACGGCAGCGAGAAATGCTTCCTTCGTCCCCGCAGGTGCGAGTAATTCAACCAATGAGTTCAATCCTTTGCATTCTGTGAAAGCGCGGAGATATTCTCCGAATCCGCCCCGGAATCATCGTTCCTATCTTCATTCTCGATGACATCCGCTGCAGCGCGCATTTCCTCAAAAAGACGCAGCTGATCATCGTCCAGCGTATCTTTTACATCGTCGACATTTGGGAGTGCAGGAAGATCTGCAATCTGTTCGAGTCCAAATGCACGCAGAAACAGATCCGTCGTTCCGTAGAGAATCGGCCGACCGACAACCTGCTTGCGCCCCATTTCGCAGATCAACTCAAGCTCGAGCAGCCGACTGATCGACCGCTCTGCACGCACCCCGCGAATATGCTCCACTTCCTGCTTCGTTATGGGCTGCTTATACGCAATAATGGAAAGTGTTTCCATCGCCGCGGCAGAGAGTGTCGGTTGAATCTTTTCCGACAGCTTTTTCACCCATGGAAAAGCACTCGGATGTGTCACCAACTGATAGCCGCCTGCAGATCTCCGCAAAAAGATACCGCTGCCGCGCTCCGACAAAATATGTTCCAACTGTGTCAAGGTTTCCTGCACTTCCCACTCGGGTGCTTCTATGATTTCAGCCAGTTTTGGTACAGAGAGCGGAAGTCCGGCAGCAAATAAAACAGCTTCCAATACGCTTGCCCGACTAAGAGATTGCACGGCTCCCCTCCTTTGCCGAAACAATGATTTCATAATAGAGATGATCCTGCGAGATATATACCATCTGCATTTTAGCAAGTTCCAAAAGCGCTAAAAAGGCAGACAAAAGCTCCTCCCGTGTTCTCGTCGGGAATGCTTCCGTCAATTTAATTCTGCCGTTTCTGCGCTGGAGCAGATCGAGAATATCCGTCATCTTATCCTGCACACGATATTCCTCTGCCGAGACAACAACAGCCGGTATGACCGGCTCTTCCCGAATGCGCTGCACATCCGAAAAGATGCGCATCAGAGCCTCTGCCGAAAGCCCCGTAATCGGCAGTCGATGGGCAGGAAGCGGCATCGGCGCGCGCTCCACATAGGGGCTCTGAGCGTCATTCAGGGAGAAGAGAATGGACGAGACCTCCTTGAAGCGTCGATATTCGAGCAGACGCTCCACAAGTTCCATGCGCGGATCGTCCTCCTGCTCCTCCTCTACATCGCTCTTCGGCAGCAGCATACGGGACTTGATGCGCAGCAGAGTTGCCGCCATGACTAAGAACTCACTCGCATATTCTATATCAAATTGGTACAGTGTATCGATATGGTCTAGGTATTGTCGTGTCAAATTCGCGATTGGAATATCATAGAGCTCAATTTTATTCTTTTCAATTAGATGCATGAGCAGATCCATCGGTCCCTCAAATGCATCCAATTTCACAAGATAATCTTCTGCCATGAAGTATCCTTAGAACAGGAGAATGCCGCCGATGATCTTGTAGATGCCATATACCAACTGAAAGAGCGGCATCAGAACAACATGGAGCAACGGCGTGGCGATGAACACAATCATGATCAACAAGCTGTATCGCTCAATGGATTGGTAACGATAAGCAAGGTCGGGCGGCAGGAGATTCCTCAGAATATGCGATCCATCCAGCGGAGGAATCGGGAGCATATTGAAGATCGCAAAATTGACGTTATAGACAAAGATCATCTGTATGATCGCATATGTAATCGGTGAAATATCGATATTATGCGAACGGATGAAGAGGATCATATAGAAGGCAATAAAACCAAGCAGCAGATTCATCGCGGGGCCTGCGACAGACACCAGAATATCATCCCGTCGCGGCTGACGAAAATTGCCTGGATTCACCATGACGGGCTTCGCCCATCCAAAGCGGACGAGAAAGAGCATGATGAGTCCGATGGGATCGATGTGGGCGCGCGGGTCAAGGGTCAGGCGTCCCATCAGGCGCGGTGTGAAGTCTCCGAGAGAGACAGCAGCTCGCGCATGCGCATACTCGTGAAAGGTCATGGCAATGATGAGCCCGGGGATTCCGAGCAACATCTCTTCAAAGTTAAATCCGAACATATATTTCTCCCACTCGTCAGATGCTCAGGCGTTCTTCTGCCATCAACAAGGAAATGATGGTCTTGGAGTCGATGATCTCCCCCGTCTTCACCATTGAAAGAGCCTCGGTAAACGGCATTTGAATGACATTGACAAACTCGTCCTCATCGGTATGTTGTTTTCCGACTGATAGATTCCGGGCAAGGTACAGATGAATATACTCGTTGGAAAAGCCGACCGTTGTTGCAATGGTCGTCAGCTTCTCATACTGCTCTGCCGTATAGCCGGTCTCCTCTGACAGCTCACGACGCGCACAGTGCAGGGGATCCTCCCCCTCCGCGTCAAGCTTTCCTGCTGGCACCTCGAGGGTCACCTGCCCGATGGGATAGCGAAACTGGCGCACCAGAATTACATTTCCGTTTGGCAGAACGGGCAACACCGCTGCTGCTCCCGGATGGTGAATCCACTCACGCACGGACTCCTTTCCGTTCGGCAGACGCACCATATCACGGCGTACATGGAGCAATGTTCCGTCAAAGATATTCTCACTGCTGCGTTTTACTTCTACAAGATCCTCGTGCATAGTGGATCCTCCTATCATCAAACATACATACCGCCTTATTCCTGCTCCTCGTCCTCACGTTTTACAAACAAGGCGCTCACAAAATCCTCTGCACGGAACGGGCGTAGATCATCTATGCCCTCTCCTACTCCAATCCATTTAATCGGAATCGAAAGCTGTGACTTAATCCCGATGGTCACGCCGCCCTTTGCCGTTCCGTCGAGTTTTGTGAGCACGACGCCCGACACAGGTGCTGCCTGTGTAAAGAGTTCTGCCTGACTAATCGCGTTCTGTCCCGTACCGGCATCGAGAACGAGCAGTGTCTCATGTGGTGCTCCCGGAATCTCGCGCCCGATGACACGATAGATTTTCTCGAGTTCCTGCATGAGGTTGGACTTTGTCTGAAGCCTCCCCGCCGTATCAACGATGACGATGTCAATATTGCGCGCCTTTGCCGCCTGCATCGCATCAAAGACAACAGCAGCGGGATCCGAGCCTTCACCGTGTTTGATCACCTGTACATCGGCGCGTTTTCCCCAGATCTCAAGCTGGTCGATGGCAGCGGCACGAAAGGTATCGGCTGCCGCCAAGAGAACCGATTTCCCCTGTCTGCGATAGTAGGCGCTCAGCTTCCCGATGGTCGTCGTCTTGCCGACACCGTTCGTACCGACCACGAGCAGCACTGTCGGTCCGTGCTCCGCCATCCGGAACGTATTCTCGCCCGATTCAAGAATGGATACGATCTCTTTTTTCAAAAACGGAATCAGATCCTCGGGGGTACGAATCTCCTTTTGTTTGATCCCCTTGCGTACGGCAGCAATCAGTGTCTCCGTCGTCTTGACGCCGACATCCGCCATCAGCAGTGTTTCCTCGAGATCGTCGATCAGTTCATCATCAATATCGGCATACCCGATAATGAGACGTTCAATATTATGCGTGAAGTTCTCCCGCGTCTTCGTCAGACCTTTTTTTAGTCGATCAAAGAATCCCACAATAGCTCCTTTCTGCTTTTCAGGCGGACTGCTCCGCTTCATAATCCTTCAGACGTATGGACAGCACCTTTGATACCCCGGCATCCTCGACCGTAACGCCATACATGGTATCCGCCGCACGCATGGTTCCCTTTCGATGCGTGACGACGATAAACTGTGTGTTCTTTGCAAACTCCTGCAAGAATTCACCGAAACGCGAGACATTCGCCTCATCGAGTGGTGCGTCGATCTCATCCAGAATGGAGAACGGCGAGGGACGATAGCGCAGGAAGGAAAAGAGCAGAGCTATGACGGTGAGTGCGCGCTCGCCACCAGAAAGCGCCGAGAGATTCTGCCGCTTCTTGTCGGGCAGGGTCACGAGGATCTCAACGCCACTGCTTAGTATATCCTCTTTGTCCGTCAGACGCAATTCCGCAAT